>WNFC01014949.1_pt1 | contig 11309 bp, 11 predicted proteins | sample 5400541 | NCBI WGS metagenome assembly WNFC01 (sample SAMN13153342, study PRJNA577476) | soil metagenome | isolation source: 120 cm saprolite under Douglas fir tree site 2 hole 2 replicate 1 | place: USA:California | collected 2015-04-18
ACGGCCGCCGCCGGTTCGGCGGCCGACCATCGGAAGGATACGCCATCCACCCACATACGGTGCATGACTACAGCTAGCTTGCGTGCGACGGCGATCTTTGCCTTCTTCAAGCCGCTTCGTTTAGCAAGCCGAAGGCCCCTACGCTTCCACGAACGAAATTTCGGACCAAAATTCGGATAGCAAAAAGTCCTTGAAAACGAGGCGTTTCCAAGGGCTTGTGTTTGGTTGCGGGGACACGCAACACCCGATTCTTGCGATTGGTCGAACAGGCGATTCCCCAGATCGCCGCATAGCAAGGCTTACTATGGCTCCGGACGCGGGTTCGAAACCCAATGGTTCCTACATTCCGCCGAATCTGCGATATAGCCCGATACTCTGCGACGCAGCTGCCGACGGGTTCGGAATCACGTCACATTGGTCACCGAAGCTACGGTGGCGTTCAGCTCGGACGGGATGAAAGCGGCTGCGACGAACGCCCCGATGTTCTACGCCACCGAAGCATTGATGTCGCGGTTCCCACTGTGAACGGCTAAGCGCCCCCTGATTCCAAACTGATAGGCTCTCTACTTATTGCGTATCAGTGACGGGATGCTGTTTGCGTATGAACGGCCGCTTTGCGCCAAAAGCGGTCGCTCACGAATGTCCGCTTAATCGAGACCTCATTAGTCACCCACGGGATCCCGCATAACAATAATCTTCGTAGAACATGCGCCAGATGCACGGGTATGCTTCGCTGCGACTATCTGCACGGGGCTTGGCCCGACTACCTGTATTGAGACAACCGAGGCCGGTCCATGTACCCATTTCGGACGGACCTTGTCGTGGGACACATAAGAGTGTCAAAGGACACATAAGAGCGTCACGCTTTCGAAAGCCGCAGCCCTGGGCAGCGGCGGCGTGTTGATCTCAAAGTTTACGAAGTCAGTGACGGAGATAGTCCGAACGAAGGTGGAATGATTGCGGTCTGAAGGTCTCGATCTCGCGGACCGAAAATGAGGATGCAACCGGGACTTTGTCATGCCTGAAGCGGGGTGGTGGTTTGGTGGATGGCTTAAAGATCGCGGCAGCACCGAGTTGCGAGATTTGACTCGAACTCAGCGGCCCGTTTTGGTATCATGGAACAGCTGGGAGCGCACAGGTCTCGCCGTAATCCAAGGGAGGAGATCGATGAAAACAGCGTGGGCAACAGCATCCGCATTGCTGGCCGGCATTGCCATCGGAGCATTCGGCGTTCACACGGTTGATGCACAGAAGAGGCCGCCGGCCTATGTCGTCGCCGATAATGAGGTCAACGATCAAGACAATTACATGAAAGTGGTCGCGCCCGTCGCCGAGAAGACTACCGCAGAGGTTGGCGGACGCTTCCTCGCGCGTGGCAAGCCCGTTTCGCTCTCCGGTGAACCGCCGAGGGGACGCCTGGTCATCGTTCAGTTCGAGAACATGGACCAGCTGCAGAAATGGTGGAATAACCCTGAGTGGCAGGCGGCTCACAAGAAGGGTGAGCGGTACGCCAAGTTTCGCGACATGGCTATCGAGGGCGTGAGTCCGTAAGCCGAAGGTGGCGGAGTGTCACCGTTGGCAGGGCCGACGCAATATTACAAAACGCGCATCACTGGTGAAGCTGCGAAAATCTCGCGACGCTGCAGCACATATAGGCTGCCGTCGGCGCCGCATTGTTCGCGACGGCGCCGCTTCCGCAAGCTATCGAGTTTCCGGTTCTGCTAAATGATTGGATCGCCGGTCATGTTCGCCGGCGTGGACTGTTTCTCTGGCCCCTTTGTTGCCAACGGCGCGCCGGCCGCGGATAAGGAGTTCGAATTTCACGTCAAGATGGATCGGACTAGCGGCGGCCAGTTGCCCAAGGCCGAATCGGACTTTCAGAGCTACGAGAGATGACGCAGCGATCGTTTCCGAGGCACCCGAAGAAAGCTCAAGAACGGCCAAGCCACCACTACATCGTTTCAACGAAAGGCAGATGTGAATATAAAGCTCGTGCGCGTGCGGCGACATCCGCGACAAGTACCGCGACAATCTGCGCTCGATCCGGGCTGACTGTTGTTCGACCATGGCCCTCGCACGTTCGCTGTTTCATCCTTTGAGAACAGGGATGAGAGGGAGGAAGGAACCCCTAAGCTCCCGGCCGAATTTTGACAGCCCATTCAAACCGAACGTCCGCTTCGCGCCGATACTGTTGAAAAAGTCTTTTTCAGCTGACGGACGGAATTTTTCAGCCTCGCTGGTGCATCCCATGCGCGGCGACGTGAGGGACCTCATCGATTCCCACAAAAGCGATTACAGACCTCCGTAGCTGTCCTACAGAGGCTTGCAGCGGCGGAAGTGACTAAAAACCGATCTTCGCGAGATTTTCGGAGCTGCTCAGTCTTCGACGTTTTCAACAGTATCCGCCAATAGCAGTCATTCCCGAAGATCAGTTTTTGACCCCAAGCCGGCATGCGCGGTTGCCGGACGTTGTAAAATGCGTGCCGTTGTCGGTAAGCACCTTGTGGATCTTAAATGGCACAGCCGTAACTAGGCGGCGGAGGAAGTCGGCCGCTGTGCTGCGCGCGACCTTTTCATGCACTTCGACAAAGGCGAACTTGGAGGGTGCGGTCGATCGCGACGAGCAGGTAGAGCTTGCCTTGAGGGGTTCGAACTTCGGCTAGAGCAGCGAGGGTTTTCTAGCGTCCATCGCAGCCTTCTGCTCCAGCAAGCCCAGCAGGAGGGCATCTCGCTGGCTGGTGAGTACGGCTAAGTCGGTGCCGGCCAACTCCTCATCCACGCCAGCGGCCAGTCGCTTGTTCAATTCGGTGCTTAGCGCCACCGTACCCATATCGTGCCACCAGCTTTCGAGCGGCGGACCGAGATGTTCCAACACATGCGCGATGCCGCCGGGTCCGCCGGAAGATTTCCCGGCGGATATGGATGGGTTTCTTGCCAAGGGCTGTATAGAAAGCCATGGCCTGCTCAATTGCTGCAGCCGAGGTCGCACGTCCGCCGACGACTTCGACCAGGGGAATCAGGTGCGGTGGGTTGAACGGATGGCCGGCCAGCACACGTTCGGGATGACGTGCTGCCGCATTCTGGATTTCGCTGATCAGAATGCCGGAGGAGCTTGTGGCTATCAGCGTGGTCGCCGGTGCCGCGGCATCGATCCGCGCAATGAGATCGCGTTTGATATCGACCCGCTCGGGACCATTCTCCTGAACGAAGACGGCCTCTGCGACGGTGCTTGCGAGATTGCTGTCGAATTTCAGCCGGGCCGGTGAAGCGTCGGGCGCAAGCCCGATACGCGCAAGGGCGGGCCAGAAATCGCTCACGAGGCTACGCAGGCGGGCTTCGGCGCCTTCCGCCGGATCGGTTGCGATAACGTCGAAGCCTTTGGCGAGAAAGCAGGCGGCCCAACTGGCCCCGATGACCCCGGTGCCGACCACTGCCACAAGGGCCGATGATGTCTTTGCAGTTTTTGCCATATTCTGCCGCCCTGCTTTGCGGGCCTCCTTCAAAAATTGGGCTTGGCCCTGCGCCAAGAAATCGTGGCGGTCTTCAATGTGCCGTTGAAACGCTGAGGCCCGTCGGTGCTCAATTGCAGGCGCTCGCCGTCAACCTCCACCAGCCGCACCTGACGTTGACCAAGCCAGTTGGGAAAGAAGCTGACTGCCATTTCATGCGACAGGCTGCGCTTGACTTCATCGACGAAGAAGCGCCCGGAGTAGGCGATGTAACTACTCCCCGCCGCGACATACTCCTCGGGGCTGCCGCGAAGCAGATCGCCTTCCTCGAATGGCGCGCGCGCCGGACCTTGCAACTGGGCGGACATATGTCCGTCCGGGGTATAGAGGATGAACCCCCGCGGACGTTCGCCCAACACGTTGGTCTCGACCCCGGTCTCCACATCGCGCTCGACAGCGCTGACCAGTTCCCAAGCGCCGATCAGGCTGTCACGCAGACTTAGCGATCCCATGTGCGTAGCTCGACTTCCTTGAGTTGGACGTTGAGGCGATTGGTGATGTTGCGGGCGTAAGCTTGCACCGAGACGTCAGCCCCTTTCTTCGGATACTCGATCTAGGCAGATGACGTTATCTGCCGGACTGTCAGCGTAGAGCTTCTCAATCGAGGCTGCATGGCGCCGCAGAATGTTGCGTTGACTGACCGCGCCCTTGTCAGTCAGTTCGCCGGTGTCGATCGAGAGCTTTGCAGCTAGAAATGCAAAACGCAGCACGCGCTGGGCGCTGCCACTTGCTTCCGCTTCGAGGGCTATCAATTTGGCGCGCATACGGGCCTGCACCGTGTTGTCGTGCGCGATCTCCGCGCTAGACGGAATACCTAAGACGGCGATGTAGTCCCGGTTTTCCCCGGCGATCACCACGTCGCGCACCTCGGGCGTCAAATGCTTCAAGAGATGCGTTCTAAGCGAGCCGACGCGGACCCACGTGCCGGTGGCCAGTTTAAAGTCCTCCGCGAGGCGTCCGTCGTAACGAAAGCCGGTTTGCTGATTTCCGGCTTCCGCCCAGGCCAGCGCATCGCCGGTTCGCAGAAATCCGTCTTCGTCGAATGCATCGGAAGTGAGATCGTCTCGTCGCCAATAGCCTGGAGTTACGCTTGGACTTTGAACCCGCAACTCCAGTTTGCCGTCCATTGGCGTGAGTTTCAGGGTGACACCGGGCGGCGGCAGGCCGACGCAGCCGGCCGACGCGGCGTCCGAATGCCGGTGGGCGGCCATGAAACCGGCCTCGGTCGAGCCCAGCGTCGCTACCCACGGGATGCGCTGGCCGATGGTTTCGAGTGCAAGTTCGTCAAACGCGTCGCAGATATGCTGAGCGATACTTGCTCCGGCATATTGCAGCACCCGGACACGGCTGAAAAAGTTTACCCGAAGCGCGCGGTCACGACGCAACCACGGAAGCAGCTCCTCGTAACCCTTCGGAACGTTCGAATAAAACAGCGGCGCGACCTCGCGCAGGTTGCGAACCGTCTCCTCGATTTGACCCGGCAGTGGCTTGCCGTCGTCGATATACAACGTACCACCATTAAACAGTGCGATGCCGAAACTTATGCTGCCCCCGGAGATATGGTTCCAAGGCAGCCAATCGACGAGCACGGGAGGCTCCTCGCCAAGCATGGGGTAGCACGCAAGCACCATCTGCAGCGCGCTGCACCACATCCGGTGCGTGTTGATCACTCCTTTCGGAACTCCGGTCGAACCAGAGGTAAATAGCAGCTTGGCGATCGTATCGGGATTGACGGCAACGGCAGCGGCCTCCACGTCGCTGGTCGCAGTGGTGGCGAGCAAGGCATCGAAGCCCGTCGCGCGACGGCCGGGATCGCCGCGCACGATCACAACCTCGACATCCTCAGGGATGCAGGCACGAAGCGCCGCTGCATAGCGATCTCCGTCATCTGCAAACACCAGCCCAGGGCGCACCAGAGCGACAATGTCGCGTAGCCTGGCAAAATCCGTCGAAATCAACGAATAAGCCGTCGCCAGTGGCACAAACGGGATGCCCACATGCAGACAACCGAGCGATAACAGACCGTGCTCGATTCCATTGCCTGACAAGATGAGGGCGGGCCGCGTGATGGAGAGATCACGATCGAGCAGCGCCTGCCCGATGGCGCAAGCGGAATTCAAAGCTTCGAGATAGGTCACCTTCCGCCAGCGCTCGCCGTCACGGCTGGCGAAAAGCACGCGATCAGGCGCAACTGCTGCCCAGTGCCGCAGTCGCTCGGTCAAACGGACTGGATACGGACCAAGCCGGGTCGAGTTGCGTACGCGCAGACTGCCGTCCGCAGACGATTCAAACATCACATTTTTCCACGGTAGCGCGACCGGTCGCATCGTCATCTCCATCATCGCTCGCTTTCTCCGGAGCGATGGGCAACCTTTGCCACGCGTTTTTCGAGAAAGGCATTTACCCGCGCTTTAGCTTCATCGTCGCCTATGGTGATCGCGGCCATCAAGCTTTCCAGCAGGAAGCCGCCCTCTGGATCTGAGCGTGCGATCCGCGGCAGCGCCTGTACGATTGCGAAATTGCTCAGCGCCGTGTTGGTCGCGATCCGCTCGGCCAACTCGATGGCCTTGGCGAGTCCATGTCCATCATCGATAAGGTATTGCGAGAAGCCGAGCGATAGCCCTTCCTCTGCGCTGTAAGTCCGACCGGTCAGCATCATGTCGATCATCCGAGTTGTGCCGATCAGGCGCGGTATGCGCACGGCACCACCGCCGCCAACGAATATGCCGCGCGTGCTCTCTGGCAGCGCGTAGTACGCGCTACGTTCAGCGACCCGGATATGTGCAGCAGCGGCGAGCTCCAAACCGCCACCGATGACGCCGCCGTGAAGGACAGCGACGACCGGCACACGGCCATTCTCAATCCGGTCGAAAGCGCGGTACCAGGACCGCGAACGGCGAACGCTGGCCGGCGCGCTGATGTCGATAACGGCCGAAAGATCGGCACCGGCCGAAAAATGCTTCCCCTCGCCGTGCAAGATAATGGCGCGCGTCTCCTCCGGCGGATCGCTGAAGAAGGACTCGATGCCGGCGATCGTCGCATCGTCCAGGGCATTTCTTTTGGCAGGGCGCGACAGACGTAACAGCGTCACCGGACCATGCTGGCTTGCGGTCAGGCTGGTCGGCAGATCCCGCCTTGCCTGGCTCTCGCAGTTTTCCAGGCGCACATCACTTTGGGATCGGCGCGAGCTCATTTGTCCGTGATGTTCCGTCTGGAGCGGCTTGGTACTCGAATTGTCGATTTGATCCATCGGACGAGACATATCGAAACGCTCCATCAGCTCTCGTTCGGCCATTGGCGTTGCGTGCCCGGTCGCACCATCGCACGCGTCCGGCGTTCGAGGCTCATTAAGCTCTGAGAGTATTGCAATGCGATTGCCGTACCGGGTTATCGTGTTACGTCGGTAACGAAAGGGAAGTGACATGCCGCATGAAGGCCTCATTGCCTCTCAAAACCCTCGAGCAGAAACGAAAGGGGCACCTAACCGTATGCAAGCCAGAAAAATGATGAATGAAGCACATGCGACCCGGGCCGCGGAGTTTGCAGCTCTTTCGCGAATGACACGCCTTTCCCTTTCAGCCGGGAGGCGACGCGATCGAGATCGTCGACCAAGGCCGAGATGATCTGATCCCTGATGCGGCGTGACCGGTAGAGGATTAGTTCCGTCCTCGTTCCGAACTGGCGCAAAGAAGTCGCTAAAAAGCGCTACGACATGACCGTGAACGATTCGTTTTTGCACAAATGATTTTAGCAGCGCGTTTTCACACAGCCAGGTAGAGTCGAGGATGGGCGCGGTAGCTTGGCGCCTATGGCCAACGCCCCGTTTCCCATCCCACCAATCGACAATTATCCGGGTGAGAGCCTCCCTCACTGATAGTTCGCGCCCTTGGGGCGCACGGTCAATCGCGTCGCTCGGGCCGCGCGCCCGTCACTTCCGGGTTTTCCTGATAGGCAGACATTTTCAGACTCCGTCGGCATGTCTCAAAGGTGCCTGCCAGAAGCTGAAGTCGCCGCCGTTCTCCATTCTATTACACGGTCGGCCGGGTTCTTGGCTTTGACAAATGGCGCGTCACCACTGATATGCGTGGCCGGTCCGAAAATCATCCGGCTACGCTGGCTCCTCGAATGAACGGGCAGATATCAGCCGCCACCAATCGAGGTGAATCAGCGGGAGCCGCCGGACGCGAACAGCACTTCACCGGTTACCCAATGGGCATCGCTGGAGGCAAGAAACACCACGGGGCCGACTATATCCTCGGGCTGTCCCAGCCGACCGAGCGGCGTTCCGTCGACCAGTTGCTTGACCATGGGTCCTTCGAGAACGCCGATCGCATGCGCCCCCTCCGTCTCGGTGGCGCCGGGAGCGACGACGTTCACACGAATGTTTCGGGGGCCGAGCTCTTTCGCAAGCACGTGTGAAAGTGTCACCAGCGCGCTCTTGGAAGATGTGTAGACCGAACTCATCGGGGCAGTCGTCGAAATCCCGGCAGTGGCAATATTGATGATGGTACCGCCGTCCGGCCCGAAACGCTTGATTGCTTCTTGCATCGTCAGGAGCGCGCCCAATACGTTGGTATTATAGATGCGATGGAATTCCTCTTCTGTGACGGCTTCGATTGGCTCGAAACGGTAGACGCCAGCATTGTTGACGAGAATATCGAGCCGGCCGAAGGTCCGGATGGTCTGCTCGAACAGCTCATGTACATCGGAGGACTTCGAGACATCGGCCTTGACCGCGACCGCCTGGCCCCCCGCTGCCCTGATCGCGGCAACTGTCTTTTCCGCGCCAGGATGATCGGAAGCATAGTTCGCGACCACCTATGCCCCAGCTTGCGCCATCCCTTTGGCGATGGCAGCTCCGATGCCTTTGGATGCGCCAGTTACGATCGCCACTTTGTCGGAAAGTTTCATTTGGTCTCTCTTTGATGTCTGTAGGAAGTCGAGAAATTGGTATCAGATTGAAACCTGGTGTAAATTACGCACTGTATTTCAACCTAGTTTTCCTTGAGGTAACCGCGGTTATGTCCTCCAGCGAAAAACGGGTGCGTGATGATCGCGTGCTGCTCGATCTGCTTGCAGACAAATGGACGATCCATGTCCTCGGATCGTTGTGCGATCAGGACCACCCGCGGCGGTTCAATGCCATTCGCCGCGACGTTCCGGGCCTTTCGCAGAAGAGCCTCGCTCAATGTCTGCGGCGTCTGGAAAAGAGCGGCCTTGTCACGCGAAGAGTGCTGACAACAGGACGGCTGGGGGTCGAATATGCCTTTACGGAATTGGGCAGGACGCTCGAGCGCCCGGTCGCTGCGCTTTTCGAATGGACCACGGAGTACGCGGATGTCGTCAGGGCGGCACAGACCGCGTTTGAGGCAACAGCCGGCGGCGAGCGGGACGCCGCATAAACCATGGTCATCAGATTCGGGGGAAGGAACGCTCCGGCCAAGTTTGGTCTCAACTTTGTCCGCACAAACACGCTCATTCGAGACAGCGATGGTCGCGGTAGGGACGAGGATTTCTCCTCGCCCACCGGGTCGCCGAAGGCGGTCGCCCGCCCCCGGCTCCCACAGAACGTGGCGTGCGGTTTTCCCGCACCACGCTCTTCGGCAGTTGGTTCACAGCACTGCAAGAGCCTGCAGCTCCCGGTAAGGGAGGCGCAGCTTTGGTTTCAGCAACGGTGTCCGTTCTTTGATCTGGTTGAAGCCGTCCCAACTGAGGCGACCGCCATCCCGGCTGCGGCTGCGCAGCATCTGACGCCAGTAACGTTCCACGACCTGGTACACCTTGATCAGCGACCGGAGATTCCCGGCGACGCCATAATAGGCATAGTGGCCGCGCAGGGCAGCGTTGATCTCGCTGGCCTGATCACTGATCGTGTAATGCCGTATTCGCCGCATCAGCTCTTGCAGAGACAAAAGGCTGCGCCGCAAACGAGATTTCTCGGTGCGCATCCCCACCTTGAAGTTGCCTTTTTGGTTTCGCGTGCAATACAGCGTCAGGCCCAGAAAATAGATCGTTTCCGGGCGGTTCCTGCCGCGTTTACCCGCGTGTCGCTGCGCGAACCGACCAAACTCGACCAACTTGGTCTTGGTCGGCTCTAGAGTGAGGCCGAACTTCCCCAACCGAAGACGCAAGGCATCCTGGACGCGTACGGCGTCCGATCGATATTGGAAACAGATCACAAAGTCGTCGATATAGCGCACCAGATGGGCTTCGCCCCGCAACCGGCCCTTGACCACGCGCTCGAACCAAAGGTCGAGCACGTAGTGCAGGTACAGGTTGCTCAACAGCACGCTAATCGATCCGCCTTGTGGGGTTCCCTGTTCGCTCGGTTGAACCGCTCCGTCTTCCAGGACACCCGCTTTCAACCAGCGTCGGATCAAGCTGATCAGACGCGGATCATCGACTCGATGCTCGACAAACCGGAGAACCCAATCGTGATCGAGACTCCCAAAGAAGTTCTTCAAATCCGCCTCCAGAACCCAGCTCGTCAGGCCGCCGGCGATGACCTCGTTGAGGGTCGCCAGGGCATGATGAGCGCTGAGCTTTGGTCTGCCGCCGAACGAGCAGGGCAAGAAATCCTGCTCGTAGATGGCGGACAGCACCTCTGCCGTGCTGCGCTGGAGCGCCCGGTCAGCGACAGTCGGAACGCCGAGAGGGCGCTTCTCCGTCTTGCCGGGCTTGGGGATATAGACCCGCCGAATATTCGGCGCGCGATATCCTTGGCGGTGGATGGATTGGAGCATCGGCTCGATCCATCCGTCGAAGCTCTCCTTCGCCGCCTCCACCGTCTGACCGTCCACCCCGGCGGCGGAACGCTTTGGAATCTGCGACAGATTCTTCTGCACCCGGTCGCGCGTGATGTGATGGGCCAGCGAGGTAAAGCGGAGGTTTGGTTCACGCCGAGCTTTCGCTGCTATTTGTTCAAGTTTCGTTTCCATGGTCAGCTGATCTTCTCTTTGAATAGAAGGCCGTGACTCCCGTTGAATGGAGCCCATGTTGCCCAAGAACAATTCAACTACCGCTGACCGCTTCCCCATGTGGCCGGCTCTCCCGTCCTCGGAGTACTATCAGTCAGTCTGACTTCCATCCGGTCTTCGGGCCTCCCTCACCTCGTCGGCTTGTCGGGACCTACAAACTTTCGTTTGAACCGGATGGATCTCCCTTGTTCGCGTTAATCCCTTTGGTTGCATGCTGGCGGTACGAACCCCGGGAGCACCCCAAGCCACTTGCTGTATCGCGGCTTGCGATTCCGCCTTCCCCTTAGTGTCTGTCCGCAAACATGTTGATTCGATGGAATCATTTATGATCCAAGGGAGGCGGCTTGGTTTGGGGGAGGCCGCTGATGTGGACGAAGGAAAACCGGGGTCGCTATGACCGCAGCCGGCTGCGCTATCCGAGTGATTTGACGGACGAGGAGTGGGCGTTGGTCAAGCCGCTGATCCCGCCGGCCAAGCGGGGCGGCAACAAGCGTCATGTCGATGAGCGCGCGATCGTCGACGGGCTGATGTACATCCTGAGCACGGGATGCCAGTGGCGGGCGCTGCCCAAGGATCTGCCGCCGCGCTCGACGGTGCATGATTATTTCGACCTGTGGAGTTGGGACGGCACGCTCGATCGCCTTCATCATGCGCTCTATGTGAAGTGCCGCGAGCAGGCCGGGCGCGAGGCCAGCCCGACCGCCGCGATCATCGACAGCCAAAGCGTCAAAGCCGCGGAAAAAGGGGGGCCTCGATCGATCCACACGGCTATGACGCGGGTAAGAAGATCAAGGGGAAGAAGCGCCATATCCTGGTAGACACA
>WNFC01015392.1_pt1 | contig 11309 bp, 13 predicted proteins | sample 5400541 | NCBI WGS metagenome assembly WNFC01 (sample SAMN13153342, study PRJNA577476) | soil metagenome | isolation source: 120 cm saprolite under Douglas fir tree site 2 hole 2 replicate 1 | place: USA:California | collected 2015-04-18
GTGCCCGTTCTTCGCCGGCGCCGGCGAAGAACGGGCACGACCTCCGAGCAGGCGGCGATGGCCGAGGTCACCGAAGCACAGGCGCCACCGTCGAGCTAGCGCTCGAGTTGTCAGTTCCACCCGAGAGGAACCAAGCAGTGGACCGCACCCTGATCCTGGTCAAGCCAGACGCCTTCGCCCGGAACTTGACCGGCGAGATCGTCGCCCGCTTCGAGCGCAAGGGGCTGCGGATCGCGGCCATGAAGCTCATGACCATGGACCGCGCGCTGGCCGAGCAGCACTACGCCGAGCACGAGGGCAAGCCGTTCTTCGGCGAGCTGGTGGAGTTCATCACCTCGGGCCCGCTCGTGGCGATGGTGCTCGAAGGCCACGAGGCCGTGGTCGCGGCGCGCCAGGTCATCGGCGCGACGAACCCGCTCGAGGCCGCGCCCGGCTCGATCCGCGGCGACTTCGCGCTGGAGGTCGGGCAGAACATGGTCCACGGGTCGGACTCCAACGAGTCCGCGGCGCGCGAGGTCGACCTGTTCTTTCCAGCCCTTTAATCCTCGCCAGCCGCTCGCCTCAAAGACGGGCCATCCTCGAGCACCTGGGCGTGCGCTTCGAGGTCCGGCCCGCCGACGTGGAGGAGCTGGACGAGGGCAATCCGTTCCTCGTGGCGACCGAGAACGCCGCGCGCAAGGCCGGCGCGGTGTCCGGCGACCTGGTTCTGGGCGCCGACACGGTCGTCGCGCTGGAGGGCCGGATCCTCGGCAAGCCCACCGACGAGGCGCAGGCGCGCGAGTTCATCGAGGCGCTCGCCTCCGGGACCCACGTCGTGGTCGGCGGCCTCGCGGTTCGTCGCGGCGGCGAGGAGCGAAGCGCCGCGGTCGCCACCAGCGTCACCTTCCGCAATCTCGGCTCCGCCGAGCTCGACCGCTACGTCGCGTCGGGAGAATGGCGCGACCGCGCCGGGGGCTACGCCATCCAGGGTCGCGGCGCCACGCTGGTGCGCACGATCGAGGGCGATTACCTCAACGTCGTAGGGCTCTCCGTGGCGACGCTCATCGAGCTGATCCCGGACCTGCGCGGTCCCGCTCAGCCACGGTCCTGATTCCCGCGTTTTTCCCCGCAATCACCGCAACGGGCGGACCGGATCGCGCCAGGGCGTCCGCTACACTGGCGCCGGGCGCGACGGTGCTTTCGGCGTGACGGCATTCCTCCGCCGCTTAAGCCGACGGCCCCTGTTATCCCTCCGATATGGGCATGTTTTCGTACCTCACCGGCTTCGGTGGCCGCGACATGGCGGTCGACCTGGGCACGGCCAACACGCTCGTGTACGTCCGTGGGCGCGGCATCGTGCTGTCCGAGCCCTCCGTCGTCGCGATCGACGCACGCACGGGCGAGGTCCACGCCGTGGGCATCGAGGCGAAGCGCATGCTCGGCCGCACGCCCGGCACGATCTCGGCGATCCGGCCGCTCAAGGACGGTGTCATCGCCGACTTCGACGTGACCGAGGAGATGCTGCGCCACTTCATCCAGAAGGTCCACCAGAACCGCTGGGCGCACCCCCGCGTCGTCGTGTGCGTGCCCTCCGGGGTGACCGGGGTGGAGAAACGCGCGGTCGAGGAGGCCTGCCTGTCGGCCGGCGCGCGCCAGGCCTACCTGATCGAGGAGCCGATGGCGGCGGCGATCGGGTCCGGCCTGCCCGTCGGCGAGCCCACCGGCTCGATGACGAGCTCGACGAGGCGATCATCAACTACGCCAAGCGCGAGTACAAGCTGCTGATCGGGCAGCAGACGGCGGAGGAGGTCAAGCTGGAGATCGGCTCGGCCTTCCCCATGGAGGAGGAGGTCCAGGCGGAGATTCGGGGCCGCGACATGGTCTCGGGGCTGCCGAAGACCATCGTGCTCACGAGCGAGGAGATCCGCCAGGCGCTCGAGGAGCCGCTCGCGCAGATCATCGGCGCCGTCAAGGAGACGCTGGACCGCACGCCCCCGGAGCTCGCGTCCGACATCATGGACCGCGGGATCATGCTCGCGGGCGGGGGGTCGCTGCTGCAGGGGCTGGACGAACGGCTGCGTGAGGAGACCCAGATGCCGGCCCATCTGGCCGAATCTCCGCTGACCTGCGTGGCCGTCGGCTCGGGCCGTTCGCTCGAGGAGTTCGAGGTCATCCACCGCACCAGCAAGAATTCGAAGAACCGCCGGCGTCGCTACTAGCGCGCGGCGGCGACAACTTGGAGACTGCACCCACGTGTACAAGCAAACGGTCCGCCGGCGGCGGACGGTCCTCGGACTGCTCGTCGCGCTCTCGCTGATCCTTCTGACTGCCTACTTCGGCGAGTCGGCGGGCGGCGGCCTGCACGCGCTTCAGCGCGGCGTGCTGCAGGTGCTTGCGCCGATCCAGGAGGGCGCCAACCGGGCGCTCAAGCCCTTCCGGGACCTCGCCGGCTGGTTCGGCGACACCCTGCACGCTCGTGACCAGCGCGACAAGCTGCGCAAGGAGGTGCGGTCGCTGCGCAGCCAGGCGATCAGCGGCCAGGCCTCGGTGCGCGAGAACGTCCAGCTCAAGGGCATCCTGGGGCTCGACCGATCCGCGAGCCTGACCTCCTACCACCCGCTCACGGCGCGCGTGATCGGGCGCTCGCCCACGGTCTGGTACCAGACGCTCAACGTCGATCGCGGCTCGAGCTCCGGCGTCCGCGTCGACCAGCCGGTCATCGACGGCGACGGGCTCGTCGGCAAGGTCACGTCCGTCACCGGGAGCGTGGCGCAGGTGACGCTGATCACCGACCACACCTCGGGCGTGTCGGCCAAGGTCGCGGACACGGGCGTCAACGGCATCGTGCAGCCCGCCGTCGGCAACCCCAACGACCTGCTGCTGGACTTCGTCTCGAGCAAGAACCGGGTGGTCAAGGGCGAGAGTCCCTGTTCCCACCGGGGATCCCCATCGGGTCGGTGACCAGGGTCGACGCGCAGGAGGTCAACCTCTACCAGCGCGTGCACGTCACGCCCTACGCCGACCTGCGCAAGCTGGACTTCGTCCAGATTCTCACGCGTCCGGCGGGCGGCGGATGAGCGCCAGCACCCAGATGACGCTGCGCCTGGCCGTCGTCGGCCTGGTGACGGTGATCGTGCAGATCGCCGCCGTGTCGCAGATCTCGATCTTCGGCGTGAGCGCCGACCTCGCCCCGCTCGTCGTGATGTCGGTCGGGCTGCTGGCCGGCTCGATTCCGGGTGCGCTGATGGGGTTCGGCATGGGCCTGCTGGTGGACTCCGCGCTCGTGGAGACCCTGGGCGTGTCGTCGCTGATCTACATCGCGATCGGCTACGGCGCCGGGCGCCTGCGCGAGCTGCGCGACCCCGCGCACGCGCTGACGCCGGTGGCCGTGGGGGCCGCCGCCACGGCGATCGCCGCGCTCGGGTTCTCCGTGATCCAGTTCCTGCTCGGCGTCGACGCCCCCGTGAGCTGGCTGCTGGTCCGCGACATCCTCGTGACGATCGCGGTCAACACGATCATCGCCCTGCCGGTCTACACCGTCGTCCGGCGCGTGCTGCTGCCGCTGCTGCCCGACGACCCGCGCCGCCGTCGCCGGCGCGCCTACACGACCGGCGGGCTCAGCCCGATCTCGAGGGCTTAAAGATGCCCGGCCCCCGACCCCCACGACCACGGATGACGCGCAATCCCTTCGCTGGATCTTCGTCATCGGGCTTGCCTTTGCTGCCCGCAAAGGCTGCGCCCTGCTTCCTTGACCAGCTCGATCTTGCGCGCCCCCGTGGCCGCGCGGGCCGGGGACCGAACATCTACTGATGCTCCAGCTCCAGCTGCCCGACGAGCGCCGCCCGCCGATCACGCCGCAGCTCGCGCTGCGCGTGGCGATCCTGGGTGGGATCGCGCTGACGATGTTCGCGATCATCTTCTTCCGCCTGTGGTTCCTCCAGGTGCTCTCGGGCGACAAGTACCGCGCGCAGGCGAACAACAACCGCATCCGCGACGTCGGCGTGCCCGCGCCCCGTGGCGACATCGTCGACCGCAACGGCCGGGTGCTCGTGGACAACCGCGTGTCGATCGCCGTGCAGGTCGACGCGCGCAAGCTGCCGCCGGCCGGGCCCCGGCGCGCCAGCGTGTACCGCCGCCTCGGGCAGATCATCGGCGAGACGCCGGGCCAGATCGACCGGGAGGTGAGGCGCCAGACCAAGCTCGTGCCCTATGCGCCCGCCACCGTGAAGTCCGACGCCTCGCGCGAGGTCTACTCCTACCTGTTCGAGCGCCAGGACTCCTTCCCCGGCGTCACCGTCTCGCGCGTCTACCTGCGCCAGTACCCGTTCGCAACCGTCGGTGCGCACATGTTCGGCACGGTCGGCCAGATCAGCCCGGACCAGCTCAAGCTCCTCAAGTTCAAGGGCGTCCAGCAGGGCACGATCGTGGGCCAGGACGGCATCGAGTACACGTACGACCGCTACCTGCGCGGGCGCGACGGCGCCACCCGGGTGCAGATCGACTCGCTCGGCCGGCCGACGGGCGAGCTGTCGCTGCGCGAGCCGGCGCAGGGCAAGAACCTCAAGCTGTCCATCGACTTCGCGCTTCAACGAGAGGGCCAGCAGGCCATCTCCGGCCTCGGCAACGGGCGCGGCGCGTTCGTGGCGCTGGACCCGCGCAACGGCGAGGTGCTCGCGCTGGGGTCCGCGCCGACATTCAATCCGAACGAGTTCGCCAAGCCGCTGAGCGAGGCGCGCTACCAGGCGCTGACGTCGCAGGCCAACGGCGCGCCGCTGCTCAACCGCGCGATCCGCGGCGAGTACCCGACAGGATCGACCTTCAAGCTGATCACCTCGGTCGCCGGCCTGCAGAGCGGGGCGTTCACGCCCGACACGATCATCGACGACCCCGGCTCGATCCAGATCGGCAACATCGTCTTCCAGAACTCAGGCGGCACGCCGCACGGCTCGATCGCGCTGCGCGAGGCGCTGCAGGTTTCCTCCGACGTCTTCTTCTACACGCTCGGCGCCCGCATGAACAACAACGGCCGCCAGGCGCTGCAGACGTGGGCCCACCGCCTGGGGATCGGGCGCCGCACCGGCATCGACCTGCCCGGGGAATTCGCCGGCCTGCTGCCGACGCCCGCCTGGCGCGACCAGCTGTTCCGCAAGCACCTGACCGACCGCCCGTGGTCGGTGGGCGACAGCGTCAACCTGGCCGTCGGCCAGGGCGACCTGCAGGCCACGCCGCTGCAGATGGCCGTCGCCTACGCGACGGTCGCCAACGGCGGACGCGTCGTCACGCCGCACATCGGGCTCGAGGTCGACGACACTGCCGGCCGCGTGCTGCAGACCGTCCAGCCTGGGGCGAGCCGAAATATCCACCTCGACCCGTCCAACCGACAGGCGATCCTCGATGGCCTCCACCAGGCCGCCTCTCAGCCCGGCGGGACCTCGGCCGACGTGTTCGCCGGCTTCCCGCACCAGGTGGACGGCAAGACCGGAACGGCCGAGCGGCCCGGCCAGGCGGACCAGTCGTGGTACATCGCCTACGCGCCGGACCCGGTGAAGCCGATCGTCGTGGCCGTCACCGTCGAGCAGGGCGGCTTCGGCGCCGAGGCGGCGGCGCCGGCGACGCGCCTGATCCTGTCCCAGTGGTTCGGCGCGCAGAAGAAGTTTGTCGCCGGGACCTCCACGACCCGATGAGCACGAGCCCGATTCACAAGCGCGAGGAGGAGGCGACGACGCTCGCGCCGCGCCCGCCGCTGGTGCGGGTGGACTGGATGCTGCTGCTGGCCACGCTCGGCCTGATCGTGTGCTCGCTGGTCACGATCGGCAACGCCACGCGCGACGATGTGCCGGGCTCGCCGCACTACTACCTCGACCGCCAGCTGCTGTTCGCGGGCATCGGGCTGATCTTCATGTTCGCGATCAGCCGCATCGACTACTCGCGCCTTCGCGAGCTGAAGTACGGGCTGTACGCCGCGATGATCGCGTCGATCCTGCTCGTGCTCGCGCTCGGCGCAGCGTCCCGCGGGTCGCGGCGGTCGTTCGATCTGGCCTTCCTCAACTTCCAGCCGTCCGAGCTGGGCAAGCTGCTGCTGGTGCTCGCGCTGTCGGCCTTCGTGGTCGACCGCGTCCGCCGGCTGCGAGATCGGGACACCACGGCGCGAACGATGCTGCTCGCGCTGATCCCCTCGGTGCTCGTGATCGTGCAGCCCGACCTGGGCAGCGGCATGGTCTACGTGGTCATCGCGGTCGCCGTGCTCTTCGTGGCGGGAACGTCGTGGAAGCACTTCGCGGTGCTCGGTGCGACGTTCGCGGTGGCGATCACGCTTGCCCTCGCGGTCGCCCCCGCGGTCGGCGTCCAGGTACTCAAGCCCTATCAGGTGCAGCGCCTGACGGGGTTCCTGAACCCGTCCAGCAACCCCCGCGACCAGACCTACCAGCTCAACCAGTCGCGCATCGCCATCGGCGCGGGCCAGAAGACCGGCCGCGGCGTGAGCGGCGCGACGCAGACGAAGCTCAACTTCCTCCCCGAGCACCACACGGACTTCGTGTTCGCCGTGGTGGGGGAGACGTACGGCTTCCTGGGCGCGGCGATCGTGCTCGCGCTATATGCGCTGCTAATCTGGAGATCGCTGCGCATCCTCACCCTGGCGAAGAACTTATACGGCGCGCTGATCGCCGGCGGCATCGTCGCGATGCTCATGTTCCAGGTCTTCGTCAACGTCGGCATGACCGTGGGGATCATGCCCATCACCGGGGTGCCCCTGCCGCTCATGAGCTACGGCGGGTCCTCGGTCATTGTCACCCTCTTGGCGCTCGGCCTCCTGCAGTCCGTATCCGGCGAGGCCCGCATGGCCTCCGCCTTCAAGGGCCGCGCGCTCAACCTGTAAAGGAAGAAACTCACGTGAAAAAGCAAGTATTGGTCAGCGTTGACGGCGCGGAGACGCGCATCGCGCTGCTCGAAGCAACCGGCAAGCCGGCGGCCAAGTCCACGGTGCGCAAGCGCCGCAAGAAGGCCGACCCCAGTGCGGGGTTCCGGGTCGCCGAGCTGTACCTCGAGCGCCGCGGCCAGCGCTCGATCGTCGGAAACATCTACAAGGGCCGGGTGGACAACGTCCTCGCCGGCCTCGAGGCCGCCTTCGTGGACATCGGCCTCGAGAAGAACGGCTTCCTGCACGTCGACGAGATCGTGCTGCCGGGCGTCGAGGCGCCCAAGCGCGGTCGCGGTCGCGGCGGCGGGCGGAGCATCACCGACCTGCTCAAGCCCGGCCAGGAGGTCGTGGTCCAGGTCGTCAAGGATCCCCTGAAGACCAAGGGCGCCCGGCTGACCATGGAGCTGGCGATCCCCGGCCGCTACCTCGTCTTCGCCCCGACCGGGGAGGGCGTCGGCGTCTCGCGCCGGCTCGACGACAAGGAGCGCGAGCGGCTGCGCAAGGAGGTGGCGAAGCTCGACCTGCGCGGCGGTGGTGCCATCGTGCGCACGGCCGCCCACGGGGCCAAGCGCAAGGACTTCGAACGCGAGCTGCTGTACCTGGAGAAGCTCCACCAGGTGCTCCAGAAGCGCGTCGAGGAGACCGAGGCTCCGGCGATGGTGTTCCAGGAGGCCGACCTGTCGGTCCGCGTCGTGCGCGACATCTTCTCGGCCGAGTTCGAGCGCGCCGTGGTGGACGACCCCAAGCAGCACCACCGCCTGGTGTCGTTCTTCACCCGCACCGCACCCGAGCTCGTGGATCGCGTCGAGCTGTGGGAGGGCAACGAGCCGCTGTTCGACGCCTACGGCGTCGAGCCGGTGATCGAGGGCCTGCTCTCGCGCCGGGTCGACCTGCCCAGCGGCGGCTACCTGATGATCGACTACCCCGAGGCGCTCACGGTGATCGACGTCAACTCCGGCTCGTTCGTCGGCCGGGGGAAGGGCGCCCGTCTCGAGGACACGATCACGAAGACCAACCTCGAGGCCGCCGAGGAGGTGGTCAACCAGCTGCGGCTGCGCGACATCGGCGGGATCATCGTCATCGACTTCATCGACATGGCGCGGGCGCGCAATCGCGATGCGGTGCTCAAGACGCTGCGCAAGCAGCTCGACGAGGACCGCACGAAGACCTTCGTGGTCGAGATCTCGCCGCTCGGCCTGGTCGAGATGACGCGCCAGAACGTCACCGAGGGCGTGCGGGAGATGATGACCCGGCCGTGCCCGACGTGCGACGGCGAGGGCGTCATCCGCTCCGAGGAGACGATCGCCATCGAGGTCGAGCGCAGGCTCCGCGAGATCGTGGCGGAGCACAAGGACGCCCCCGAGGCGTTCCTCGTCCAGCTCAACCCGCGCGTGACCGCCGAGTTCACCGGCAACGGGTCGCGCATGCTCAAGGCGCTCGAGGACCAGACCGGCCGGCGCTTCCTGTTCGAAGGGTCCGACGGCCTGCCGATGGACCATTTCGCCGTCACCTACGAGGGCTCGCGCGAGCAGGTGGAGGAGCGCGCGCTGCCCTTCCGCCCCGGCGAGGAGGTGCTCGTCCAGATCGTCGAGCCCCACATGTACAAGGTGGACGACGCCGTGGCCAAGATCGACGGCTACATCATCGAGATCGCCGGCGGCGGAGCGCTGGTCGGCGAGAAGCGGCTGGTCCGCATCGACGAGGTCGGGCGCACCGCCGCACGGGCCTCCCTGGTCGACGCCGACGGTGCCATCACCGGCGGCGAGGCGTCGGCTGGCGACAAGGCCGATGACGTACAATCGCGCCCTCGGCGCCGCGGCCGCAGAGGCGGACGGCGCCGTTCCCGCGCCAGGGCGGGCGCCGCCGCGGACGGCGGCGACTCCGGCTCGGCCGACGAGTGACCATGACCTACGCGATCGTCAAGACCGGCGGCAAGCAGTACCGCGTCGAGGAGGGCCAGACCCTGCTCGTCGAGCGCCTGCGCGCCGACGCGGGCGCCAAGGTGCCGCTCGAGCCGCTGCTCTACCGCGGCGACAAGGACGTGCTCGACGGGGCCGACCTGGCGAAGGTGAAGGTCGAGGCCAAGGTCCTCGCCCACGAGCGCGGTCCGAAGCTGCACGTGCTCAAGTTCAAGCCCAAGCGCGGCTACAAGCGGCGCACCGGCCATCGCCAGGAGCTGACGCGGATCGAGGTCACGTCGATCAAGGCCGGGGCGCGCGCGCCCGCGCGCAAGCCGGCCGCGGCAAAGGCCGACGGCGAGCCGGAGGCCGCGACCGCCCCGAAGAAGCCCGCGACCCGCCGCCCGGCGGCGAAGAAGCCCGCCGCCCGCGGCGGCGCCGCGGCCAAGCCGCGAACGCGCCGCGCCCCGGCGAAGAAGAAGGAGGACGAATCGGATGGCTCATAAGAAGGGCCTCGGCTCCAGCCGCAACGGCCGCGACTCCAACCCCAAGATGCTGGGGGTGAAGGTCTTCGCCGGCCAGGCCGTCTCGGGCGGCGAGATCATCGTGCGCCAGCGCGGCACCCGCTTCAAGCCGGGCGACGGCACGGGCCTCGGCAAGGACGACACGATCTTCGCCACGCGCGCGGGGGTCGTGGAGTTCCGCGCCGGCCGCCGCGGCCGCGTCATCACGGTCGCCCCGGCGGGCGAGTAGCCACGCCGTGAGCGCCCGCGACGCCGCCCGCGCCATCGCCGCCGGCCGCGTGGTCGTGGGCGCCGCATTTCTGGTCGCCCCGGCGCTGGCCGGTCGCGGCTGGATCGGCGACGACGCCGAGCGTCCCGGCGTCCAGGCGATCTTCCGCGCCCTGGGGATCCGCGACCTGATCCTCGGGATGCTGACCCTCCACGTCGTCGACCGCCCGGGCATCGGCGCCCGCACGGTCGCCACGTGCGCGGCAGCTGATGCCGTCGATTTCGGCGCCACGCTCGCCGCCCGCGAGAGCCTGCCGCCCACCGCCGCAGCGGGCGCCCTGGCGATGGCCGGCGGCGCGGCCCTCAGCGGCCTGGCGTTGTCGCTCGCGCTCCGCGACTAGCTGTTGTGCTCGGGTAGGTCGTGAACGCGGGTGATGGGTGGGTGGCCGTCGATGCCGCCGTGTGGTCTGTGGTGGTTGTAGGCGTGTAGCCAGGAGGGGAGAGCGGTGTTGCGCTGGTGGCTGGTGTCGTAGCGGCGGCCTTTGGCCCATTCGCGGGTCATGGTTTGGTGGAAGCGCTCGACTTTCCCGTTGGTCGCCGGTCGGTAGGGCTCGGTGACGAGGTGGCGGATGCCGTGGTGGGCGAGCAGTTCGCGCAGGGATCGGTTGTGGGTGTAGGCGAAGGCGCCGTCGGTCATCAACCGGCGGCTGGTGATCCCGCGGCCGGCAAACCAACGTAGGGCGCGCTGGACGAAGCCGGTGACGGTTGGTGCGCGTTCGTCGTCGAGCAGCTCGGCGTAGGCCAGGCGGCTGTGATCGTCGACGATGACGTGCGCGTAGTCGTGGCCCAGCGGCGCTCGCTTCTCGCGGCCGGTCTTGCGGCGATCGCCGGTGACGGCGTGACCGGCGCGCGCGAAGCGCGGGTACTTGGCGACGTCCATGTGCAGCAGATCGCCGCAGAACGGCCACTCGTAGCGAACCACCGCCTCCTTGGGCGCCTTCTCCGGTCGCGAGAGCCCGTGGCGCCAGAGCACCTTCCAGACCGTGGAGTGCGGCACCCCGAGCGCGATCGCGATCGGCCGCGGCCCCCAGCCGGTCTGCCGGCGCTTCTCACAGATGCGCTGCTCAACCTCGCTCGGCGTCTGATTCGGCGAGCGGCGCGGACGGCTCGAGCGATCCATCAAGCACGCCCCCGAGCCACGCCCGGCCTCGCCGGCCTCCAGCCACCGACGCCACCACTTATGCGCCGTGGCGGGCGAAACGCAGAAGGCGGCCGCGGCCGCCCTCTGCGAACGCCCCGACTCAATCTCTCGCACCAACGCCAACCGCCCAGCAAGTCCGAGCTTGGCCTTAGGGTGTGACGTCATCCGGGCCCTCCTGGAGGTCGTGAGCTTTAGCACCCACAGCCTCCTGAGCGGCCCGGATGGCTTTAACCCCACTCAGCCGTTCACGACCTCACTGAGCGGCACAACTAGTCGCCCGAGCGGTGTTGACCCGCCGGCGCCGGCGGCTGCGCGCCGGAGAGCGAGGAGATCCGCCAGTTGCCACCGTCCTTGGTCAGGCGGATCGTGTCGGTGGACGTCGGCTGGCCCGCGGCGCTGCTGCGCACGAGCGCGAGGGCGAGCTTGTCGGTGACCCTGATCTTGAGGACCTGCAGCTTGGGGTTGCGGACGGTGCCGAGTCCGATGCGCAGCGCCTGGTCGCACGGGAGGCCGACCTGGGCCAGGCGGTCGATGAGCGAGCGGGCGAGGACCTTGCTGCACAGCGCGTCGTAGTCCTGGCG
>WNFC01010555.1_pt1 | contig 11308 bp, 13 predicted proteins | sample 5400541 | NCBI WGS metagenome assembly WNFC01 (sample SAMN13153342, study PRJNA577476) | soil metagenome | isolation source: 120 cm saprolite under Douglas fir tree site 2 hole 2 replicate 1 | place: USA:California | collected 2015-04-18
GCGGCCTTTGACGCAGGTAGCCGCTCATTTTGATTTCTTCCGCCGTTTTTTCCCAGCGCGTTTTGCCGATGGCCTGCGCCTTTTAGGAGAACCCAACGTTCCGTCACAGCATGGGACAAAATGCATGGCGACGCCGCCATGATGACAGGAGCATTTACAATCGCGCCTACTTTGCAAGCGAGCATTCCCTTCGCTTTAGGTGGGGGCGTAAGTATACCCAACACACCAAATTGATGCGATAATCGTTTCACTGTCCCTCCTGGTAGGAGTCCCCCATTTGGAGTCTGGATGCGTCTGCCCTTTTGCATCCTCAATGTGCTCGGCGACGTGCTCGCCGACGGAGAGCTACGTTTGGTAGAGGCGGCGCGAACCCTTGAATCCGCAAGACGGCGCATCAAAGCACTCGCAAAGTTATGGCCGGGCCAGTACGTCATTTATGACGGGCAAACGGGAGAACGGGTGTCCATTATCGCAGGGGCGAACCCAAGAACTTTGCCTTTGGAGGCCAGACGGAAAAACACTCGCAACGCAATCTAATGTAAGGTTCCGCGCCTTGTTTGCAATGGTTCGTTTGATGGAATCATCTCTCTCGTACGCTTGTCAAAGACACGATATTCGCCGGGGCATTTTTCAGAAAGCTCGGCGACAAGAGCTGCTGCCGTGTGCAACTGGCCCACTGCCGCAATCCACACCAGGGTTCCGTCCTTTTCTTTCTTGAAAATGTCGAGGGGATTGTCCATCGCAGCACCTCACTCGGATGGGACGGCGCTCAAGCGGCTAGGTCAGGGAGTGTAGGATAAACGGTAATACTCTCAGGCCGCAAAAGATTGAGGGCGCATCAGCCGCTAAGCCTATGCGCCCTCTTAAACTGAGCCGTAAAGTTTTCACGCTTCCCGGTTCAATCTGACGTGAAGATATTGTTTCTCGTTCGCGTCGTCAATTAAATTCTCGCTGAATCCCTGTGCAAATCTATGCGCAGTTGTGCAAAATGACGCCCGAGGTCAACGTGGAGGGTTGCAGACTGGACCTTCTCTACGGTGCGGCACCAATAAAAATTAATTGACTATTAATGGGTCGAGGAGTATATGACGTGTAACGTCCTCGCTCTGCTCAGTGCGCGTGTCCTGCTAACAGGTCAAGAATTGCAGGGTGACGCGATGCCCTCGGGTCAGAATCCTTCGCGGAGATTTACCTCTCGGGTTGCCGGGCTGTCAGACTTATGGGCATTTTGGAATTGCAAGAAGCACGACGGCCTTTCTCGCGACATGTGCGGCCCGAACGCCTGGGCTTAAAATTTATCGCTATAAGCCAGGAAGACCGGACCCATTTGACAGCACTGATGACACGACTTCGTACTCTTTCTCGATTGCAGTAGCTGCTTTGATACGATTCGCGTGGCGGAAATTCTTTTCACATTCACCGCACGAAACTTGCTTGGACAGGCATCCTTCCCAAAACCTTCGCCGACCATCTGCTTCTATTTGAAGACGATACGCGGAAAGCTGGACAAAATTACTTTGGAATGTGATGTGCTCCTCAAGACCTTTGCTCGGTTCAAGCCGAGCCTTCAATAACCCCCGATTGCCCGAGGCGCTTCACCCCTACAACGCCTAGCAACCCCTGACAAACGAAGCGCCTCGGCATTCTCAAAAGGACGCTCAACCAATTCGTCTCAGACGACGGGCTTGACTGCCCGATTGCCAATGCAACCCGAACGGTATGAGAAGAGGAGTGCGACGGCTGTGGCCGTGATGCTTACGAGTCGAGACCGTGTGTCCAGAACAGAATTGACCTTAACCGAGAACATCAGCGGTCGAGGTGCGCGGGTCGTCACCAAGACTCTTTGGTCGGCAAACGACTCACTGGTGATTAAGTCTCTTGAGGGAGACCTCCAGTCAGAGGCGCGAGTCATCTACCGCCAGCCTATACGTGAAAATATCTATGCTATCGGCCTGGAGTTAATCGCACCAACGGGTACCTGGCGAACAAAATCCAGCTGAGTTCAAACTCTTATAGACGGGTCAAAATAAAAATTAACGGCCTTACTTCCTCTTCGCCTACGCCGCTCTAATCTTCGCCCACCGCTCTTTTGTTGCCTTCGAAATCTCGGCTCTCGCTGCCGCAGACACCTCCTCCGACTGCTTCTTCCACTGCGCCTCTTCCTGCCTCAATGCCGCCAATATGTCCATGAATCCTCCGGGCCGCTAATCTACCATACAGCCTGCTATACTCTGGTTTTCCGTTTCTCTGCCAAAGGGACCGCTAGAAGTGCCATTGTGGGCCTCCAAATCTCAATCCGGGAATCCGGCGAAGTCACCATCCTGGACCTTCAGGGAAGAGCGACAATCGGCGTTGATAGCGACCTGCTGATCGGCCATCTGCAAAGACTGGTCGTCAACGGGGTGAGGAAGCTGTTGCTGAACCTGGCCGACGTGACACAGTTGGATAGTTCGGGCATCAGCGCTATCACCGGGACGTATGTTTCCCTTGCCCGTCAAGGCGGTAGCTTGAAATTGGTCCGTCCGTGTGGTCGGGTGCGGGCTGTGCTGCGGGTGATCCGCTTGCCAGACATTATCCCGACCTTTGAGGATGAGACCCAAGCGCTGGCCAGCTTCCGACCGCAGGGTTACTCTGCTAGGCCCTGAGGGTTTGAACTTCGCAAGCAACCCTCTAAGCGACCCCCGCCCTTCGAAAATGGGACTTCACCCTATCTTCAAGCTCACCTTGGTTGAAAATTCTCTAAGGTCCTTTCCAGTCCGTCCAACTGATCCTGAAGTCCACCGAGTTTCGCCTGTTCTATCCTCAACTGTTCTTCGGCGTCGATTAGCGTTGCTTGGGTTTCTTGTTCTTTATTCGCGTCAGCATCGAACCTTGCTTTTATTTGTGCGAGGATCTCTCCAAGTTCTTTTTGTTCCGTTGCCGGAGTTTCACCGTGGCTTCGCTTCTCCTCGATCTGTTTTATAGTGGACGCACGGCTTCTTTGCTCAGACCGAGTCTGAGCGAGCCTTGACCGAGTCTCATCAACACGCTCCTGCATACGTCGAACGACGGATTCTTGAGCTTGGGCACGGTAGACCAAGATTTGTGCCCTTTGCGCGGCTACTGTCGTGGTCCGCAAATCCTGCCGCAGTTGACGGACTTCCGTAAGAAGGGCCTTGAGCGTATCGGGATCGCTCGGATTTGTTTGCGCGAACGCTGTTGAGACTAACAGTAGGGTTAGAGGCAAAAACGATAGGCGTTTCATTGGAGCTACCTCCGCGAGAAATTCTATATGACTCTCAGGGCCTTCTGGTGCTGGTCGCTAGGTTTGTCCATCTGGAAGATTCAATTCTCCGGTGATTGGCGGTTCGGAGTGGCGGTTCCCCAGAAGCAGTACGTCCATGACCTCGGAAATTTGGCGAGGTAGCCCGTCTGCATCTCCTCGATCTGGAAGCCGCCCTGGGTCAAGAGGGACGGGATGTCACGAGTGATATGACAGCCTTCAAATAGCCAGTGAGGAATCGGCTCGGTCCGTTCCTGCCAGCGTCTTATCCTTGAATCGGGTGATAATCCGTGTTCAAAGAAGATGAGCTTCCCGCTTGGTCTCAACACACGGCAGAGGCCGCGAATGGCGTCCGCTATACCGGGAATCGTGCAGAAGGTAGTCGGCAACCCTTCCCTTACCGGATTATGGAAGGGTTGCCCGTCACTCGGGAGAAATCCAGAGGGGCGCCGATGATCGGTTGCGAATGAAGGCACTCCCACGACTTATCTGCATGGCCGGGCGCAGATAAGAACCAGAGGCCTGCGAACCAGCTTTCTGCCCTTCTGTTGCAGAGCTAATGGAGTTTTCACAAATTGAATTGCCGTCGGTGAAACCGGAGACGTCGCCACAACCTTGACTACCTGCATGTGCAGGGTTGAGATTGGGGTGGGTGACGGGATCGAACCCGCGGCCTCGGGAGCCACAGTCGGAAAACGTGACTGCGGCGATGTCGGGCCGTTTCGGATCATCGCGGTTTTTCGGGTCAATTCCCATTGGCTCGCGTTGGTCCGAGGCGGCCCGTTTCGTGCGCAAAGTTTCAAGTTTCTTTCAAGTGGGGCCGACCGTTGCTACACGCTCAGCGATACGCTACTTCAACACATCGCTGTCTTCGGCTTCCTGGATGATGGCCTCCACGTCCTCTTCGAGTAGTAGTCGCTCCCACGCAACCGCCTCGGCTGACTTTGCGCCTGAGCCGTGATCCCCAATCTTTTTGGGCCGGATCCGGGAGTCCTCGGTACTCTTGAAAGTGGAACCGAGATCCTTCGTTCGGGGTCGCGTCATGTTGCCTGCCTAGTTTTCCGGTTCCACACCTTCCATGCTCGGATCCTCGCCTCTGTGGTGGTCGTGCTGGATCTGCCCAGTCTTTCTTCCATGCAGAGGTAGGGCTACATGGGTCAGCACGAACTCGGCAACCTTGGCGCCGTTGGCTGCCCCGTCCTCCAAAGAAAACCGAAAATGGATACCGCCGTAAACCCGCGACAGCTTGGCTTCCTCCAGCGCGGATGAGAAGCTCGCATACGTCCGTACGGTTCCGGGCAGGCCGACCGATTCGAGAGCAAAGCTGGTGCTGTCGCCGAAGAAATCAGCGAGCACACCCACCGCCCCGGCGCTGAAGATGGCGTGGGCGGACACGTACTCTGGATGTGAGGGAGTTGTCAGCAACGGGGTCCAGGCTGGATCTGCCGCTGTGCTGGGATTGCCGTCGCTGCCGGCCAGCACAATCGCGGTAATAGGACGCCAATTGCGATCGATGAAGAACAACTTGGAGTCCCAGCCCGCGATGGTGGAGTCGGCCAGAGCGAGGTTCATCACGGCGAAGAGCCGAGCGGTCACCCTAAGTGGCAGCTCCCGTTCAAGAACCAGCGCGTTGCACACACGGTTCCACGATACTGAGACGTTCCCGGCCCAGTATCGGGCGATGAGCGTCTGCTCGTCAGTCCGCGAAGAACCAGTGGCGCGCCCGAGCGCCTTGACCTCATTGAAATCATCCGTGTAACGCTCACTTGTCAACGCTGGTGGCCCTGCCGGGCGAAATTGCGAAGGAGAATCCATGACGTAGGGAGTCATAGTCGCAACTTGGGGGAATACCATGGGCAGGAACTGCGGGGGCGAAGGCCGCCATTGCCCGGGAGCCAGACCGCCGGTGACTGGCGGTAGTGTGCGGCTGAATCCATCGGTGCTCCGAAAAGCCAATATGTCTTTGGCAACCAGCTCACCCCAATCCAGCCCGCTCTGGACCGCCGTCCCGTCCTCGGCTTCATCATCAACATCGTCACCGTCCGCCAGGGAGGCCAGGGATGCCTCTCGTTCCGCATCAAAGCTTGCTTTCTGCGACGGAAAGAGATTCACTAGCACGACATACGCTGCTTGGATTGCTGCGGCGCGCGCGGAGGAATCTTCTGGGGCAGGCAGGTCAACGTGATACGGAGCGTAATGCAGACTGATTCCGTTGACTGCATCAAAGATCGCCGCGTGCATGAGCACGTAAACTCGCGCAGTTCCCACTGAGTTTCCGGCGAGGTTGCTGCTGAGGATGGCTTTTTCAGCATTCTTGTTCCAATCCGTCACTACATCTGCGCGTGCCTCAGCGAGGGAGGCAAAGACAATCACCGCCAAAAATAACGTGCCGGTGCGTCGGCCAAGGATGCTCAAGATGCCTTTGGTGCCTGCTAATAAGCTTTTCCACTTATTGAGCCCTGTTTTCTCTTCTTGACTGAGTTCATTGATTTGCATTTTCTGCTCCTTTCAAGAGCCCGCTATTCCAATGCAAGTGTCGCGGCCACCTACTGCCTTATCCCAAAGCTTCGAAACAGTGGTTAGACTCCGCCTTGCCACGGTCCTTTGCGGCCTGCAATCTCAGTCTTCGTCGTCATCATCTGGCGTCAGGAGAAAGGCGTGGGTCTGGCCATTGATGAGTCCATTGCCGACGATCTCGCCGGCATTATTGATGCCCGTCGCCGCAACGAGAGTCCAGCCCGAGTCCGCAGGGATGAGTTCGTTCAGGTCGGTCATCTTGCCTTTGCTGAACAGGTACGCGTGTTGCTGCCCGTTGGCGACAGTCGAAACGCCAACGATCTGGCGGCGATTGTTAATGCCTGCGGAGTCGCTGAACGTGCCACCGAGGGTGCCCAAGTCGGTCATCACGCCGCGGCGCCAGAGGCAGGCGTGGAAGGCCCCAGCGGCCGTATTAGACAGGCAGGCTACTTCGCCGCGATTGTTGATGGCTCTCCCGAAGCTCGTTGTGCCGCCCGCGAGCGTTCCGAGGTCGCTGATCACACCGTCACTGAGGATGACGGCGCGAGAAAGTCCACTAGCGAGGTCTGCTCTTCCGACCGCCTGGCCGCGGTTGTTGACGCCGGCGGCGAAGCTGGTAGGCCCACCAAGCGTGCCGAGGTCAATCCCCTGGCCATCCTTGAATTGCGTAGCGTGAAAAGGGCCCGTCCTGCTTGATCCTTCCGTGGTGGAACCGCCGAAGATGTCACCACGATTGTTGATGCCGAATGCGGCGCCGACCAGACTGGCGGGAAGTGCGCCGAGGTCCGTTATACCATCGCGATCAAACAAAACTGCGTGGCGGGCTGCGTTGGCAGTGATTTCAGACGCACCGACTGCCTGGCCTCGATTATTGATGGCATTGGCCTTGCTGAATGTGCCGCCGAGCGAACCGAGATCGGTCATCACGCCGTCCTCCCAAAGGAAGGCGCGAGTGATTGCTTCTCCCTCGAGGGTCGAATTGCCGACCACTTGACCGCGATTGTTGATGGCGTTGGCTTGGCTGTTCCTACCTCCGAGCGTACCGAGATCAGTAACGGTAAACCTCAGTGGCCTCTCATTTGCCTGGCCTTTGTCTTGGTTGTCGAAGCCCTGTGCTCTTGCCGACGGAGCCGACAGCAGCCCCGCCAGCGTCCCTAGAAGGCTCCACATTATGAAAATACTCAAAGCTCGCTTTTTCATATGACGTCCTTTTGGTCTTTTCTCCACGTCCGATGCTCTGGGACTCCGGTCGCGCGCCATGACAAATCCCTACTTTGAAACTTGAGCGCAGTTTGCGGGAGATGCGTTTGAACGGTCAATGGAGAGCGGCGAATCTTTCGCCTATCGTTGGCCTACGGTCTATGTCATTGAAAAACAAGAAGTGTAGGTCAAATTATTGATATCTGTTGATAAGTTGTCGTGTTAAAACTTGTCGCGTTTCTTACGCGAATTTTCACTAACATTGTGTCCTCACGAGCCCAATCTTCGTTTCGGGGGACTTTGCGCTTCGGCGATTATGAAGCCGATCCACGCTCGGGCGAGCTAAGCAAACGCGGATTAGGGGTTGCGCTCGAGGAAAAGCCTTTTCGGGCCCTCGTCATTTTGCTACAGCGCCCGAATGAGGTAGTGACGCGTGAGGAACTACGCACCCAGCTTTGGCCCGCGGACATCTTTATTGACTTCGATAACAGCCTGAACACGGTCATCGCCAAGGCCCGTCGCGCTCTTAATGACAGCGCTGAAAAACCCCGCTTCATTGAAACTGTCGGCCGGCGTGGCTATCGTTTCATGGCGCCGGTTGAATCCAGTGCTCCTGATCAGGATAAGCGTGGCCCCGCAGCCTCTCCTGCTGCCGAGGGTTCTCCTTCTGTAATCGCTTTGGATTCCCCAGAGACCGCAGCCGCCGGCCACATGGGCGGGCGAAGCCCTGCATATGGTGAAGCCGCAAGGCCGCAGACTCAAAGAGCTGATGTCCGCTCCAGGTTCGTTATCGCGGGTGCGGTGCTGGTCGCGATCGCGGTGCTGCTGATCGGCTTAAATGTTGGAAGGTTGCGAGATCGATTCTTGCCCGGATCCAGTCTCGGCCAGATACACTCTCTCGTCGTGCTGCCCCTGGAGAACCTCTCCGGTGACAAGGAGCAGGATTACTTTGCCGACGGAATGACTGACGAACTCACCACCGACTTGGCCAAGATCAGCAGTCTGAGGGTAATTTCAGAGACTTCGGCGATGCGTTATCGCGGGACGCACCCGACCTTAAGACAAATTGCTCAGGAACTCGACGTGGACGCTATCATCGAAGGTTCCGTTGCGCGCTCCGGCGACCAGGTACGAATTACCGCGCAGTTGATCGACGCGAGAAATGACCGGCATTTATGGGCGGAAAGTTACTCGGACCGGGGAGGCAACGCCCTAGGCCTCCAGCACGACGTCGCCAGAGCGATTGCCAATCAGATCCACCTGACGCTCACACCGGCCGAGGCGCGCCGCTTGGAAGCTCTGCCCACCCATGACCAACAAGCCTACGACGCCTACTTACATGCCAAGTACCGCCTCGAATCGGCACGCCGTCCCGAGGCCGATCCAGACCCGGTCATCGCCGAGGCTGAACGAGCAGTCGCCCTCGATCCTAATTTCGCGGATGCGTATGTTGTCCTCGCCCAGGGCTGTTTTTACAAGATTTTCGATTGGGCGGGCGGAAAGGAGTATGACGAAAAAGCATTTGTTGCGTTGGGCAAGGCGATCGCCCTCAATCCCACTCTGGCGGAGGCCTATGCTGCTCGTGGCGCTTTGTACTACACCCGCCTGCACAGTTTTGATGTCGCTAGCGCGGTGGCAGACTATCGCCGGGCAATTTCCCTGAACCCCAACCTCGCTGAAGCACACCACAACCTCGCTGCCGAGTTGACGCACGTCGGTCTGCATGACCTGGCGGTCGAAGAATTCAGAACGACACTGCGGCTCGACCCACAGAATGATGGGGCAAAGTACCGGCTGGGCCGCGCGCTCTGGCAGTCGCAGCGGTTTGCCGAAGCCCTGGAGTACTACGAAAGATACAACATTGAAAGTTTCGAGAAAGCTTTGACGCTGGCTTACCTGGGACGCAAACAACAAGCCTTGGAAACCATTGAAGACGTGGCGCAACAGACTGCAGGGACGAGGCGCGGAGGTTTCAGAGGCGACCCTGAAGATGTTGCGGCGGTACGGGCGTTTCTCTATGCTACAGAAGCCAAGCCGCAGAAGGCCGAGCGTGAGATCCAAGTTGCGGCTAGCCTCGGAAGGAACAACGATCATTTTCATCATGCTGCTTTCATCCTAGCGGCGGCGCGCGCTGAGATGGGTGAGCCACACGAAGCGGTCGTCTGGCTCAGGCGCGTAGCAGAAACTGGCATGCCCAACTATCCGCTCTTCCGTGACAACCCCAGCATGAGCAAGCTGCGCGGCAACCCCGAATATGAACAGTTCATGTCTGGGCTCAAGCTGCGCTGGGACCAGCTTGCCGCCAGCCTCTAACTGACCACTCTGCATGGGCCTGGAACCTCCCTGAGCACTCTCGCAATGGCTAGCTTACCCGTAGAAGTTGCCGTAACTGGCGTTTCGATTCGAGCGACCACGCGATTACTCCCGTATTGTCGGCAAACATTCCTTTACCGATTATGGAAGGTTAGCTTGTCACGCATCTAATGAATGACGTTAATGTGGGGAGGGCTGCGGGCTTTGTGTCACTTCGTGACCTGTCCGGTTTGGGGACGGCGCGTCCCGCATACGGACATCTCGCTCACGGAAAACTCTCTCCAATCACAATAAACTATGTGACATCAGCAAGGTAGAACGGGTTAAGCTGGAACCGCGTATGCACACAAGCGAACTTCGAGAGTTCTTCGTTCGTATCGAATGGTTATGAATCGCTCAAAGTGTTGTCTTGTATCGCTGTTGGCGGTTTCGGCGCTAACTGCGTTCGGCCAGCAGGCCAGCACGCCCGACTAGCGCCGACGTCTTTCACCGTGCCGTATGTTGCGGGTTTGGAGGCTATCGACAATGAAGAACTGGCTAACCGATCTTCGCCTTGGATTCCGCGCTCTGCTGCGAAGCCCCGGCTTCACTGTGGGTGCCATCCTCGTTCTGGGCCTCGGGATCGGCGCGAACACCGCGATTTTTTCCATGGTCAATGCCGTCCTTCTTCGGCCATTGCCTTATGAAGACCCCTCGCGCCTCGTTCAGGTATGGCACGTCCCCCCCGCCAAGAGCTTCCCCGGCTTGACTTTATTCGCCATCTCGCCCGCCAACTACCTCGACTGGCAGAGGCAAAGCACGTCATTCGAGGCCATGGCCATTTACGGCGGCCGTAGCTTGACGTTTGGCGGCAAAGAGCAGCCCGAGGCAGTGCTCGCCATAGCCGCGTCGCCCGAGTTCTTCTCCGTGCTTCGCGTGCGTCCTCTTCTCGGTCGCACCTTCACGCCCGAGGAATCTCGTCCCGGCGACGAGCGCGTCATTCTGCTCGGCTATAAGTTTTGGCGGGACCATTTTGGCTCCGATGCTTCCATCGTTGGCCGCGACGTGACCATCAATTCACAGTCCTACGTGGTCGCCGGAGTCATGCCCGAATCGTTTCGCTTTCCCAGTTTTGCCAAGGTCTGGGTCCCGCTGGCCTGGACCGATCAGGACCGCGCCGTGCGCGGCAATCACAATTACTTGGTTATTGCCCGGCTCAAGTCAGGTGTGGACATTGCCCAAGCTAAGTCGGATCTCAGCACCATCTCCGCGCGGCTTGAACAACAGTATCCTGAAGACGACAAGGGTTGGGGCGCCACGGTGATTCCCTTGCGCGAGCAGATGGTTGGCAATGTGCGCACTGCGCTGCTCGTGCTCCTCGGGGCCGTTGCTTTCGTCCTGCTCATCGCCTGCGCCAATGTCGCCAATCTCGTGCTGGCCAAAATTCTCGCCCGTCAAAAGGAGATTGCCATACGCAGCGCCTTAGGCGCGGGCCGCGCTGCCATTCTCCGCCACGTACTTGCCGAAACCGTACTGCTCTCCATCGCCGGCGGTGTATTGGGCTTGCTTCTCGCGCAGCTCAGCCTTCAGTTGATGGTCAAGGTGCTTGCGGACCGCTTGCCGAAGTTTGCTGAAGTGACGGTCGATACTCAGGTTTTGACTTTCACGCTGGCGATTTCGGTCGCCGCGGGCGTGCTTGCCGGACTGATTCCCTCATTGAGATTCACACGCGTGGACGTCAGCGAGGCGCTTAAGCAAGGGCAGAGCCGCAGCAGCTCCGATTCCGGAAGCAAGGCCCGCAACCTGCTCGTCGTTACCGAAGTTGCACTTTCGCTCGTGCTGCTCTTCGGCGCCGGCCTCACGCTCCGCACGCTACTCGAGCTCCGCAGCATCAAACCCGGTTTCGATGCCACCAACGTGCTCACTATGAGGGTTTCGATTCCCGCTGACAAATTCCCGAGTCCGTCGGGCGAGATCAACTTTTTCGATGAGGTTTTGCATCGAGTGCGCGCGCTGCCTGGAGTACGGGCCGCCGGC
>WNFC01031836.1_pt1 | contig 11308 bp, 12 predicted proteins | sample 5400541 | NCBI WGS metagenome assembly WNFC01 (sample SAMN13153342, study PRJNA577476) | soil metagenome | isolation source: 120 cm saprolite under Douglas fir tree site 2 hole 2 replicate 1 | place: USA:California | collected 2015-04-18
ACGGGTCGATCGCAGAGCTTTGCGAAAAATGCCGGATTGTACGGAGAACGTGTCGGGGCGCTTCATTTAATTGCACCGGATAAGGAGGTTGCGAGCCGCATTCGCAGTCAACTGTCCGTGCTACAGAGGAGCGAGATATCGAACCCGCCATCGTACGGTGCACGCGTCGTGAGCAGCCATTCCACCAGCTCACGTTGCCCTACATTGACTCGATATTGATCTCATCAAGGTCGCACTAATTCTGAACAACCCGGAACTATTTGAAGAGTGGAAGGCGGACATCCGGACGATGGCTGGCCGGATTATTGACATGCGCAAACAGCTACGCGACGTGTTGACCAACGAGCTCAAGACTCCCGGAAACTGGGACCATATAGTCAATCAGATCGGAATGTTCAGGTGCGCAGGAAATCCAGTCGACAGCTAAGTCGTGGCATTTAGCTGATTCTGTCGTTGTCCTGGAACTAGTTTTACGGGAATCTCTACAGCACAATCCAAGGCGCTGGTCGACGAGGCGCACGTATATTTGACCGCAAATGGTCGGATTTCGATGGCAGGGCTGAACAGTAAGAATCTTCGGTACTTCGCGGAAGCGCTTGACCGAGTCGTACGGTCCGTTTGAGGGTTATCATTGTGTTGAATGTGGGGCACTGGTAAAAGAATACATAGAATGAATATGGTGTTACCGTGAAACGAATCGCGTGAATGTCAATGGTCGACTGATTCGTCTGGGACGTCTGGGACCCTGGGTGATTTGGTGAGTACCAGTACTACATACGTGAGGGCATCTTTGATTCATTGTATACAACCGTCTGAAGACCTAGACCATCCGTAGTCTGTCGTCACCATAGTAACTTGAACCCCGCGCTTGTGTGAGAGTAATCATTGTACCGCCCCGAGATCAATGGCGGATGGCGGAGATACACTGGATGGCACAACACATGTATCAGCTGCGGTAGTGCTGCCGTTCACCTATCCTATTATTCTCTTGCGCTCTCTGTGTTTTCACCTCAGTTTTGGGGCGTGTATACACTATCCGTATCCCAACCAGCGACTCGGACGCTGGTACCAGTGGCAGTCAGGCAGATAAACCGCACGACCATTCCCACAGTAGTGGTAATAATACCTTACCACACCCTATCCCTTTCTGCATGTTGATTGATTGATACTCGATACCCGCTTGACGACCCTCACCTTCGGCCTTTCGGTTTTTGACTGGTGTCTTGGGACTCGACGCAGATCTCCGAGTCATCGATTGGTGACTGCGACCGCGACCGCGGGACGACGGAACCGGCTACGGGAGTCCAGTCCCCGACTCGACGCTGACGCTGGACGTGTTTGCCCACTTTAGCTTTGGTTAGGGTTCTCGGTTTTCCACGCGCCCTGTTGTGGCTTGGGGCTTGCTCCCGTTGGCGCGGCCTCACTGGCACGTCGAGTCCATTCTCCACAGCATGCTGCATAGAATATAATGCCATCGGACTGTCAATCCTCCTCCGACTTGTTTGCTTGTGTCCTTTCTCTGTTGAATCGGGAAAATGTGCGTGTGTCTGGCATTGTCTCAGTTTCTCCCATTGTTCGTGTGCGAAGCCGGTGGGGTTATTATTCCTCTTCGAAGACTTGGTCCACATCTTGGTGGCAGCAAAAGATCAACGTGTCTACTATTCTTCCCTGGTCCCATAAGGGCACCACGTTTTGCTTCATCCATTCGCTTCCCTCTCCAATTTTATCCTCTGCGGTCTGTCCTGGCGCCAGGGCCTCATTGGCTGTTGTTAAACAAGCGAGAATGCCGGAACCTCAGTGGGATCTTCCCTCCAGCTTTCTGCTCATCAAAAGCCCGTTCCTTCTTTTCCGATTTGTCGTTTTTTGTCAGTAGAAACAACGCGCCCGCGCCATTTTTTCTGAACTCATGTTTTGCGTCGTTCATTTTTTTTTCTAGCTCTACAGGTTTATCTCACGTTGACTGCGCTGGTATTCGCAAGCTGGAATGTGGGTGCGAGCAGGGCAGCTGGAGCTCACGGTGGGTTCATCAGAAGAAGACATGATTCGTCGCGCGCTGGCCGACTGAGGACGCGGGTTTGACAGTTGACGGAGCGTCTGCCTTGATAATTTTCAACGGCATCACAACATCCCTATGTATCACCTCGTGCGTGTTCCCTTGGCAAAGGAAATTTGGCCGCTTCTTCATGATAGAGCTTTACAGGGCTTTGATGGACATCAGAATCTCATCTTTCTCGACTTCGATGATAGGGTTCGAGTGCATTTGGACGGGCGTCTTCACGATGCTGCAGATAGGTATGGCTGTCTGGCGTTCGCTCAGGCTCCTTCTCGGGCTGTCACTGATGTTGGAATCACTAGCTGCTTGCATCTTTGTCACTTTGACCGGGCCTCCCGAGTTCTGTGGGACCAAGGCGGATATTTCGGTCTGCGCTTCGATTACCATCCTGGTCCCTATATCGTGGCTAGCCGCGACCTTACGTGCGTGCAAAGATCCTCCTGTTTCGACGTCCAGCCCCTAATACACCCCGTGCATCCAGTGCTAGGTTACTTCATAGTAACATCGACGTTGTGCATCACACACCTGCGCTTGCACCCTGCGCTATGGGTGACCTCTATTTATTCCATAGTCTGGTTTACCGACGACGTCGTGAGGGACAGGCGCAGCTTAGCTCCTCAGATCCCCCCGCTCGATACCTCCGGCGCTACGCGTCTGTCCGTGATTCCCCGTCGCCATTCGACTTCCTCGCTCCCGCGAGACGTGGAGAGTCAACTTACGGGCACCAATCCCGATGTCGACAAGCCACTACCATCGCCCGCGCCGTCGTCGAATGCTTGGTGGGGACGTCTCGTCCCTGGTCGGCCGGGTAAGGATCACCCTTTCGGATTTCGTCGAGCGAAAGCACCGGACTACCGGTGGTGGGCGAAGGGGGAGCATAATGATGGGGAAGCTAGTGACAAGGCCCCACCCAAGTACCCAGGTTCGCAGCCACCGACGCCTGGCGAATCGCGATTTCTGCCATACCCACCAATGCCGTTGAACGAGGACGAGCCCATTCCCGTGGATAACCGGTCGGAGTGGGTGAGTGCCGAGCGCGCTCTTGGACCCTAGACCAGGCGACTGCCGATTGCTTGGTTTTCACGCGAGCCTCGCATTTAGCTGCCTGCTGGATGTATTCCCACTTAGCATGTATCGATAGTCTTGTGGAGTGTCAAAGTAACAACATGTAGTACTGTACAAGCAAATGGTAACCTAGTTCAAGCCTTGAATACATACGAGAGAGCAACGAGAACAATATAAACATTACTAGGAGAGGCAGAAGGACACCGACTGCCCTAAGAGATCGCAGTGGCTTGAGACTCTAGCCAAGCAACCCTTGCGCGAAGTTCCTGATTCCCGTCCTGAGCCCGAGTGAGCGCGAAACGAGACTCTTCCAGCTCGGATTTCACCCGGCTTAGTTCCTTGGCTGTGTCTTCCCCCAGCTCTCCGGCGCCGACCGCGACGCCTACCAGCAGCAGCAGGTAAGCAAACCTCATCACCAAGAAGAACACGAATTCTCACCTCCTACCAACTTCAAAAGACGCCACAAACGCAGAATAACCAGCAAACCCGCTAGCTCCCGTTCTTTGCCCCTCAGAACCACTTCCAGCACGAACGTCGTCACGATGACGATCGCGTCAAAGATGTGGAGAGGCGCGTGCGGAAACCGTCCGTAAGGGTTGTAGAATTCGGATCCGATCGACCAGAGCGTGAGCGGGATTTCGATGAGGAAGAGCGTCGTGATCACGATCGAAATCACGGAAAGCACCTCCAGCCAGGCTGGGGCTTCGATGCCCCCAGGTGTGTCACATTCGGAGGACAAAAGGGTATAGGCGAGGTCAATCAAGACGCATACGGCGTCTATGACGATCTACGGGGGTGTGGGGTCAACGGAGAGACAAACGGCACGGGCGCTGGGAAAGACGGACGAGAGTGAGGATGAACTTGTGAACGGCGGCGGACTCTAGTGCTTCGGCGACGCGGACGCGCCAGGTGGAGAGTAGCCCCGCCTGGGACTCGTCGGTTTGTTCTGGCTGTTCTGGAGGATGGGTGGACGGAAGCAATGGTTCTTGTTCGGATGACATGCCGGTCTCTGATTTCTTTCTGTTAATTGAACTGTTTCCCTCTTCAAGTTCAAGTTCTTCGTGCGACCTCCTCTGTCGTCAATGCGCCGACTCACGTGCAACGCTCGCGCAATCGCCACCGACACGGTTGGGCGCAAAGAGCATGGGGACGGCGTAATAGCCTTGATGCCGTTCTACAAGGGAACGTTGATAATGGGAACAACAACATTTATCTATCACTGGCAGCTTCGCTACTCTATGATTGATTCTGGGCGCGATCTATCCTGAAAATGCTACCTTACAGATACATGTTTACTGCTTGGGTTAGGCTCGGGACAATTGATGAGCGCTGAGCGCGTCGTCTCTTGCTCCTTTGCTAGAGGCAGGCGTCATACCTCCGAAACGTGAAGCGTGAAGGCAACATCTTTTTTAGTTGCCTTGGGATTTCTTTGCCTGATTCCAGAGAGACTGTATATCGCGTAGACATACCGATTTACTTCTATAGTGGATTTAATTTGGAGGACTGTAATTCTCTGAGGCGAGGTTCCTACAATCGACGGGGAAAAGGAGCAAGGGAAACAAACCCTGGTTTAGGAGCGTCTCGCCCATGGAAAATGGATGGGGATGGGGATATTGCGGTTGACGACGACCCATGGCGATGGCGGCCGTACGAATGCTAGGGATAAGATGTGCCGTACGTATGTACGTGATCATATGGCTATAAACTCGTTGTCCATGCGGGCTGTCGAGGCTGACCTCTTTTTAGGGATAGTGCTACCGGCCGCCTCTTATTTGTTCGACTAGATCGGTGACTGAGAGACATGGCCGTCTCTCACCTTCGGTGGGGCGCATAAATATACTTCAGGCTTCTCACACCCCTTGCTACGAGGAAGCGCACGGACTATGTATAGCCTTTCAACGTTGAGCTGCGCAGCCAGGAGGAAGTAGAGGTTTTGATGGGGCTCTTGGATTGGGATTTCATTGGCCTATCAGAAGGTGCGCCCAGTATCATTGCTGTCGGGAAACAAAATGATCTGGATCACGATTAGACAGCTTTGTCGTGAAGTTCACCGCCCTGACCCTCATTCAACACTGCCCATATGGATGGATCACATGACCGGAACGGAAAGTTATGATCCTGCAATTGATTGTACCCGTCAGCGCCCAGCCTGATCCACATACAACCAATCCGGAATGCTGTAGGGGGTGCCGTCCAGCGCTGGGCACCCATTGGCACACCCCGGGACAGCCGTCATCGGCGTCCATTCGTCAAGAATGCCCACAGACGCCCAAGGATGATTTGGGTTACCCAAAGATGCCGGAGTCCCTAAAACACGAACCATCTTTCTCTTTCGTTCCCTCACTGGCTGGCTCAGTTCTCCGTTGGGACTTGGCTTCCTCGTACTTTCGGGATCCAAGACGCACTGCGTCGCCCTTCGGCCTTCTATTTCTTTCGTTTTCCACACTCCTTATTTCATCATGAGTGCTTGGGTCGTTTTTCGCAGGGCGAGGTTTATTTTGTTATGTGCGTGTCAGTCCTTCTTGACCACGCACAGTCTGCTGAACCGTCTCTTTTCATAGCTTTCCTTGTTTTGGGTTGCCTCACATGGGCTACCCTCTTCGCCGTCTTCCTATCCCGCGAGTTGTCTCATTTCAGTCATTTCCAGAGTGCGTCAGCTTTGAATATGATTATGCATAGCCCTCCTGACTGTGCGAGCCAGAGCTTGTTGTTGCCGGCTTGCTGTCACTTTATAGCGTTACTGCCATCCTTCTGTATTTGATGTGAGGTGCCCGAATCTTCGTCATGTCTTTCCCGTGCTAAACCCCCACACAGGGTCGTTGTGTACTTTCGTTTCTGGTGGGAGGTTGCACGTGTGTTTTCCCTTCTCGTTGTCCATACTGGTAAGCCATCAGCCACAAAAAGGAGGAACAGTTTAACCTGTAAAGTAGGAGGTTCTCTGCTGTTCATGCACTACAGTCCTAGTTTTCCTTGTCTCGGTTTCGGTGAGTGAACCCCCCATATTTTTTCGGTTGGGTTTATCTGAACTCGGCCCAAGGTACGGAATCGGCGTGCAGAGGCTTTGTCCACACGATCCTCCTCGGCTGCTGGGTCGTCTCTGGGATCAGTAAGGTTTCCCGTATACATACGTGACCGGTAACACTAAGGCTTTTTATGTTTACAGTCTTCTGTTTTGCAATTGCCCTCGGAATCATGGCTTTCATCCCTCGACCCGTGGAGACTTTGCCAGGGGGGAAAGAAGATGAAATGCTTTCGAGTCCAGCTTCGTTCAGGGCGGGCAGCCCCACGGACGAAGAGCGGCCCATGTCTTTCTATTCTATTGACTCACGCACAGGGTTGATTAGTTACAACGACCAAGGTGTACTTCCAGATGGGCCACTCTATCCTGGCCGTGACACCACCCTCGTCAATGGAGCTCCTCAGGGGACCATTACCGTGGGACCACCTCGCCTTTGGGATACCCCAAGAGACCGCGCCGGCGTCGTTTCTCAGCCACAGGGGGTCGACTCGTTTCATCGTAACCCCTTTCGGGATCCCACACCTCCGCCAACTTCTATCCATTTGCAGGTGGCTAGAACTGGCGTGGGAGGGGAAAACTCTTCTATTTCCGACGATGGGCCAAACCTGTCTTCAGCTTTCCCTGGACTAATTCATCGTGCTCCATCTACGGCCATACAACGCGACCGCGCTACGGAATACACGCCTGCACTCTCCTCCGTCCTCAACTACTACCCACTTCCGAAGCCCGTCGGAGTAAATTCGCAACCGGAACAGACCCAGCCAGACCAGGCGCGAACAACGACGCCCAGGGCACATCCACACCACTCCATGGCTGCGAGCGTCCACTCCAGATGGGCTCCACCAACCCCACACGCTCTCCCCCCTCAAGTTCTCAACCCAGGGATTGCTCCTTTCCGAGCGCCCAGTGTATCCCAGGGCCCACGGTCTCCCAGCCCACGGGAACTGTGCAACGTTTTGGCGGGGATGCGGTGCATCGGTCATACACCCTTCTTGGCAAGGAAAGCCCCCCTCCGAGGAAGGGCAGTGACGGTCAAGCGTTGGATCGAACGCAGTGGCAGCGGCTCGTATTGAATGCAGCAACGAAACCTTAGAGATGTATGCGTATTTTATGAGGCCTTAGTCGGTCTTGATATATACCAGCTGCAGGGCCAGTTGTTTAGTTAGTTTAAGTATGATAACACCCTCAAGCTAGTCATTTGTAACACAGCTCCGGCCTCAAGGCCTTTCTCACTGTTGCTCGTGGTTTCTACCCATGGGGCCCGGTGGTTTTGAGCAGAACCACTTCATGTAGGTGCTGAGTGTCATGGTTGTTCAAAGTCCGCCTTGCTCAGCCATAATCTTGGTGGCAAGGAAATCCTTGCTATTACCTTACGTTGCTCACTTGTTGGTAGATGATGTCCCTTCGATTTGTTCGAAAACCTGATCTGTAGATCCTGGTGTTCGTCGATCCATGCAGGTTAGCGACTGATATTATCCAGCAGCAATTTGTACATGAATTCATGCGAATTACGGTATGTCGAGGGCGCAAACATGTTGATCAACACCTCGTAACAACCCAAGTTAAGCGACCCCAGCTATTCATCCGTACTAGTAGCCCTCATCCATCATACCACTCTTCACGATCTCCAACACTATGCCGTTATCTGATCTCTGGCGGGCCATTTGAGCTGTCTGAGTCGGTGGCTTACAGCACGCTGCCCTTGATTGATCTGGCACGGCCATATTACACCCGCTGCCCAGGGTACAGTGTTATAGCATGATCCGACTCTGGCACGCTTCCCTCCCTCTGCAATGATTTGTCTTCGCTCCTTCACAATTCCACTTAATGGTTTCCTGATACCTTTAACCATACGCAACTTGAAGGACAAATTCGACAAATCCATCAGGAAAAACCTCCCACACTGGCGAGAGATAGTACCTGGATGGATATGATGACGGACGATGATGTAATTATCGACGCAATTATCTCTCGCTTGCGTGGGAGGTTTTTCCTGATGACTTATCAGCAGGAGGCTTCTTCAAAGCCGCCGTCGATAGGCACGACAGGTGACCCAGGGATGGAAGATTTCTGATTATGGGTCTCATTCCAGTAGTCCTTGACGGTGCAGATAGCCATTGGCTTCTCTGGCTTCCCGCATTGGATGAAAACAGCCAGGCCCAGGGGTCCGTGACCAATATTTCGAGATGATTGATTGCCCTGCTTGGGAACGCCCGTACTAGACGGTCGCTTCGCCACTATCCTTAAGAAGTTGTGCATAGAGCTCAGCGAGGATTCGCGGATGCACCTGCCCTTCTGATGTTTAGACATTATCAACTTCGCAGCCAAAGCCCACAATCGTCCCTTCCAGTCTGCCGGCGCCTGAGAGGTTTCGTCGTCGTTGCTTCAAGTTGTGGGACACCTGCCAGGGGGCGGACATCAGCCTGGGAAGTCGGAGCTGTCCTGCTACAGTCTCAGCCTACAGGACGGCACGCATCATGGGTTGTGACTTTGCCACAGCAGACTGTATGAAGCTTGGCCTCCTTCCCATCCAAAGCAACATTGGGATCATCTGACCCAATGGTCCTCCCTCCCTCCTCCCCCACAGCACACTATCAACATGTATGAACACATATTTGGAACCGTCTGTGGTATTTGCGCAGGCGTTTTTGTCAAGAAGGGCGCAAAGACTCTCGCGTTTGTTTTCGTTGGGTTTATTGTATTGCTCCAGGTGAGCCCTGCATGCCGTACGGGATGATTCCTTTGAAGTATGCTCACGCAAATCTACAAATAGTATCTCAACAGCACATCGATAATAAAAATAAATTGGACCAGAGCCGCCGCCCGTTTCGAGGGATTGGTTAATACTTCAGAAGCTAATGGGATCAGACGGCGGCTGTCTGGCTGTCTATTCGTTGTGGAGGTGGCTGATGGACTACTTTTTGACATCTGATTTCCGACCAAGGACATCTTTTCATGGCAGGATTTCCTTTGGGAACAAGAGTAGGGTAGTCGTTTTATTAGTGAATACACCTGTGCTCAATGGATCACTCGACCTGCTTTTGTCAGGGCGGCGGCTGTGCCGGGTAAGCCGCTAGGACCCCATAGTAGGCAATGCCACTCATGTAATGGCGATGGAGGACCCCTCCAGCTTTGACTACACTTTTAAGATGTGATTGTCTCAAATTAGAACAGTGGATCTATTCAAAACAAAAAAAACCTGATTACATCCCAATTTAAGGCTACATCGAATTCAAAGAATAACAGAACATGCTTACGAGCACGGGAACCCTTACCAAAGTCCGGCATGCCAATGTGTGTGCTGGCGTCGTGCCATACCTGTCACTGTCGTTGGGTGTGCATGGCCGTGCCGTGTCGGATACGGATACGCATGTATCCGCGTCTGACTCAGGCTGGAGACGCCGGTGCAGATTGAGTCATTGCCATCATCGAGTAGAAGCACCCATATTAGATCGGGCGTGTGAATGGGGTTCAGCACCGTAGTGTCGTCGTCGAGTGCGGGTGTCCGCGCCGGGGCAGGTCGCGCATGTTGGATGTGGGTGGCGCAGCATAGCGCCTCCTCGTCGTCGTGTTTGTAGCTGTTGTCGACTGCGGCCGTTCGTCTTGCGTCGGATTCTGCAGGCACACCGCTGCCTCGTCGTTGTCGAGCATGGTTCCGCAGCGCGTGATCGGCGTGAGGTTAGCACACTGTTCGTCGTCGGCAAGCGTAGACGTGCTGACGGTGAGTAGGGTACGGCTGGCGCACCGTGGCATCATCGTTATCGTCGTCGTCGTCGAGCACCTGAGCGTGATTGGGGTGGGGCTGGCGGACCACGTCATCATCGAACATGGGTGAGCCTGCGCACGAGTCGGATGCGGCTGGCGCACCGCCGTGTCACCGCCACCATCCTCGTCGCCATCGGGTGTGGGTGCGCCTGTGCATGGATGGGGTGCGGCCGTGTCATCGCTGTGTCATCGTTTCATCATTGTCGTTGTCATCGAGTACGGCTGGGCCCACGTGTAGATGGGTGTCATCGACATCAACTGTTGGAACCGACGTGACTATTTCCGGGTGCTTGCTCTCGCGGCCAAATGCATGTGAGAATGTGTCGAGAAGCGTGGTTTGATAATAGAAGAATCGCTGTACGCGCAGAATAGGGTGAGGTTCTTAGCGAGTGGAGTAAGATGGGTCGAACGGTTGATACAACGCATGCAGCAGGGACCGATACTTAATCCATATCAAGTGGAAGGAGAGGACATATACTGAGAGGAGATCATCAGGGAGAGGGGGAGGGGTTTGGGGCTGCTCTGATGACTCAGGCTGGTAGTAGTCTTGATGCGGGTGTACGGAGGTTTTCAGGGCAGATGGGCGATTGGTGTGCAGCCGTGAAAAGGTCACCGAATACGAGAATCTGGGTGGAACCGTCAGTCGGGGATACTGAAGGCGATGGTGTTCGCTTTATAACTGAGCATTATTTCTTCCAATCCTCGACGAGGGGAAGGGTGCCACTGTTCACGAGAGCATCAATGTCAGGGATAGGCTTACCAATGGCGGGTTCTTGACCCTCAGCGAGTGAGACGGGAATGAGACCTGGCGTGCCCAGGTGGCCAATAGACTTTGCGACAAATCATTCGCGGTTGGATTTCAGTTGGGCAATTGCCAAAATCGAGTCACCGGCTTTGGCATCCAGTTCATCTGGATGATCAGAGACAAAGTCATAGAGAACGAGCGCATAGAATGCCTGCAGCATTGGGACCAATGAAGGTAGAGGGAGGGATATTATCGAAGGGGACCTGGTTTGACCCAAAGAGGTTGTATGCACATTTCGCGAGCTGCTGTTCTCGGGTATGAAGATCAATCGAGGGAAAAAGTGGTGAATAACTCACAGTGCGGCGCTTTCGTTGAGAGCCTCGAACACGGACTTTGGTATAACCCACGTGCGCCCCACTGGGCTGTGTCCCTTTTGTTAGGGAATTTCCTAAGGGCCATCATTGTTGTGTATAGAGAGGTGAGGAAGGGGGATGGATCGGTGGACTCTGAGGGAAACGAGTGGCCAAGCCGCGGTGGGAGAGGAAGGGGAGGGAAGGGCGCGATAAGTCTGTTCTGTCAGATCCTCGAACGGATGGCAGATTAGAACCCCCCGAGGTGAATGGTGCGTTCTTGAGAGAACGGGCATCCCCACAAAGCCACA
>WNFC01008515.1_pt1 | contig 11307 bp, 8 predicted proteins | sample 5400541 | NCBI WGS metagenome assembly WNFC01 (sample SAMN13153342, study PRJNA577476) | soil metagenome | isolation source: 120 cm saprolite under Douglas fir tree site 2 hole 2 replicate 1 | place: USA:California | collected 2015-04-18
CCGCGCGCGGCGGAGAAGTCACAGGTATGCTTCCTTTCTCGCGCCTGAAAATTGTGAGCGTTACCGGCCGCGCCGTTCTGCCTACTCACTACCTGCTCTTTCCCGCGTCCAATTTCCCGGAGCTCTTCCACAGAATGCCGGAGCTGACCCGCCGATTGGTCGGTCTATTGGCCGACCGCATCCGCGAGGTCACCCGAACGGAACAGCAACGCGAAAAACTCGCCTCTCTCGGCAAACTCTCCGCGGGACTTGCCCACGAGCTGAACAACCCGTCCGCGGCCGCTCGCCGTTCCGCCGCGGCCCTGCGTGATTGTCTTGCCCGCCTCCGTGCTGCCGCTCGCAGCACCACAATCGGGCCCAACGATTGCGCGAAGCTCGCGCAAACCGAAGAAGAAATCCGTTCTTCACTGAAGCCCGCTCAATTCAAAGACGAATTCGCGCGGGTTGAGCGTGAAGAGGCAATTCAATCGTGGCTCGAATCGCACAACGTCCCTGAAGCCTGGAAGCTTGCTCCGCACCTCGCCGATGCCAATCTCACCGACACCCATCTCGCGCGTTTCGCCGAGGCTGCTGGCGCGTCCGTCGGCTCCGAACTCACTCGCTTTGCAACGCTGCTGGAAATGGATCGCATCGCCGAGGAACTTGAGAACAGCTCGGCGCGCATCTCCGATCTTATCCGCGCCATCAAAGAATATTCGTACATGGATCAAGGCTCCGTGCAGGAGGTGGACATCCAGCACAGTATCGAAAACACACTCACGATCATGCATCACAAGCTGAAGCGCGGCATCACCGTTACTCGCGATTACGCTCCCGGCTTGCCCAAGGTTATGGCCAGCGGCAGCGAACTGAATCAGGTCTGGACCAACCTGATTGACAACGCCGCTGACGCGATGAACGGCAACGGCAAACTCGGCATTCGAGTCATCCGCGAAAACGATTTCCTTCTCGTCGAAATTGCCGACAACGGTCCTGGCATTCCGCCCGAAGTCAAATCGCGCATCTTCGATCCCTTTTTCACTACAAAGGGCGTCGGCGAAGGCACGGGGCTTGGCCTTGACGTCGTTAACCGCATCATCAAAAATGTCCGCGGCCAAATCAGCGTAACGTCGGTTCCCGGCGACACGCGATTCCAGGTGCGCATTCCGATTCAAGCCGCCGTATAATCCTCGGGAGAAGAATTATGGCCGATAACTGTACGCACCTCGATCAGATCAAACGCGTTAAACCAAAGACCAAGGGCTGCGAAGAGTGCCTGAAGATGGGCGACAGTTGGGTGCACTTGCGCCTGTGCTTGAGCTGCGGCCACGTCGGCTGCTGCGACTCCTCGAAAAACAAACACGCCACAAAACATTTTCATTCTTCGAAGCACCCGATTGTTCGGTCCCAAGAGCCGGGCGAAAACTGGATGTGGTGTTACGTCGATGAGCTGATGTTTGAGGAAGATTGAGCTCAGGTTGTCTTCTTCGGTGGAATCAACAACGACGCAAGCAGCGCGATCAGCAGCACGCCTCCGACGACGCCCAGCGACACCGTCACGGGAATGTGCAGCCACCGTTCCCCGATCATTTTTCCGCCGATAAGAACAAGAACTATTGCCAGCCCCTCATCCAGATAACGCAAACGGTCGATGACACCTGCCAGGAGAAAGTACAGCGCGCGCAATCCCAGAATCGCCAGCACGTTCGATGTGTACACGATGAATGCGTTCTTGGTAATCCCAAACACCGCGGGGATGGAGTCCGTTGCCAGCGTCACGTCCGTAATCTCCACCACTAGCAACACGAGAAACAGCGGCGTAGCAAACAACTTGCCACCGTTGCGCACAAAAAAACGCTCACCTTGATATTCGTGGTTGACCCGCAGATGCCGGCTCGCGATGCGAAAGATTCTGTTTTGTTCCGGGTGGACTTCTTCCCGATGATAAAAGAGCATGCGCACGCCCGCGTATATGATAAACGAGCCCAGCACGTACATGATCGACGAAAAGTGTTCAATCAACGCTGCGCCCAGCGCGATCATCGCCCCGCGCATGACCAGCGCGCCCGCCACGCCCCATTCCAGCAGGCGATGCTGCAGCCGATCATCCACGCCAAACGCGCGAAAAATCACCAGAAAAAGAAACAGGTTATCAACGCTGAGAGCCTTTTCGATCAGGTAGCCGGTAAAGAATTCCAGCGCCGGCTGGTTGCCATAGAAATAGAGCACCGCGAACCCGAACAGGACGGACACCGCGATCCAGCCGAAGCTGGCGATGGCCGCCTCGCGAATCCCTATCTTGTGGAGGCGGCGGTGAAAAACACGGAGATCCAGCGCGATGGCGAGAACGATAAAAAGGTTGAACGCAATCCAATGAAGGGGCGTGCCCATCGCGGCGCTCTGAGGCGCTAGGGAGTCGAACTGTGCGCGTCGATGGAGTTCAGATTTGACAATTCGATGCGCGCGGTTTTGCCGCGTTCAATCTTTACAGGAACATCCCAGCGCACGCGCATATCTCCGGCGTTGGCTTCCAGATTGAGCGTGCTGATCCAATAATCGCCGGGAGCCAGGCCCGATAACGAGGCGCGTCCCTCGAGATCGGTGTCCGCCTTGGCGACGAGAAATTTCAGTTGCGCCGTGTCTGGCGCCACGCGCTGGACGCGCTTGCGGCGGTCGTTCTGCAGGGCGGCCCATTTGCGCTGCGGATTGACGCCGTCTAACTCCAGTTCGACACCGGAGACCGTCTCGGGACGCGTGCGGATGAATTTCTTCAGCGCCGCGAGGTAATCCTGTTTTAGTTTTTCGTATTTTTCAGGATGTTCCGTTTTGTCGGCATCCGTATACTTTGGCTTCGGCAAGCCGTTCGTCACCCCGCCGCTGTTCGAGCGCTGGTAAGCCAGCAGGAATTCCGGAACGTTCAGGATGTCATCGGGAGTAAGCAGCTTGTCGAGGTCCGGCTCCGTCAGATCCAGCGTGTCATGGCCCTTGAGCCATGCGCGTAGCTCGGGCGAAACCTTGAGGCCCTGGATAAACTCATCGCGTGGCGGGATCGGGTCTTTCTCCTCCACTTCCTTGACGATTCCAGCGTAGCTCCTCGTAAGAACGTAAAACGTGAATTGCCGCACTGGCTCCGGGCGCGCCGCCGTCGGTGTGATCCGCGCGACCACTTCAAGCGTACCGGCATCCCCTTGTGCCCGCGCCCCGCTCGCAAACGAAAGAGTACTTAGCGCAATGCCCAACCCTAAAATGGCTGCTTTTCTCATTCGGAAATCGTAACAGATTGCGCCAAGCTCCAGTGAAAGAACGCGCCGTGCGTTGCGCAAGCGCATCGTGCTCCGCTAAAGACTCTCCGGTGTGCGCGTCTAGAAGAGGCGGAAAATCGCTTCGACCGTCACCCACGCTGGAACGGCGCGCCGCGCGCCATCATGCGCCGGCATGAATTTCCAGCCGCGAATGGTTTGTACGGCGCGCTCGTCGAGCCCCAAGCCAATTCCTTTGACGATGCGGATTTGCGAAGCGCGTCCGTCCGCAGCCACCAGAACTTGCAGCGTCACGGTCCCTTGTAGCTTGGCCTCGCGCGCTTCGTCCGTGTACTGAGGGTCAGGGCAATAGGCACAGCTAGGAAGTGTAACGCCTGCATGGTATCTCGAAAGGGATTCACCTTCCCCACCAGGTCCATCACGCGGGCCATCTCCCATGGTGTGCCCGGGGCCGTTGCCGATGGTGTTGGAATCACCTGGTCCGGGGGAGCCCGTTTCATCTTTCATCCACGGCAGGCCAATTCTGTCGACAGGCGTCAATATAGCTGCCGCGGCCGAATCGAATATCGTCGGCGGCACTGGCACGTGTACATCCTGCTTGGGAGGTAGCGAAGGCCGGACTATCTGAATGGAAGAAACCGCCACCAGATTTCCAGCGGTCGTGGGAATCGGCACTCGGCCACCTCCGCTGCCAGTTCCAGGGTCGGGCGTGCTGCCAGTGCTCGCGGGGAAGAAGTGAGATGGAAACTTGAGATGCTGCAGGACCTTGGTGGCTTCACCGTCTGGAGATTTCGCGGGGTTCAAAGGATGTAGTGCAATGAGTGCCAACGCCGCAATGATCGCCGCGTGAGTCATCAGCGAAACGCCCTGCGCCCGGCCAGAGCGCGCGGACTTTCCCCATCGAAGCAAGTGAATTGGTGCGCCGTTGGCACTCGAAGGGAAGATACGCGCTGGCGTTAGGAATTGCTGAAAATTATCGCGCACACGCTGAAACCAGAAATCCTGTGATGGCTGAAGAGCAGAGAACTCACGCGAAAGCGGATCGCGCATGGGCAGGCCTCCGCGCCCGCCTCAAATTTTCGCCAGACTCCTCGACGAGACAGGCAGCGAACGGGTGATGAGAAGCGCAGCTCTGCAAAATGGTTGCCCGCATACCAGCAAAGTATGACAACTCTCCAAGAGCATCTTCCATCTTGGACCTGCGCGGAGTTGGCGAGAACTACTTGTTAGTAGAGGTGGAACGTCACTTCGATCTGCACGCGGCAAGTCACCGGCTTCCCGTTGGGCCCAACGGCGGCGCGCATCTTCCAATTCTTCACCTGCGAGAGAGCTTTTTCTTCCAGGCCGAGGCCCGGGCCTTTGATGACCACCGGGTTGATCACGCGTCCATCCGCGGTAACCACCACGTCGAGCAGCACGGTCCCCATATATTTCGCCTTGCGAGCTTCGTCGGAGTATTCCGGCTGCGGGCAGTAGATGCAGACGGGCGAGCCAACGCCATTCACCCCGGCGCGGAATGAACCACCGCCTGTGCCGCCGCCTTCGCCGGGACCCAAGCCTCCCCCGGAGCCGCTCCCAATGCCGGTGCCACCACCATTTCCGAGAGAATCCGTCACGCTCTTCGCCAACGGATCGCCGAAATTCGCCATATTCGGACTAGGGATTTTCAAATCCGGCGGACCCAGCAGTGAGGGGTCCATCGCCAATTTCGGGGCCAGATTCTCAATCTTTGCCTGCGGCGGCGTGAATTGCGTCCACTTGAACTTGGGGAGCTTTCCCTTCGATGTAGGAGTCAGCGTGTGGTTATTCGCTCCGCCACCGCCGCCCGCTTTGTCATTGCCCGCCGGCAGCTTTGCCATATAAGGCGATATGTCGATAGGCGAAATTCCGATCTGTTTGTTCTTTGCCTCGGTGGAAGCGGGCATCATATTCGTGAAAATCGGGATCACCAGCAGCGCGATGACCGCTATGTGCAACCCAACGGCGATCACCTGGCTCCAGCCGAAGTTTTCGTCCTTCGTCCAGATATCTTTCACCTTTATCGCTCTTATTCCAGGTGGCAGCGGAGCCTGTTTCGGAGGCGAAAAGAAATCCCTGATTCGGTCGCCGAATCCGCCGAAATTCGAGCCCCAGGCTACCGTAAGCCTGCTGTTTACCTGCCCTCGATACCTTAGGCGAGGGCGCAGAAACTCCACCAGATTGCCCGCTATTCCAGAGCCAAAGCTTGTCTTCGTGAAGGGCGCATCTGCGCGCTCGCGCACCTTGATGGGCCGCTCGACGAGGAACTGCCTCAGGTTCGACCAAAAGTCATCGGGGATGAGAATGTCTGGAGGTTCGAATTTCGGTACCGCGGAGTAAGGTACGGAAACCGCAGGCTCAGTGCCCCTCGCGGATACTTTGCCCCTCGTCTTCTCAGGCGGCACAAGATTGTTATATTTGCCCGGCACCATTTACCTCTTTAGTTTAGACGCAGCTTCCCTTCGTTCAGTGTACCCCACCCGTAAGATTCGCGCTGGCTGGGAAAGGTTGCGCGTCTCGTGCGGCTGACACCGGCTACCATTCATTGTAACATACGTCCTTACACTGCTTTCCGATGTTTCCCGTTGTACACCGGGTCACCGTGCGGCAAGTGCGGCCAAAGAAATCGTACGGCAAGCACGGTCGAGAATTCGTGCAAATTCGGGCAAGAATTAAAGACGGCATGCAGGCAACGAAGGAGCTATTCGAGCGCTCAAATCTATGGCCGAACCACTGGAATTGAAGAAAACCCTTAACCTGCCGAAAACGGATTTCCCCATGAAGGCCGGCTTGCCGCAGAACGAGCCCAAGCAGCTCGAAGCTTGGCATGCGGGAAACATCTACGAGCGCATCCTGGATTCGCGGAAAGGCAAACCGCTTTTCGTTTTGCACGACGGGCCGCCGTATCCCACCGGGGAAATTCATCTGGGTACCGGCCTGAACAAAATCCTCAAAGATCTCATCGTAAAGTCCAGGAGCATGGCGGGGCATTACGCGCCGTACGTGCCGGGATGGGATTGCCACGGACTGCCCATCGAAACGCAGGTGGAAAAAGAGCTGGGTGGAAAAGGGAAAGTGCCGCCTGCCGAATTCCGAAAGCTCTGCCGGCAATTCGCCGCCCGCTACGTCGAGCAGCACAAAAAAGATTTCAAGCGCCTCGGCATTTTCGGTCGCTGGAACGATCCCTATCTGACGATGAGCCATGAGTACGAGGCCACCATCGCCGGCGCTTTTCTCGATTTCATGGAGAAGGGCTACGTCTACCGCGGGCGCAAGCCAGTCTACTGGTGCATTTACGACAGCACCGCGCTCGCCGAAGCCGAAGTCGAATACGAAGATCACTCCAGCCCTTCCATCTGGGTAAAGTTTGCCGTGGTTGGCGGCGGCAAAGGCGACGCAGCCAAAATCACCAAGGAAGTCAGCGCGGTCATCTGGACCACCACGCCCTGGACCATTCCTCACAATCGCGCACTCGCTTTTCATCCCGACTTCGAATACGCCGTCGTCGAAACAGAAAAAGGAGCTCTGCTGCTTGCCGCCGATCGCGTCGCCGCTCTGCAAGCCGAGTGCGGCATCAAAGAAGCCAAAGTTCGCGCCACGTTCAAAGGCCGCGATTTCGATGGCATGAAATTTCAACATCCCTTTGTGCCGATTCAGGTGCCCGGCATTCTCGCCGATTACGTTACGCTCGACCAGGGCAGCGGCATCGTTCACACCGCTCCCGGCCACGGCGCCGACGACTTCAACTCCGGCCAGAAATATGGATTGGAGATTTACGCACCTATTGACGACAAGGGTGTCTACCTGGAGGGCCTTGCTGAATACAAAGGCAAGGATGTGTTCACCGCGAATCCCATCATCGTGAAATTGTTGGCGGATCGCGGCGCTCTTCTGGGCCACCACGACTACAAGCACAGCTATCCGCATTGCTGGCGCTGCCACAATCCCGTAATCTTCCGCGCCACCGAGCAGTGGTTCATCAAGATGGACCAGGCCGCCCATGGAAAACAAAAAACTTTGCGCCAGGAAGCGCTCGAAGAAATCCATGGCGTGAAATGGTTCCCCGCCTGGGGCGAAGACCGCATGTACGAAATGATCGAGAAGCGTCCGGACTGGTGCGTCTCGCGCCAGCGATTCTGGGGCGTGCCCATCATCGTTTTTTATTGCCAGGACTGTGGCAAGCGGCTAGAGGATTTCAACGCGCTGCGCAGCGTCGTGAAATGGTTCGAAAGAGAAGGCGCTGACGCCTGGTACCAACACACTCCGGAAGAATTGCTGCCCGCCGGTACGAAGTGTTCTTGTGGGGCAACAAAATGGCGCAAGGAGAATGACATTCTTGACGTCTGGTTCGATTCAGGCTCTTCGAATCTATCCGTATTGAAAGGCGTCGAGTGGCCCGCTGACGTTTACCTCGAAGGTCCGGACCAATATCGTGGCTGGTTCCATAGTTCACTTTTGGTGGCAACTGGCATTCGCGACGCGGCCCCCTACCGCGGCGTGGTCACCCATGGCTGGACGCTCGACGAGCAGGGCCGGCCAATGTCCAAGTCTTTGGGCAACGCCATTTACCCCATCGAGATCTGCGAAAAATGGGGAGCCGATCTGCTTCGCCTGTGGGTCTCCTCGGTCGAGTACCAAGCCGATGTGAAAATGAGCGAGCGGGTAATGACCCAGCTTAGCGAAGCCTATCGCAAGATTCGCAACACCTTCCGCTTTGCTCTGGGCAATCTCAGCGATTTCGATCCCTCACGCGACGCTCTTTCGAACGATCAACTCGAAGAACTCGATCGTTGGATGCTGGACCGCACCGCGGAACTCGCCAAGAAATGCCGCGAATGGTATTCGAATTACGAATTCCACCGCGTCTACCACGCCATCCACGATTTTTGCGTCGTGGACCTCAGCTCTTTTTACTTCGACGTTCTGAAGGATCGCCTGTACACCAAAGCTCCCAGGAATAAATCCCGCCGCTCCGCGCAAACCGCCGTCTGGAAAATCGCCAGCGCCCTCGTCCGCCTCGCGGCGCCAATTCTCGTTTTCACCTCCGAAGAAATCTGGAAGTATTTCCCTAAACAGAAAGCCAAGCCAGACAGTGTTCACATGACTGAATTCCCTAGAGCTGAAGAAGTCGCCGGATTACTTGATGCAGATGCGATCCAGAAACTGAATTTACTTTTGGACGTTTGGCGAGGTCGAGCATTGAAAGTGTTGGAAGACGCGAGAAGCGAGAAACGAATCAACAGCTCCTTGGATGCGAAAGTCGTAGTCAACGCAGAAGGCGCATTCCTGGAGCTACTTAAACACTACGCCCCGATGCTCAGAGAAGCGCTCATTGTTTCGCAATTTGAGGTTAAGCAAGCTGCGCCCGGTTCGATCTTCTCTGAACAGGACCCTTCAGGGGACACGATCGAGATCGAGCGCGCCGACGGCCAGAAGTGCGAGCGCTGCTGGAATTACTCCACCCACGTTGGCGAAAATGCGCGCTATCCGACTGTCTGCGAGCGATGCACCGAGGCCCTCGCCGAAGTCGAAGGTTCCATGGGCCAAGCATCCAGCGGAGCCTAGGCACCAGTGGCACAGCCTTCAGGCTGTGTGCTTTCGCGATCGATGCAGATTCACCTGGTGTGCGCCTCAAAAACAGGAGAACAAAGATTGACGGTTCCCAAAAAACTCCGCTGGCTCTGGCTCACGCTCGCCGTCGTTCTCCTCGATCGCGCCACCAAAGCCTGGTTCGAATCGCAAACCGCGGAAGGTTGGCGCCACGAGCTCATCCACAATTTCGTTTATCTGGTGCACAGCCGCAATCCCGGCATCGCCTTCGGCATCATGTCGGATTCTGCCTCCGCCGCTACGCGCATAATTTTGATCCTGGGCTCCGTCGCGGTAATCACCGTGCTCGCCTGGCTGCTGGTCACCAGCCACGGCGGCACGGTGATGGCTGCCGCCGGTCTCGCTCTCTTGCTCGGTGGCGCCACCGGAAATGTCACCGATCGCATCCTGCACGGGGCGGTGACGGACTTCTTCGAAGTCTGGTTCGGCGCTTACCGCTACCCGGCTTTCAACGTCGCTGACTCCGCGATCACCATCGGCGCCGTCCTCGTCCTGGTTGATGTATTATTTGGTTCCAAGCACGACAAAACCCGGTAGAGATTCGAATTTTTCGCCCAGGGGGAAGTCCGTGAGCAGATGGAATCGCTTCAATCGCCGTGAATTTCTCTCCACCGCTCTCGGTGCCGCCGCATCTTTTTCTGTTCCGCCTCCCGGCCACCGCCTCGTTCGAGATTTTCTCAAGCCGCAGATGCGTTTTTCCCCGTTCCAATTTCCCAAAGAATTTATCTGGGGCGCCGCCACCGCTTCCTATCAGATCGAAGGCGGCTGGAACGAAGACGGCAAGGGCGAATCCATCTGGGACCGCTTCGCGCACACTCCCGGCCAAGTGAAGGGCGCCGCTACCGGCGATGTCGCCTGCGATTCCTACCATCGCTACAGGGAAGACGTCGCGCTCCTCAGTGAGTTAAATCTAACCAGTTACCGTTTTTCGATTTCCTGGCCGCGCATCCAGGCTGCTGGTGCCGGCGCACCCAACCCCAAGGGCCTCGACTACTACAAGCGTCTCGCCGACGCGCTCCTCGAAGCAAAAATCCGCCCGCTCTGCACCCTCTACCATTGGGATCTCCCGCAAAAATTGGAAGACGCCGGCGGCTGGCCCAATCGTGATCTGGCCGCGCGCTTCACGGACTATGCCGAAATCGTTGTTCGCGCCCTCGGCGACCGCATCTCGTACTGGTGCATTTTCAACGAACCCTGGGTCTTCACGTTTCTCGGCTACGCCTGGGGTGTTCACGCACCTGCGCGCAAGAATTTCGCTGACTGCATGCGCGCCACGCACGTCGTCAATATCGCGCAGGGCCAGACCTTCCGCGCTATCAAGGCCATCAACTCCAAGCTCCAGGTCGGCACCGCGTTCAGCATGTCCCATTGCCAACCCGCCACTTCCAGCGACGCCGATCGCCAGGCCGCGGATCGCGCCCACGCGCTTGGCAACATCTGGTTCGTCCACCCCGCCCTCCGCGGCGAATACCCCAAAGCTTTCCCGGGCGAAAATCCGCTCAAACTCATGGGCGTCAAGTCCGGCGACATGGAGCTTTGCCGCGCTCCGCTTGATTTTCTCGGCATCAACTATTACCGCCGCCAGCTTGTTTCCGCCATTCCTCCCGGCTCAGGCGAAGACGCCACTGGGCTTCACAATTCCGATGCCCACCAGGGCCCGCTCACCGATTTCGCTTGGGAAGTCTGGCCCGACAGCTTCTACGAGCTCCTCATGCGCATTTCCCACGAATACAAAGGCACTCCCATCGAGATCACCGAGAACGGCTGTTCCTATCTCGACGTTCCCGACGAACACAGCCGCGTCCGCGACGACCGCCGCATCGAATTCATGCGCGGCTACCTGGACTCTCTCGGCCGCGCCATGCTCTATGGCGCCAACGTGCGGGCCTACCATCACTGGAGCCTGATGGACAATTTTGAATGGGCAGAAGGCTATGCCCAACGCTTTGGCCTCACCTATGTAGACTTCCGCACGCAAAAACGCACCATCAAGGACTCCGGGCGCTGGTTTGCCCAGCTCGCCTCCACCGGCAGCCTTACGTAACCTCGCGCACTAGACGAGCGCACAGGCTCACGGTTAGCCGTTTCTGCTTCACTTCTGCTTGTCCGTCTTCTCGGTGAAGAGAATAAGATGGAATGAAATTTACGGATGCGATACGCTTCACCCATGTACAAGCGGCTCCTGGCCCTTGGGATCATCGGTCTGTTCTTCGTTCTGGGTCTCAATTATCTTTTGGTCTATCCCTTGAGTCGGACCGTGACGCGCGAGCGCGAGCGCCAGGACAAAGTCTACTGGAGCACCTTCAACGCCATCGAACATTTCGGCGTTCAGCCGGACATTGATTCCGAACAGAAGGCAAGAGCCGCCCTGGACCACGCGCGTGCCAATGGCTTGAGCAAGACTCGCCAGCTCATTCTTCAGAGCTACTTTCAGGATCTC
>WNFC01008517.1_pt1 | contig 11306 bp, 10 predicted proteins | sample 5400541 | NCBI WGS metagenome assembly WNFC01 (sample SAMN13153342, study PRJNA577476) | soil metagenome | isolation source: 120 cm saprolite under Douglas fir tree site 2 hole 2 replicate 1 | place: USA:California | collected 2015-04-18
TGCGAATGGTCTTCCAATGCTCCTTTGGAAAGGAATAGAAGGTCAGACAGGCCTCCAGATCGCGCTGCAAACACGCCACCGCCGTTGGATAGATGAAGCGGTACTTTTCAATAAAGGCTGCGACGGCCTGATCAGCCGCGTGTCGATCCTTCTGATAGAACAAGGCTTTCAACTCTGGTTTGATCTGATCCTGCTGCTTGGTGGGGACGAGTCTTCGCACATTGTCCATTTTGTGCACCACACAGCACTGTCGAGCCGAGGTAGGAAATTTCTTTGTGATCGCATTGAGCATAGCCTGGTTGCCATCACTAATCCAGAGGTCAATCTCCTTGACCCCACGCCCTTTGAGGTCTTCGAGGAGATCTTTCCAGGCCTGCTCATTTTCTCGATCGCCCACGCTGAACGCGAGCACTTCCCTTTCCCCGGTTGCGGCAATGCTCACCACAGCCAGGATCGGCATCTTACATCCTTCGCCGTTATAGATCACGGTGAAGTACGTCCCATCGGCGAACGCATAGGCATAGCGCTTCTCGAGTCGACGGGTCTTCCACTGCTCATATTCGCTTTCCAAGGTGTGAAAGACGCGCGAAACCGTTGAGGCACTGGGATGGGAACCGGTCAGGGTCTCGATGACCTGGCCAACTTTCGTCGTACTCACTCCTTTCACAAACATCTCCCCAATGGCGCTATCCAGTTCGTCTTGACGGCGATGATAGCGCTCGAATAACTGCGTCTTGTAGCCACCACGGGTGCGTGGAACGGGCAAATCAGCAATCTGCCCGACCGTCGTTTCCAACTGGCGGGTGTAATGGCCATTGCGCTGATCACGACGCTCTTGGGTACGCTCATAAGGCTGCGCCCCGATACATGCCGTTATCTCCTCCTCTAACACACTGATGAGAGCCACACGGACGGTGTACCGCAATCGGTCTTTCACCATCTGTTCAAAAGCTTCTTGACTGCCCGTTCCCGCTTCAATATGCTTCTCTGTGTGAGCCATTGGTATCCTCCTGGTAATTTGGATTGTGAACTGATTGCCAGTTCAGGATACCAGACTCTGCTTTTACACACAATTCAGGATACTGCCGGGGAATGTAGTATGTTCCTGTTCGCCAGCCAAACGGACGCTGCCAGTAGATAGATTTTTCTTTCAAACGCTTCATGCTTGCCATTATATCATTGACTCTTTTTAGTCTAGCGGACAAAAAATCCTGTTTGCAGTAAGTAATTTTTGTCATATTTCGATGAAATCTTACAGGCAAATGAGCGTTTTTCCTGCATGTAAGATAATCTCGTTCTCAGTCATCTCAGCCCTTTCAATTCCCTCGCTATGTATAGATCCCATTTGCTTTTTTGGTTAGATGCGCGGGTATTTTAGCTCCTCAAGTGTAATGCAACGTTGGGATTATGGCAATATTTGGCATATTTACTCTGATGCAACTGATGCAACTGATGCAACTGTTACAACTACTCCTGCGAATTCGATTTCTTCGCCCTACATCATACTTACTCATGCTCGAACTCACGTTCAGAACGGTGATTATCTGGGATTCAGCAGCAAAGCCTGTTACACGTGATGCAACTGATGCAACCGTTACAAATGTTACAAATACAGCATAATTCATCTACTCTACACACATGCCACGGTGTTCAACATGGTATATTTATAATGCTGAGCAAATAACCATTCTTTCAAGAAAAAACACAGGAGTGAAAGGGCAACTGGAGGACAACGCTCTATGTCTAAAAAGGTGATAATTCCACTTCCCGACAAAGACTTCGATACCACAGAGGTTTCTATCCCCTGGAAACGTTTTGTAGAAGCGGGCCTGCAAGTAACGTTCAGCACAGAAACAGGTCAGATGGGCCAGACCGACCCGCGCCTGCTTACAGGCGTCATTTTTGGGCAATTGGGAGCAAAGCCGGATGCAATTGCCGCCTATCGAGAACTCGAAAAGGACGAGGCGTTCCGGCATCCCATCCCATACGAAAGCATAGATCCCCAGGAGTATGATCTGCTGATCTTGCCTGGTGGTCATGCCAAAGGCATGCGCCAGTATTTAGAAAGCAAGGTCGTGCAGCACAAAGCCCTGGAGTTTATCAAACAAAACAAAGTGGTTGGCGCTATCTGCCACGGCGTCCTGGTACTGGCAAGGACGATCGATCCTGAAACAGGGAGAAGTGTATTGTATGGGAGAAAACTCACAGGACTGACAAAACGCTTAGAACGCGCTGGCTATTATCTGACCTTCTGGAGATTGGGAGACTACTACCGAACCTATCCCGAATACGTTGAAGACGAAACGGTGAAGGTGCTCAAGGAGAGGAGTGATTTCATGCATGGTGGAAGCATCAGGAAACCGTTTGTCGTTGAGGATGGGAATCTGATCACTGCAAGATATCCAGAGGATGCTCATCTGTTTGCTCAGAAACTGTTAGACCGGGTCAATATTAATATATGAGATACAACCGCTACAATCGTTACAACCGCGACAACTGCGACAATCTTGCCTGAATCATCAACAAGTCCTTACCAAAAAGAAAGCAACCTCGAACCACAATAGAAGAGGCTCGAGGCAGCTTTGTCATTGTAAGGGCGGGAGTGGTGTGGAGTGGAGTGGGGACCCTTGAGGTCGCCCTCGGGGTGGGGTAGCTGCTTTGCACCCATACGTTCACTGTTATCTAATCACTCGCGTGGAATGGAGTGTGGACCCTCGAGGTGGGGCGAGAAATCCATGAATACCGCATTCGCCAATAGATAACCTTGCGCTCGCACGCACCTCATTTTATCCTATGCCCATACTTAATCCTATATCCATCTTGTTCATTATTGAAGATCCAGCCGACAACCTCGCCAATGCGAATGTTATCATAGATATATCCCTCGATAGTAACGGCAGCCGACCCACGACCGCGAATATCTTGTCGGCTCCTTTCCATCTTCTCAAAACGCTCTTGCCACAGAACCATATTCTGGGTTCGCAAATCAACCCAGCCCTTCTGCGCCCACGCATCCACATCCTCTCCAGTAATCCTCACACCAGGTTCGATCCGCTCTGGAATGCTTATGCGAGGGCCACGAATAATCTGCTTGCCATCCGGTAGCAGAATGGGCAACCCTAGAGAAATGATCGTTTGGCACATCTGATCAAACTCCTCTGACTGGATCAGTTCAGAGAGTTCCTCAGAAAGTTCCTCAGGCCTATGTTTCAGTACAGCTCGCAACGTTTCGTAGCGTAATTTGAGCAACTCTGCCTCCCAGAGCAACTTGGAAAGCTCAGGTGGTCCCAAATGTCCCAAAGCCACGCTATGCGTACTGGTCTCTGCCTCTAAACGTTCAAGATCAGTCAGTGCCCGGTGACGTAGGTAACCTGCTCGATAGGTGGGATTCATCACTGCCCCGTCGATAGCAGCAATCACATCTCTTCCCGTTGTGCTGCCCTGAATCTCCATTGCAACTTCGTGCGCGATCTCCTCTGGAGTGATGAACTCCATCTGGCCAAGGGCCGTGATCGTTTCAAATTCGCCTTTGGTGAACAGGCCATTCTCGCCAGTGTCAATGATTGGCAGTTCGAGTTCTCCCAGGTTGCGATACATACTATCAGGCTGATGCAGTTCGAGGTATTCATCAAGCCATTCAATTTTGCTGGTATAGCGATACAGAAATGTACCGCGTTTACCACGCTCCGGTATCTTACGGCAGGTGACATCCGCATAACCAATCAGACCCCCAGGCTTGATCTCCTTCACAATCGGGCCGCCCGCGGTGCGAGCCATCAAGAACAAGAGGCCAGTATGAGCAAAGGCAACCGCTGTCTTAGTTATTAACTGGGCCGAGGGCTTATCCTCGCTATGAGTGTATGGGATATTCAACCCCATTCCGCCAGTACCGGTTGTGCCGATCTTCAGGTAAAGGCGTGTGCCAACCTCGACCATTGCTCTATTCAGCAGTAAGACGTGGCGAATCAGTTCCGGCAAAGATTGGCTCAACAGCAGTTCATAAAGCGCCAGGCTAGTCTGTTCTGTTTTATCGAGAGCGTATTGTAAATCGCTCATTCGAACTGACTCTATAATCTCATTCACCTGTTTCCTGGCCTGGTTCGAAGCAGTATAAAGGTTTTGATAACTGATAGCGGTTGCGGTGTTAATGCTATCAATAATGACATCCGGCTGATGTCTACGAATGATGGTGACCAGGCGAGAATGCTCGTAAGCATCCTCAATTTTGTCGAACAGGTCTGCGAATAATGCTTCTCGGCGTGTAGGATCTACAAGTAACTCTTTGGGATTTACGTCTGCATATTCGTTACGCACGAATATGTTGCCATGTTCCCCAACCCACTCAATTGACTTATCACCAGGTGCTTTACGTAGATAAGCTAACGCATTTTCAAGTTCATGACTGTACAACGAGGCAATAACGATTTTGCGAGGAGACAGGTTGTTGTCAGTAGCAATGCGGTGCGCAATTTGTTTACCAACCAGGCCCGCTCCGCCCAGGATGAGGTACCTCTCTTTTTGGGGCAACATTGCACCTCCCAGAAGCGATGGGTTCGGCAGGTCTCATTACCCGCCCTCTCTTCAATACTATACACCGCAAAGTCTGCTGTCAAGCAAAAAGAGTCACCAACAATACGGTGCTTATCTACAACACGTATTAAGTTCTATAATAGTATGAGCCGCCGAAGGCGGCGCGAAAACAAAATAAAACGAAAGCAGACATATTTATGAACCACAAAGACCACGTCAACCTACTACAAAAAGGCATACCAGAACAGGGAGGCCTATGGGCCGACCTCGGCTCAGGCACAGGCGCCTTCACCCTGGCCCTGGCCGACCTGATCGGACCAACAGGCCATATCTACACAATCGACAAAGACCAGAGAGCGCTTAAAGATCAAGAAAAAGTCATGAGTACCAACTTTCCCACTACAACCGTCCATTACATAACCGCGGACTTTACCCGGCGACTCGATCTTCCTATGCTTGACGGTATCATAATGGCCAACTCTCTCCATTTCGTGCGCCCCAAAGACCCTGTCTTACAATTAATACGTAGCTACCTGCGTCCAGGTGGACGATTAATCCTGGTAGAATACAATTCCGACCGTGGCAACATGTGGGTACCCTATCCACTCTCTTATCGAACATGGGAAACGCTCTCACGCCACAACGGATTCACCCAGACCCAACTTCTGACAACAGTACCGAGCCGCTACTTTGGCGAAATATACTCTGCACTAAGTTTGCAAGTACAAAAGTAATTAAGTATGGTATCTACCTGATACCATGGCTGGTTACCTCTACCCTATTCGATGGCTTGTCATGGACGATCGTATATAGTAGGGGCATCCCTTGCGGGTGCCCTCGACTCTACTTCTCATCCTTCGGCCGCACAATCAGCATTGGCAACTTTGTTTTGCCGAGCATATCCTCAGTCACGCTACCTGACATCCACCGTTGAAGACCTCCTCGACCATGTGTAGCGATAGCGATCAGGTCACAGCCGGTGAACTCGTGAGAGCTTTCTATCATCCTGCCACTCTCCGCTGCCTGTATAAGCGCATCTGCAACATCCTTGCCTTCTTCAATACACCATTCAATCGCAAGTTTGAGTTTCACTATCTCGCTGCCTTGTAGCCGTTCCACAATGCCTATCAGATACGTTCTGGCTTCATCACGTATGTGTTCTTCTGTCCCGTGTTTGTTCCTGCTTGCTTGTTTATTTGCCACTGTACTGAGTAGTAATGTGCCTCGCGCTGGGGCTGCCAGCGCTGCGACCAGGTAGGCCACTGACTCAAGAGACGCCTCTGCCAGCTCTGAACCATCCAATGCCACAAGCGCTGTAATCGAACGTAAAGGACGAATTGGATCTGGAAAAGCACTGCTAGGAGTTGATCCGTCTTCTTGTAGTACCAGGACAGGTGCAGGGCTATGTCGTGATACATATTGCGCCACACTTCCCAACGCCAATCGCTTAAAGCCCGTTTCACCGTGACTGCTCATGACAATTAAATCTACCTGCTCCTCTTTGGCAGTATCGAGAATAGCCATCCCCGCTGAACCTGGAATAACTGTTGGCTCAACCTTAATCCCCGCCAGAATATCTAACCTGGCAATTTCAGCCAGATACTTCTCAGCATTTTCCTGTTCAGTATCAATAAGGTCCTGTGCTAACGAGGGACTCTGTGCCATGTCAGGACCATAAATATAAGGGGTATATGTCGTAGGTACACCTATCACCCTCAGTAACACAATTGTGCCGTCGGAAACATGCGCAACGCGTGCGGCTACCACCAGGGCGCTCTCTGCCAGAGGTGAACCATCCAGAGGAACAAGGATTCGTTTCAACATCGTCTTTCTCCCTAATTTACTAATCTTTATGCTTTCGTGAGTTAACTCTGACTTCTGCTCAAAGTATTTTATGTCATCCGTGATTTCATAATACTACACTAACTGCAATGCGCAAAGAAACGAGGATACTTTATATGCTCATTATAGACCCCAGCAATAAACGTACAACTCAATCTGGAAATATCATCGTGAACTATGCTGAGCATCGTCAGCATCCCCGCAGAAGCTGTCTAAGGAGATATAGTAATTGTAATTCTAAACGCTTTGCGCGTGAGCAGGATTAGATTGTGATGGAAATCACGTCGTTGTGTGCTGCTTGTGATACTCTTCCCCCTCGTTGTGATTGGTTTGTGATTTCCTGGCTTTATTCTTACAAACAAGTAGCAATTGTACTTAAAAAGTTTTAGGGAAACAGCACTCATTCCCACATACTCAGGTATCACAAGGATGAGTTGCTATCATTCCTCAAGGAGGTCGGAATGGCCTATCGTTTTCAGGTCAACCATCAAACGTGTATCAATTGTGGTATTTGTATGGACCTTTGCCCCGTGCGTTGTCTGGATATGACGCGCCCATCGGGCGAAGGAGAATTGGGGTTGCCGGAAGAACTGCTCTCTCCTATTCCAGGAGTGTATGCAACCCGTTCGTGGATGATGCTGGCACCAGTGCAGGTGTCTCAATGCATTGGTTGTCAGGTCTGCGCGCAGGAATGCCCCACCAACGCGATCACCATTGAGAGCAGCGTGCAGGAACTGGTATTTGCCAGATCAGGTCCTGTGTCTTATCTGCCGCCAGAAAACGGCTGGCAACCGCTCGATGCTTACACGCGAGCTTTCCCTGAAGAGCCAGGCGAACAGCCGTGGGGCGAGGGACACGACTGGCATGTTGCCGAACGCCAGGCAACATGGCAAAGTTGGCGCACCTGGCTTGGTGAGCGGAAAGAAGATTTGCGAGCACCCTGTCAGGCTGCATGTCCTGTCGGCACCAATGCAGGATTATATGTAAGCCTGATTGCCGAGGGACGTTACGATGAAGCATTTAAGGTGGCATCAGAACCCAATCCTTTCCCTGCAATCTGCGGGCGGGTCTGCACTGCGCCCTGTGAGGATGAGTGTCGTCGTGGTGAGTTTGACTTACCCATCGCCATCCGCGATCTAAAGCGTTTCGCATCGGATCATGCTACACAGAAAGCCCGCAAGATTACTCCACCAAAACGCTGGCTTGCCGAGCGCGTAGCGATTGTCGGCGCAGGCCCTACCGGACTCAGTGCTGCCTACTACCTCGCACGCCGGGGTTACAGGGTGAATGTCCTTGATGCCATGCCGGTCGCAGGGGGCATGATGTCTATTGGTATTCCCGATTATCGACTGCCGCGAGAAGAATTGAATCGAGACATCGAAAGCATGCGTGAACTTGGTGTAGAGATTCGACTCAATACTGCCATTGGACGCGATGTCGAATTCGAAGAATTGGAGCGGGAATATGATGCCGTTTTGCTGGCCGTAGGTGCGCAGCGCAGCCAGCGCTTAGGCGTCCCTGGCGAAGATTCGCATGGAGTCATTCCAGCAACCAATTTCCTCAAGGACTTCAATCTCGATCCTGATACCAGACTCGATGGTAATGTTGCTGTTGTAGGTGGTGGTAGTACGGCAATGGATGCTGCGCGGTCAGCCTTGCGTGCAGGCGCACGTAGCGTTCACATTCTCTATCGCCGTAGTCGCGTTGAGATGCCTGCACAGGCCGAAGAAGTACGCGCGGCAATCGCCGAGGGCATTGAGCTACACGAGCTCGTTGCGCCAGTACAGATACTCTCATCTGAAGGACAGGTGAAAGGCGTGCGCTGTCAGCGTATGGCTCTGAGCGAACCGGATGAAAAGGGACGCCGCAAGCCTGTACCAGTACTTGGTACCGAATTCGACATCCCGATTGATATTGTACTTGTCGCCATTGGTGAGGCGCCTGATCCCTCCTTCTTGCCAGAAGGAACAAGCGTCGGAGTAGCTCCGTGGGGAGGTCTGCTGATCAACCCACAGACCCTGGCTACAGGCGCACCAGGAGTCTTTGCAGCAGGTGATGTCACCTACGGTCCGAAGTCGATTATTCATGCCGCCGCGCACGGTAGGCTGGCTGCCAGGTCTATTCATGCCTATCTCAGCCATATCTCGCTGCGGGAGATTACTGAACTGCCGGAGGATGAATACCAGACCGTCTCCACTCTGCCGACTGGTGGCCACATTACACTGGATCTACGACCTACACCACGTGAAGTCATGCCTCTAAGAGAAGGCGTAGCAGCTTCACGAGATCGGTCAACTGAATTCGCTCTGGGCTACACCGAGGAACAGGCGCAACGCGAGGCCAGTCGCTGCCTGCGCTGTGACCTGGCCTACCTTTGCCCATCAATCAAAGTAATTGGCGCTGACCATATCGTGACTGAAAAGGTCAGCATTTGAACCGTAGGGGCGCGTTTATCGCGCCCTCGAACACAAACAATAGTGAGGAGATTTTAACATGTCCGTAACTGACCTTACCAATGCAATCGTTGGAGGAATCAACTCGGGTCTAGAACAGTTCCTGGAAGGAACGCTCGCTGCTATCCTACCGGTTATCTGGTTGGCCCTGTTGGGGCTGCACCTGGGTCGTCCCTACATCCTGGATATGATCGAGCGTTTCACCCTGCGGCTGGGCGCTGACCTGCTCTGGCTGATCTACGTCGGGATACGTGACTTTCTGATCATCTCGGGTGTCGTCATGAGCTTTATGTTCTTATTCCCGGATGTTGTTAGTGCCGATCAGCTACCAATCACCGGAGGATTGGCCGCTGCGTGTTTGTTTGCCGTACTGCTGGTCAAATTGATGGGCGACCCCGACCATAACCTGCGTGAATTTCGCATCGTGACAGGCTTACTAGCCCTCGGCGCCTTGTTATACTTCGTGCCCTATGTCATTGGTGTACAGTTCAATTCCGCCGCCGCAGGTGGACCATTTGAGAGCCTCAGCAATTGGCTGGTTACGAGCAGCAATACACAGTGGGCTGTAGGATTAGCCTATGTAACCACTGTCCTGTTTGCAATCATGGGAGCTATCGCTACTGCCTACACCCTTATCACTGGTGGACGCGCAGAAGTACCAGAGGCCACCTCTGCCCAATAACATCGGAGACCAACGCATCTCGTCAACCGGATGGCGGATGCTACAAAAGAAACAAGGAGTAATTCAATGAAACCTGATGATGTCTCAACAGCGATCTCAAGCGCGCTTCTACAGGGTGGTCAACAGTGGATGATTGCTACCATTGTAGCCTTTCTTCCAGCCCTCTGGACGATGTCCCTGATGTTTCACCTGGGTCGCCCTTATGTACTGCGCACATTGCGCCGCTGCGGACTGCGACTTGGCGCTGATATCTGGTGGATGTCCTACTTGATCATACGTGATGCTCTGTTACTCGTCACTTTTGCGCTGAGCTTCATCTTCTTCAACCCCAACCTGGTGGTGAATCTGGCTTTTCCAATTACTGGACCACTGGCAGCTCTGTGTTTGCTGCTTGCGCTGGCCGTGAAGCTCTCACGCCGGGTAGACGACGATGTCAATGCCTTCAGGCTTGCTACTGTTTTCCTGGTATTAGGCGCTAGCCTCTACTATATCCCGCTGGTCTTTTCAGTCGAGGCAGCCAGCCAGGATTACCTGTCCTGGTTCGTCACTAACTTTACAAGCAATACGAATCCCATAGTCGCGTTATGGATTATGTGGCTCTCGTTGGCTGGTGTAGCGATTGTAACAGCCTGGTTGTTCGTCCGGACTTTAGCGAACGCCAATCGAACCATGCGGGTGGCTAAACCAGGAGCCCCCTCGACAAGCAAGCCCGCTGCAGCCGCGTAGTAAATAGTAGCTTTTAATTCTGACCATTAAATGTTCTAATGGTGGAGGCGATAAGAGCTTCTTCCTTCACCTCCACCATTACACATAACCACTCACTCAAGTTCCTGTACTGGCTCGATGTACAACCTGGCCCACATAATCTGGTCAGCTTGTATACCCGTGAGGGTCACTCCCTTTACATTGAACTTCTTTCCATCGATCTGCATCCCATGATAATGCAATTCAGCCCAGACAGTGTCTCCTTCTTCCACCTCATTCAGGATATCTACCTGTATATCTGGAACCGTCGTGAAGAAGAAGCTCCAGTTTTTCCGTACCCCTGCTTGCCCGGTGAAGTCCCTCTCAGGGTGAAGAGGCTGCTCGCTGCGAAAATCTGGAGCAAAACATGCCACCATGGCATCCAGATCGTGTCGATTTGCGGCCCGAATCATGCGCTCGAATACCGATTTGGGAGATGAATTCGTTTGCTCATCCTGTACCTGTTCCTCTAACATTGTAAACCTTCCCTTTCTTATATGGATCTTAGCTCTTCTCAGAACTCACTTGTTGTTTGACGGTTCTGCGTACAAGCTCCTCCAATGGTGTTAATTGGACCCCAAAGGTGCGGCTCGTTTCGGTCATGTCATAACACAGATTCGCAGTATCCATATAGATGCCAGCCCGTATCTGACGACTCAAGGCTGGATTGACTGGCTGCATCAGGATGGACATAGCACGCATCATCGGCAGAGGTATATGTCGCTTTTTTGCCTGGCGTCCACTTACGCTTTCAAAGGTCTCTGCCACTTGATTCAGCGTCATGTTCTCTGGCCCACCTACTTCGATCACTTGATTGCGTGCGCGAGAATCCTCCAAGGCAATGCAGACGAAACGAGCAACGTCCTCCACCGCCACAAAATTGACCGGATTGTTGCCACGCCCAAAGATGATAGTCTTGCCCTGCTCCACAATGGGCTGACCGATCAACTGGGCCCAGAGGTCCATAAACGCGCTGGGGCGGATGATGGTGAAGCTCAAGCCGCTGGTACGAAGATACTCCTCCGTGCGGTACTTGATGCGGAAGAACTCCAGTG
>WNFC01008523.1_pt1 | contig 11305 bp, 8 predicted proteins | sample 5400541 | NCBI WGS metagenome assembly WNFC01 (sample SAMN13153342, study PRJNA577476) | soil metagenome | isolation source: 120 cm saprolite under Douglas fir tree site 2 hole 2 replicate 1 | place: USA:California | collected 2015-04-18
TAGGCTGCGAGTTGCCGGAGTAAGAACGCAAGCAGAAAGCAGAGGCGCAGAGCTGCTAGACGAGCGCTTTGCGGAAAAGCAGTTTGTACTAACTGGAAAACTGACGAGTGTGACGCGCGACGAAGCCCGTGCTCTCATTGAAGCCAGGGGTGGCCGCGTAATGTCGTCCGTTAGCAAGAAGACAGACTATGTGATAGCCGGTGAAGAAGCCGGATCAAAACTCGATAAGGCTGAGTCGTTGGGTGTGGCGATCGTCGACGAAGAGAAGTTTAAGACGATGTTAAGAAATCCTTAGGAGCTAATATGAGCAGTTCGGAGCCAAAAGAAGCAAACCTACAATTACTCTACACGCTTTTTTGTGACGACGTACGTTTGGAAGCCGGGAACAAACTATCGTTTATGGGTGTGTTTCAAAATATCATGGTGCAACAGCTTCCGGTCTCGTTAATAAAATTTGCTGTTGTCAACCACTGGCGTGGTGAAGGCAATTATCTTTCTGAGGTGAGGATTCTGACGCCCGATCGTCGCCAGCCCGTAGTTGTTTCACAACCCACAGAATTTGCGATCTCCCATGGCGGATTTGCCGACAACATCAGTTTCTTTGTCAACGTCACGTTTCCCACCGCGGGGCAATATTGGGTTCAGACGCTGGTTAACTCGAACCTATTTGAGGAACGGAGATTGACTATTTCGGACGCCAGTGAGCCACAGAGCGTTGGTATGACAGACTCTGTGAACTGACTACTCTTGAGCGTTAAGCTCGATCTTGAAAAGCTTAATCTTGGAGTTAAGTGTTGTTGCCTTGATGCCCAATAGTTTTGCCGCTCGTGACTGGTTTCCCCCGGTCTCAGCCAGCGCCATCTTGATGAGGTGGGTCTCAAAACGCTGTACCTCAGCGTAGAAGTCAATGCCCCCGAGGATGTCGAGCGGTTTTAGCCTGGTGGATTCCTCGGTGAAATCCCTGTCCCGTGCCAATGTTTCCGCTTCCGCCAAGAGGGCGTCAGCCAGTTCAACGACGCTCTGAATACGATCGCGTGCCGGGCGTTCGGCTAACTTCAAGCGCACGGGTTCCGACATTTGGGAAAGACTGCGCCCGTCGCGAAGACTGTTGGACTCTATTAGAGCAGCCGGATCGAGATTCATGGAATTCCCCCCTTTTGCCTCTTACTACCCCTGTTACTACGTTAGACACCAGAGCGGCCGTTTCCGTGTCAATTTTTTTTAATCTTTATTCTCAATTGTGTAGACATAGAAAAGGCGGGCCTGATTAACAGGTCCCGCCCATTTTCATACTTTCTGGTGCGGATGAGAGGACTTGAACCTCCACGATGTCTCCATCACAGGCTTCTGAGACCTGCGCGTCTGCCAGTTCCGCCACATCCGCAAATTTGTGGGTAGGTCATTATGCGAATGCGTTTAGAGGGTGTCAAGAAATGCTATAGGTGCGCACTACCTGCGGCCGTTACGAAAAGCAGACGTGCGGATAATGTTGCGGCCATGCCGGTGTCTGCGCCAATCGTCTTGGTTGAAGGCTCGAACTCTTCGGGTTCGGCGGAAGAAGCGGTCGTCGCGTAACCCTCGGCGTGGTCCACGGCCGTCCCAACGACCCTCGCGAGCGTCGTGACAGTTAACAAACTTGCCACACTTTTTGCCAAGACCAAGGCCATTGCCTCCGTCACCACCTCTGTCACGGTCAACGCCTCTGTCACGGTCCCATCCCCTGCCACGGTCACCGCCCTTGCCACGTCCCTGGCCGAAGACGCCCACAGATACGCTCATGACTACCACTAGAGTCAGCAACGCGATCTTGAGGGGGTTAAATTTGGAATGTAAAGCTCTCATAAAAGGTTTCTCCTGTCATTATCGAAATCGAAGTTTCGCTGCTAGAAACTCCTACAAGTACCATACCATTTGGCACGATCTTCTGAAATGAGGACGTAGACTGTGCCCGAGCCGGTCCTTGTTATAGGATAGCTCAGGTTAAAAACCGTTTTAAATTACCGTGGCAGTCCAACTATTATGATTCTCTTGCGATTTTGTTGTTAGCTGATATGGCAGACCCACAAAGGGCGAGCGGCGCTTTAGATGAACGATTGGGGGTCGTACGCGCACGTATTGAGGCAGCGGCACACTCTTGCGATCGTACGCCCGAAGAGATAACGCTCATCGCGATTAGCAAAACGCATCCCGCCAGTGCGATAAGAGAAGCCCTCGAGCTTGGCTTGACTGACTTTGGGGAGAACCGTTTACAGGAAGCTGAGCCGAAGATCGTTGAAGTCGGTCGCAGCAAAGCGCGCTGGCATCTGGTTGGGCACCTGCAGGCAAACAAAGCCCGCCGAGCACTGAAGCTGTTTGACGTTATTCATTCTCTCGACTCGATCGAGCTGACGCTGCGTCTTGATCGCTTGTGCTCTGAAGAGGGAAGGGAAGAATTGCCGGTGCTCATTCAAGTGGATCTTGGGCAAGAGGAAACAAAGTCGGGGATAAATGAGCCTGGTCTATTGGATCTGGTTCGAAGTCTGGATAAGTGTCAGCACCTCAGGTTGAGCGGGCTGATGACGTTGCCGCCTTTCTTTGAGGATCCCGAAAAGGCGCGGCCGTATTTTCGCAAGCTGCGTGAACTCCGAGACGAGCTCGCTAAACAGGATTCCTTTCACAATGGCAAGGGCGAACTATCGATGGGCATGACTCACGATTTTGAAGTCGCTATCGAAGAGGGTGCAACCATGGTACGTATTGGCACCGCAATTTTCGGGGAACGACTCCCACGGACCTGACGTTCAGATCAGAAGGGAAATCTTCCAGGGAAAACATGATAATTATTAGTCGTACTTTATTATTTGTGAACTGGGCCGTTACCGCTGTCATCATTGCCGTTATCCTGCTAATGGTATTTCGAATGATCGCAAACTACGCCGATCTAAATCCTTTTGCCTGGATTTCTTTGACGATCAGAAGGCTAACTGATCCCTTCGTATTGCCAGTGCGACGCGCCCTGATGGGGTTTGGAGTCGATCCGAAGTATTCGCCGCTGGTGGTCATACTGATAGTCATTCTGCTGGGATACTTTGTGCTTCAATTGGCTTCCACAATCGCAGGCACACTTAGCGGCTTGCTTTTCAGCCTGCAACAAGGCGCAATGGTGTCGGCGTTGGGATTTATTCTTTACGGGCTTATTTCCATCTACATCTTGCTGATTTTTGTTCGTATCATCTTTTCCTGGGGAATGGTCAGTTATTCAAACCGCATAATGCGGTTTTTGGTTAACGCTACCGAGCCGCTGCTCGGCCCGCTGCGAAGAATGATACCGCCACTCGGAGCAATGGATATCTCACCAATCGTGGCATTCTTAATACTATGGCTCTTTCAGCAGGCGATTGCCGGAACGTTGCTGCGAGGTGCGGGCCAGTTAACCTTAACGATGTAGGAACAAACCAGCGCGGTAAAGCATTCGATTCAGGGCGACGAATGTATTTTTAAGGTGAGATGAATGATATGGAAGCTGGCAGGATTTCTCATTACCGCATTTTAGAAAAGCTGGGGGCCGGCGGAATGGGTGAGGTCTATCTGGCAGAAGACATGAAACTCGGCCGCAGAGTCGCGCTCAAGATTCTGGGTGAGGAGTTTACGACTAACCGAGATCGGCTTAATCGTTTCGAACAGGAGGCTTGTGCTGCCTCCGCCTTGAATCATCCGAACATTCTCACGATTTATGAAGTAGGGTTTGACGATGGCCGGCACTTTATTGCAACCGAATACATCGATGGCGTAACCCTGCGACGTAAAATGGTTGCATCGCCACTCGAGGTTCGGGAGATCCTGGATATCTCAGTTCAAGTGGCCAGCGCCCTCGAAGAAGCACACGCAGCCGGCATCGTCCATCGCGACATCAAGCCTGACAATGTCATGATTCGCCGCAATGGCTACGTCAAGGTGCTCGACTTTGGTCTCGCCAAGCTCACCGAGAATGCAACAGACAAAACTCCTTCCGATGGCGAGGCGGCTACCCGCGTCATGGTCCAAACCGATGCCGGAGTGGTGATGGGTACGGCCCATTATATGTCGCCGGAGCAAACGCGCGGAAAACCGGTGGACGCTCGCACAGACATCTGGAGCCTCGGCGTAGTGATGTATGAGTTGATTGCGGGACGAACTCCTTTCGACGGGGAAACATCGACGGATGTCGTTGTTGCAATCACGCAAAAAGAGCCGCCACCGATCGCCCGCTTTGCTCCCAGTGTGCCGCCGGAACTCGACTGGATCGTGACCAAAGCACTGCGCAAAGACCGAGATGAACGTTATCAAACAATAAAGGAACTGCTCACTGACCTCCGGCGGCTGAAACAGCTACTTGAATTCGAAGCGGAGTTGGAACGATCAGTTTCGCCTGAGAGCCTCACCAAATCGGGAATCAACGCGGTACCCGGGTCTCCTACAGTTCCCGACAGAATCTTACCCACAGCCGAGCGAACCGTAACCCACGCGTCAAGCGCTGAATATATCGTCGGCGAGATTAAGAGACACAAGCTGGGCGCTAGTCTGATTGCCTGCGCATTCGTGTTAATAGTCGGCGCTCTGGTTTTTTTCTACTTTGGCCACGCCCAAGCGCTGATGACTGATAAGGACACGGTGCTGTTGGCTGACTTCATTAACTCCACGGGCGAACCTGTTTTCGACGGCACTCTAAAGCAGGCCCTTGCCGTGCAACTGGGCCAATCGCCATTCTTAAATATTTTCCCAGAAGAGCGTGTACGAGAAACATTGCGCTTCATGGGCCGATCTCCCGATGATCGCATCACGAAGGACGTTGGGCGAGAGATCTGCGAGCGCCAGGGAATTAAAGCAATGCTCTCCGGCTCAATCTCCAGTCTCGGCAGTCACTATGTGATCACCCTGGATGCCCTCAACGCTCACACGGGCGATCCTCTGGCGCGCGAGCAGATTGAGGCAGAAAGCAAAGAGAAAGTACTTTCGTCTTTGGGAATAGCAGCTTCAAACCTGCGCATGAAACTAGGCGAGTCTTTGAGCTCAGTCAAGAAATTTGAAGTACCCATTGAACAGGCTACTACCTCTTCCCTGGAGGCTCTAAAGGCCTACGCGATGGGTAATGAGGAACGAACCAGGGGTAGAGCGCGGGAATCAGTTGCGCTTTATAAGCGGGCAGTCGAGTTGGATCCCAACTTCGCCATGGCTTACGCCAGAATAGCAGTGTTTTATGGTAACCAGACCGAATTCGAGTTAGCCAGGGAGTATGTCCAAAAGGCTTTCGATCTGCGTGAACGAGTAAGCGAACGAGAGAAGCTCTATATTTCCGAGAAATACTACAACTATGTTTCCGGTGAGATCGATAAAGCGTTCGAAGTGCTCCAGACGTGGGCGCGCCTCTACCCCAACGATTTCATCCCACACAACAATCTCGCTCTCAATTACTCGTTTCTTGGTCGCTATGAAGAAGCCTTAAAAGAAGCTCTCGAAGCTGTACGACTCAGTCCAAACAATACGAGCGCCCGAGATAATGTTATTACCAGTTTTATCGGGTTGAATCGCCTCGATGAAGCCGAGCAAGCCAATAAAGACTTGCGCACGGCCAATCCGGATGCGCCAAGTGCACACTTCAATAATTACCTTTTTGCGCTTCTACGGGGTGACCGAACGACAATGGACAGCGAAGTGCAGTGGGCCAACGGAAAACCCGAAGAAGCAGATATGACTTCAACCCTGGCTGCCACGGCGATGTTTTTTGGCCAGCTGAAGAAGGCCGAAGATCTCACCAGACGCGCTTTGGATCTATTCAAGACCCAGGATCGAAAGGAAAATGCTTCTCAAGTATTGATCGTTCTTGGCTCGAACTCGGCGCTGTTTGGGAAGTGTCAGCAGGCCAGGGAGCATGTCACCAATGGGCTGGCGTTGTCTCGAGGGAGAATCAGCATTCCCGGCGCCGCTCTAGTTTTTGCAGCTTGCAATGATCTGCCTCGGGCTCAATCTTTACTGGATGAGTCCTTGAAGCTTTACCCTAAGGACACACCAGTGGCCTCTATGATAGCGCCGCTGATCCGGGCCGAGATGGAGAAAAACCGCGGCAATGCCGCACAGTCAACACAGTTGCTCGAAGCTGTTCGCGGTTACGATCTCGGTCTTGTTGCTGGAGTGGGCAACAATTACTTGCGGGGGAACCTATACTTGCTGCAGCGGAAGGGAAATGAAGCCGTGGCCGAGTTTCAAAAGATCATCGATCACCGCGGAGTGGATGGCATGTCGCCTCTGCATACATTGGCACATCTTGGCAAGGCCAGGGCGGCGGCCATTAGTGGAGATATGGCCACGAGCCGGAAAGAGTATCAAGACTTCTTCGCGTTTTGGAAGGATGCCGATCAGGATTTACCGATTCTCCTCGAGGCAAAAAAGGAGTACGAACAGCTAAAGTGATCTGACCCGCATTCAAGGATCGCAGTGTTCACGGCAGGTCATGCTGCACACGTGCAAAAATGCGGTAAGTCTTGATATATTGCGGTGCTTCGGAACCCACAGTGTAATCTCAAGAGGACTCAGGAAAAATGTCCGGACATTCGAAGTGGCATAGTATTAAGCATAAGAAAGGCGCTCTCGATGCCAAGCGCGGCAAACTGTTTACAAAGTTCATCAAGGAAATAACCGTGGCGGCCCGCTCCGGTGGAGGCGACCCCGAAGGGAATGCTCGATTGCGCAAGGCCGTTCTTGACGCCAAGGCCGGCAACATGCCCAACGACACGATCGAACGAGCAATTCGACGCGGTACCGGCGAAGAAGAGGGTGTGAACTACGAAGAGATAACCTATGAAGGTTATGGTCCGTCAGGTGTCGCGCTACTCATTCAATCGATGACCGACAACCGCAATCGCACGGTGGCGGAAATTCGGCACATCTTCTCCAAGAACGGCGGCAACCTGGGGGAGAGTGGTTCGGTCGGTTGGATGTTTGATAAGAAAGGCTACATCGTCGTCAACAAGTCGGCAAAACCCGAGGAAGAGTTATTTGATCTGGTGATCGACGCGGGCGCAGATGATCTGCGTGACGATGAAGACAATTTCGAGATCATAACTTCGCCTGACAATTTTGATTCCGTCGTTGCTGCGGTTAAGCAGGCTGGCATAGAACCTCAGGTTGCCGAAATTGAAATGGTTCCTCAGACTTATGTTCACGTCGAAGGCGCTGAGGCGCGTCAGATGCTGAAGTTGATGGAAGCACTGGAGGACCACGATGATGTGCAGAAGGTCTCGGCAAACTTCGATATTAGCGAAGCCGACATGGCGGCAGCGTGAAAGACGGCTTCGTTGACATTTCCGGGACAAGTCGGGCAAAGCATCTATTCCTCGGACGACGCATCTTGGCCTGACTCATCTGTTCCCATAGACGCATATCCTCAGATCTGACTATCAACTTTGTCAGGGAATGCTGAAGATTGCCTTGAAAATCCTCAGTTGTTAAGGACTAACTATGAAAATTCTCAATTTTAGTTATCTTTTGCTGTCCCTCGCGTTCTTCTTCTCGGTGTCTTCAAACCTCGATGGCCAAACAACTCCACCACAGTTGCCCGCAACGGTGAAAGCGAACGGCGATTCCGTTTATCAGCACCTGCGTCACAAGGCGGACCAGCCCGAGGACTTCAACGGGCAGGTCGCCACGGTTAACGGATTCGTTCTAACGCGCGATGCTGCAACCTTCAAATTTAATAACGGCGAAATCTATTTTCTGACTCCAGTTGAAGGACGTGTCGTAGGTGCGGTGTTTCTCGGCGATGTTGAGATGACTTTGACACCGCCTACCGATATTGAACAACGCAGCCTGGCCCGATTTACTGGTTCGCCGGAGCCAAAGCCCGAACACTTCACACGTCTCGTGATGCGGTTTAGTGACGACACATTCCAGGAGATCAAGCAGTCGCCGGGCGTTCGGATGAACGCAAGTGGCACCCAAACGGCGCGCGCGCGCGAAGCCTATCACGAGATTCAAACGCTCCTTCGCAAACAGGTACACTACAACGTTGATTTGCGCACGCTGGAAGATCTCTATGGGTCGCAGCGACCGGGTTTCTTCATGGCTTTTCCGGGCGGCGGGCGTTTTGACAAGCTGGCCTTCGTGCTGGACCCGCTGAGCCAGCCAGAGATCTCACCTGAGGAAGTCGCGCTCTACAGTTTTAGCGATACTGAAGGTGGCATCTGGACGTCATTTCACCTGCGCGGCGAATATGAAAAGAACGTGGATTTGGACGCGCAGGATCGTCGCCTTTACGACATTACGCGTCACGAAATTCACGGTGCAATTCGGGGAACGCGAATCACTGCCAATGATCGCCTTACACTTAAACCTCTAGTCGCGGGGTTGCGGGTGCTGCCTTTTAATCTTTATCGCACGCTGCGAGTCAGCCGAGTGCGCGACGAACAGGGACGAGAACTTAACTTTGTTCAGGAGGGCAAGGACGACGACGCTGATTTTGGCGTCATCTTTCCGCAGGCTTTGGATCCCGGACAGACGGTCGTGTTGTCGGTGGAATACGACGGCGACGACGCCATTAAGGATTCCGGCGGCGGCAATTTCATTTTGATTCCGCGGGAATCCTGGTACCCGAACAACAATGGGCATTTTGGTGATCGCGCGATCGTCGAATTGACTTTTAGCTATCCGAAAGATTTTGTCTTCGTTGGGACGGGCGCTCCTGCGGGACCCGAAACACTTGAGGGTGATCTCAAAATAGCGAAGTGGACCAGCGGAAGCACGGAACTGGCTGTTACGGGCTTCAACTATGGCAAATTCATAAGAAAAGACCTTGCAGACAAGGAGACTGGATACGGACTCGAGTTTTACGCCAATAAGGAAGTACCAGACGAGTTGAAAGACCTGCAGCTCCAACTCGATGAACTGGGAAGGGAGAAATGGCATATGACCGGCGTCACTGGAAATATCACGACAGCGAGCATGGCCGATGCCGCCTTGAACGATACTCAGAATGCCACGCGAATCTATTCCGCCTATTTCGGAAAGCTGCCGTACACGCGGATCGCCATAACCCAGCAGCCCGCTTGGAACTTTGGCCAAGCCTGGCCGACGCTAATCTACATGCCCTATACGGCGTTCATTGATACAACACAACGCACGCAATTGATGGGGGCCAAAATGGGTGCCGATCGCTTTTGGCGGTACGTTGGCCCGCATGAAACTGCGCATCAATGGTGGGGACATATCGTCGGTTGGGACAGCTATCGCGATCAATGGATGAGTGAAGGATTTGCAGAGTTCTCAACCTCGCTCTACGTCCAGTACGTGCGCAAGGACATGGCGAAGTTTCTCGACTTCTGGGAAGAGCAGCGCAAAATGATAACGGATGCTACACCATGGACCAAAGGCCACAAGCCCTATACGGTCGGACCTGTCACTCAAGGCTATCGCCTTGATAGTGAAAAAACGCCAAATATCGCACGCTCTATGATCTATCCGAAGGGCGCTTACATCCTGCATATGATCCGCATGATGATGTTTGACCACCGCGGCGGTGGTGACGCGCGGTTCCGTGAGATGATGACTGACTTTGTTCAGACCAACTTCAATAAAAATGTTTCAACTGAAGACTTCAAGCGCGCCGTCGAAAAGCACATGACACCGGCAATGGATCTCGATAAGAACGGACGCATGGACTGGTTCTTCAATGAGTGGGTCTACGGCACTGATGTTCCGGCATATAAGCTCACCTATCAGACGGGCTCAAAAGACGGCAAATCGATGCTTAACATCCACATTGCGCAATCGGGTGTTTCGGATAACTTCCGCATGCTCGTTCCTATTTACGCAGATTTTGGAAAAGGATGGACACGACTCGGGGCGGCGAAGTTGGTTGGTAATTCCTCGGTTGATATTCCTGCTCCACTCCCTGAATTGCCGAAGCGCGTCACGCTTTGCGCTCTGGCTGATGTGCTCTATACGAATTTCGAGGGAGGTAAGAAGTAAGTTGACGATATGAGTTTGCCATTCATCGTTTTCGGTCTTCTGGTTGATAGTTCTGGGAAGAGAATTTCGTATTAATTGCTGCCAGTGCTTTGCTCCTGCGTTAGATCAGCGACGCGTTTATCTTCATCAGACTTCGCCTTCTCGCCCAGCACAACACGTACCGAATGGCTTTGTCCGTCGTCAGCAAGAAGTAGTATGTCATCGGCTTGTGTTGTGCCATCTAGTTCTACACTGGCGACGCCGCGACTGACGGCGAGTGGGTTTTCCACTTTAATACGATAGGTCGTACGACCACGCCGGTAAATAATCTCAAAGTCGCGCCACCATCTGGGCACGCACGGATCGATCTTCAGTTGCTCTCCCCGTAGCTGGAAACCCAGTATCGATTCAAGCCCGGCTCGATACATCCAACTTGCGGAACCCGTGTACCAGGTCCACCCGCCTCTACCCGTGTGCGGCGGCACTGCGTAAACGTCGGCTACCGCAACGTAAGGTTCGACCTTGTACTTATGCAGGCCTGCACGTGTCGAAGAGTGATTGATTGGGTTTAGCAGTGAAAACAATTCGCCGGCGCGCTCACCATCGCCTAGCATGGCAAACGCAATCAAGGTCCAGAGAGCGGCATGGGTGTATTGTCCGCCGTTTTCACGTACGCCAGGAACGTAACCCTTGATATAACCGGGGTCCAACTTGCCCTTGTCGAACGGCGGTGTGAAGAGAATCACCAGGCCATCACCTCGGCGGATCAAATATTCTTCAACCGCAGCCATCGCCCGTTGCGCTCGATGACTCTCGGCGGCGCCGGAGATAACGGCCCACGATTGCACGATCGAGTCGATGCGACATTCATCGTTCTGCACTGAGCCTAGCGGCGTCCCATCGTCAAAGTAAGCGCGACGATACCAATCTCCATCCCAGGCTTTTTCTGCCAGCGCTTTCTCGAGATTCTCCAAATGCTTGCGATAGCGGTTGCCGCGCGCTTTCTGTTTTCGCGCATCGCAGAAAGGGGAAAAAGCAGCAAGAGTAGTGTAAAGAAACCAGCCCACCCACACGCTCTCGCCCTTGCCCAGGTGGCCCACGCGATTCATACCGTCGTTCCAATCACCCGAACCCATTAAAGGCAGACCGTGTTGGCCGACAGGCAAACTGCGATCGAGAGCGCGCACGCAATGTTCAAAAACTGTGGCTGACTCAGTAGAGACAGAAGGCTGTGTGTAAACCTCCTGCTCCTCAGGCCGCAGCAGAGCTTGCTCGAGGAATGAAACAACTTCATCCAGAACCGATGAGTCGCCGGTAACATTTATATAAAACGCAGTCACAAACGGGA
>WNFC01013461.1_pt1 | contig 11305 bp, 12 predicted proteins | sample 5400541 | NCBI WGS metagenome assembly WNFC01 (sample SAMN13153342, study PRJNA577476) | soil metagenome | isolation source: 120 cm saprolite under Douglas fir tree site 2 hole 2 replicate 1 | place: USA:California | collected 2015-04-18
CCAGCGGCTGCACGGTGCGACGCGCCTGTTCGATCTTGCTGCGCGACAGCCCGCTCGCCGACTTGTCGGCGGCCTCCGGCTTGGCGAGCTCGACCGGCCGCACCGGGGCCATCGGCATCAGCGGCGCGGCTGTTGGCGCAATCACGGCGCTCTCGGCGGGCGCTGCGGCTGCCTCGGGCGCTTCGTCGGCCAGCGCCACCGGAGCGCTGAAATTGCTCGCCGGCAGAACCGGTCGCAGGACCTCGGCGACGTAGCTGCGCAGCTCGAGCGGCGCCAGCAGCACGCCGCTGTTGCGGAAATGCAGTTGGGCGAGCAGGCCGGCCTGGCGGCTCACCTCGCCGGCCGGCGCGCCGGCTTTCATCATCTCGCGCAGGCGCGGCGTGACGGCGTCGTGCAACGCGGCTGCCGCCGCGGCGATGCGCGCGCTCCTGTCGACGGGACCCAGCGCGCCCGCGCGGCTTTCTGCCGGCGTGCGGCGGCCGATGCGATCGAGCGGTCCGGCCGGCGCCGGCGCTTCCTCGGGCTTCCTGCTGCGCGGACCGAACATCGTCCCCCTATTTCTTCTTGGCGCCTGCCGCGAACCGGGCGAGCAGGCCGGTCGGCTTGGTGCTCGCGTCCCGCGCGACGCCACCCGGCGAATCGAGACGGGCAACGAGCGGCCGCAGGGCCTTGACGATGGTGCTGTTGGGCGCGGCGTCCGGGATCGGCTTGCCGAAATTGACCGCGGCGAGGGCGGCGCTGGCGTCGGCGGGAATCTGGCAGTCGACCTTGCGTTTCAGCGTGCGCTCGACGTCGGCCACCTTGACCGCCGAGCGCCTGGCATCGACGGCGCCGCTGGTGGCGATGTGGAGCTGGGCGCCCGGTGACACGTCCTGCACGAGCTGCTGCAGGCGCATGGCGTCGCGTACGCCGGGCAGCGACAGGTCGGTGATCAGCAAGATGTCGGTCGAGGCCTCGATCACCTGGCGCTGGATCACCGGATCGCCGCGCGGCACGTCGGCGACGATCCAGCGGAAGCGGCGATGGACGGACCGCAGGAAATCGTTGGCGGCGTGCGGCCGCGCCTGGAAGCCGCCGGTCGGGGTTTCCTCGGCGCCCATGGCATAGAGATATTCGCTCTTCTTCTGGGCGACCTGCTGGATGAACAGCGCGTCGATGCGGTCGGGCTGGTCGAGCGCCTCGCGCAAGGCGTCGATCGCCTCGAGGTCGAGCGCCAGCATGAGCGAGCCATAGTGCAGGTCGAAGTCGATCAGCAGGACTTCCTCGCGCAGGCGGGCGCCCAGCAGGGCGGCAACGGTGACGGCCGCGGTCGTGGCGCCGACCCCGCCGCGCGCGCCGATCACCGACAGCGTGCGCGGCTTGGCCGTCTTTTGCGCGCCCGAGTGCGACGCGACCGCGCCGCCCGTGCGTTCGCGCAGCTCGAGCGCTCGCTCGACAGCGCGGCCCATCGCGCCTTCGGCGAACGGCACCGAAAGGTAGTCGTTGAAGCCGACCGCCAGGAGGTCGCGATAGAGCGCCACGTCGTTGATGCGGCCGATGCCCATCACGATGCAGCCGCCCGGCACCGCCGTCTTGAGCGCCGCGGCGTCGGCGATCGGATCGGCAGCACCTTCCAAGTCGACGATCAGCAGGTCGAGGTCGCGCGGCCAGTCGCCGATGGCGAGCGCGGCATCGATCGTTCCGTCGCGGATGTTGGCCTTGCCGCTTGTCGCGCCGAACAGATCGGCGGAAATCCGCGACATCGCCACGGAGTCGGAGACGAACGCCATGGCGCTGATCGCCGTCTTTTCCTCGCCGGCAGCCGATGAAGAGCGCTGGAGGGTGGCGGAAGCTGACATGACCGGCCTACGGGCTCGCGCCGGTCGCGCCGCCGCCGGCTCCCCCGCCGGTACCGCCACCGCCGCCGCCACCGCCACCGGCGCTGATCTCGCCGCCACCGATGATGCCGGTCGTGTTGAGCGCCTTTATCTTGCCCTCGCGATAGCGCGCGATCGCCGCGGCATTGACGGTGGCGTCGGCCGGTCCGGGCGGGCGTCCGACCGCCGCGTCGCGCGGCCGCGCCAGCATCTGGCCGAAATTGTAGGCGGTGGCGCAGCCCAATCCCGGCATGACGCCCTCGTTGGGGTTGGCGATGGTTGCCGGGCTGTAGGTCGGGCAGTTGTTGACCCCGAGCAGGTACTCGGAGCGCACGATGACGACGGTGTTCGGTCCGGTCGCCATCGCCGGCTCGACCGAGGTGCTGACCCAGCGCGCGCCGGCATCCGACAGGCTCTGGCCGACCCGCTGCGCGCGCAGGCGCTGCACCGGGCCGCCCGAACCGTCCGAGACGACGACGAACTCGTCACGCTGGGCGCGCCGACCCGCCGCGACGATGGTCTTGAGCTCGCTCACCTGGCGGGCGTCCGGCCCGCTGGCGCCCGGCGCGAAATTGACGGCCACCATGGTGTCGGCCCGTATCGGATCGAAGCGCGTGTCGTATGTCGCCTCCTGGACGACCGGATTGGCGGCGCAAGCCGCAAGGCCAGCGGCGGCGAAGAGCACGAGGACGGATCGCATGGCCACTCCTAGTCCAGTTTGAAGCCGGCAGTCGGGCCGACCGGCGTCGTTTCGCGGCCGACCGCGAGACGACGCGGCGGGGTCGGATAGTTGAACCGCTGCATGACCAGGCGATCGGCATCGGTCGGCGGCACGCGATCGGTGAGCGGCGTGCGCAGCTGGTTGTTGGTCGGTTCGACCAGATACGGCGTGATGATGATCACCAACTCGGTTTCCTCGCGCTGGTAGGCGTCCGACTTGAACAGCGAGCCCAGCACCGGGATGTCGCCCAGCCACGGGAACTTGATGATGTCCTGGATCGTCGTCCGATGCAGCAAGCCGGCGATGGCGAAACTTTGTCCGCTGCCCAGCTCGATCGTGGTCGAGGCCTTGCGGGTGGTGATCGCCGGCACGGTGACGACGGCCGTCGACGTGAGCGGCACGTTCACCGAGCCCGCGCTCGACAGCTCGCTGACCTCGGGCGCGACCTTGAGGTTGATACGATCGCCGATGATCGTCGGCGTGAAGGCGAGCATCACGCCGACCTGCTTGTACTGCACGGTGATCGTGCCGACCAGGGTACCGCCCTGCGGGACGATCAGCGGGACCTCCGTGCCGGCCAGGAAGCTCGCCGTTTCGCCCGACATGGCGATGAGGTTGGGCTCGGCGAGCACGGTCGCCATGCTCTGGGTGGCGAGGAAGTCGATGAACGTGTTCAATCCGTTGTCGCGGGTCTGGAATTGCAGCGCGCCAGACCCCGTTCCGCCGATACCGGAAATGGTCCTGACTGCGAAGCCGCCCAGGATGTTGCCGGTGCCGAACAGCGCGACGCTGTTGATGTTCTGCCAGTTGATGCCGACACGCTTCAGCGCATCGCGCTTGACCTCGGCAATCTTGACGCGCAGCTGCACCTGGGTCGGCGCGTCGACGCGGATGTTGCTGATCACCTTGTTGACGTTGCCGCTGACCTGCTGCAAGGCGAGCCGCCGCGCATCCTCGGCGATCGCGGCAGAACGCACGGTTCCGCCCAGCACGATCGTCTCGGCTTGGTTGTCGAAGGTCACGCCGTTGCCGGGATGGATGCCGTCGAGCGCGCCCTTCATGCGGCTGATCGGCGAGGTCACCCGGACGACGGTGTTGAGCAGCACGCGGTCCTGGGCATCGACGGCATAGAGCACGGTGTCGCCCGGCTTCTTGGCGAAGACATAGACCATGGTGGGCGAGCGCACCTGCACGTCGGCGATGTCGGGCGCGGCCACGAACACCGTCGCGGCGGGGCCCGGCAGCTTGAGCGCCGTGCCCTTGTTGATCTCGAGCGAGAGCGTCGGCTGCTCCGTCGGCACGACCTGGCTCTGGCCGAACGGACGGCCGGGCGCGCCGCCCGTGACCGGCGCGGGCGTGCCGGCTGCCGGCGGTTGAATCGGCACGGGTGCGGGCGTGGGCTGCGGCGTCGGCGCCTGGGCGAACTTCGGCGGCGGCGAGGCCGGTGGTGTGCGCTCGACCGCGGGCGGGCTCGCGACCGGCGGCTGCGGCATGGCCGGTGCCGGCGGCGTCAGGCCAACATCGGGAGTGAGCGAGGCACGCGTGATGGGCGCGCGTGGCGGGATGGCGGCGACCGTCGGCGGCAACGACTCGCCGGCGGCGTTTGTCCCGACCGGCTTGGTGTCGGCGGAACTGCCGGCGGTGGTCATGGCCGCCGGCGCAACCGCCGGCGAGGCCGCCGCCGGCGGGGCAATCATCGCCCGCACGGCCTGCTCGACGCGCTCGGCTTCGCGGCGGTTGAGATCGTCCGAGACGTTGTCGGTGGGATCGTGCTTGCGCACCGTCTTCTTGGCGGGTGCCGGCGGGTTGGGCTTGGTCTGGACGCGGTCGGGATCGCTCATCTGGACCTGGGCGAGCGACAGCGACGGCTGCAACGCGAAGGCGAGCGACGCGGCGAACGCCAGCGACGAGCCGACGCGGCGGCCAATCGGCGGCTTCTTGAACGCAGAGGCGAACAGGGGGTTCATTGCGGCACGCTCGGGTTGGTTCGGGTAAAGGGGGTCGCGCGGCTGGCGTTCGGCTTGGTGGCTTCGGATTCCGATGGCGGCTGGCCAACGTCGGCGGCGACGCTGCCGTCGAGTTCCTGCTTGATGCGGGCGTTGCCGCGCAGCACGAAGACCGCCGGCTTGGCGGCGTCCGGCGTCTTGGGCGGAGGGGGATCCTTGATGAGGCGGCTGACCTGGCTGTCGTGCGTATAGGTCTCGCCAAGCTCGGCGGTGGCCTCCTCGCCGCTCGTCTGGTCGCGCTCCTCGTCGGCCGGGTCCTGAAGGCTGCGCAGCGACAGCGACAGCTCGCCCATCTTGACCGCCAGCGTGACGATCTCGGCCTGCTTGGTGGTGAGCTCCAGCGTCGCGGTCTTGGCGACGTCGGGCTTGTCGCCCGGCGCGAAGTCGAGCTTCTGGTCCATGGCGATCACGCGGGCATTGCGCAGGATCGTCTCGGTGGCGTGGTGCTGGCCGTTGGCGCTGGTCAGCGTGTGGGTGAGCAGGACGTCGACGCGATCGCCGGCATAGATGAAGCCCGACACCGCCGTGGTCGCCGTGACCGGCATGCTGACGGCGCGCATCCCCGGCTTCAGGACGGCCGCGAGGAAGCCGCGCGAACCCGGCATGACGATTTCGGTCTCGACGATCGGCGCGCCGACATGGAACTGGCTGCGGACGACCGCGCCCGCCACGTCGGCAATCGCCCGCTTGCCTTCGACGATGTAGGTCGGCGGCAAGGCGCCCGCCGGCCACGGCTGCCAGCGCAAGTCGTCGGGCTTGATGATCTGGCCGGTCCGCAGCACGTTGCGCGCGACCAGCACCTGCACTGCGGACTTGGCCGAGACCTGGCGCTGCCCGCCCATTTGCGCGGCCATCGCCGCCCGTTCGGACTGCAGCCAAGCGCGGGCCAGGAAAGCCGTCGTGCCGGCGACGATCACGGCAAGCACCAGGAAAACGATGCGTTTGCTATTCATGGCGCTTCCCCCATCCCTGCCTCATCGCAGCACCAGCAAGCCGGCAACCCACAGGCCGCCGGCGGCGATCGCCGGGCCATAGGGCAGGCCGCCGCGCAGCCGCGCGCGCACCGTTGCGTCGGCGGCCGGCACATCCGGACCGATCGGCGCGCCAGCCAGGATGGCCACGCCCAGCGCGCCGCCGGCCAGTGCGGTGACCATCAGGAAATCCGAGATCAGGGCGGGACCGGCGAACAGGCTCGCGGCGGCCAGCAGCTTGACGTCGCCACCGCCGAATGCGCCGACCGCGAAGGCGGCGGCGCCGGCGCCGAACAGCACCACGGCACAGACGACCGCCAGCCCGATGGTGGACAAAGACAAGGTGCCGAGAGCGACGCCGCCCAGCGCCCACACGGCAAAGACCGCGACAATCGCCAGCGACAGACTGTCGGCGATGCGCATCGTGCGCAGATCCTGCCAGGCCGCCAGCAGCAGCAGCAGCGCGAAGGCGACCAGACAGCCGATCTGAAGAAGCGCAAACAGCGACATCCAACACCCATCCGACGCTTCGACCGGGGCCGCCGAGACAGGCTTCGATGCCTGCTCCGACCTGCCCGGAGGTGCCGCTATCCTTGGACTCGTCTGAATGCCGCCGCGCACGTAGCGCTGGAAATTACCCTTGACGCCTAATTTCCAAACCAATGCACAAACAACAAATAAAGACTAAAGGACAGCGAATAAAATCGTTACAAAGATATTTTCAGTGATACCTCAAGTCAAGCTCGTAGTGCGTTATTTCTAAAGGAAAATATCCCTTCGTAACACTTCTAATGGTGGTTTAAAAGAATGGGCGATCCACTGCTGGATTGCCGGCCGTGCACCGGGCAAACAAGGCTCAGTTCGTGAGCACGTTGGAGACCTTGCTGCTGACCGAACGCATCGAGGCGATCGCCGCGACCGCGATCAGCGACACGATCAAAGTGAATTCGACCACCGTCGCCCCTTGCTGGTTTTTCACCAAACTGCGGAACAGTGACAGCATGAGGTCTCCGATTTCATTGCTAAGCAGCCTCCAGGGGTGAGGCAGCGCTTCGTTGTTGCAAACGGTACTTAAAGTGGAATCTTAGGTCAATTGTATTTAGGCAAAAACATGAAGAAAATTAGTTATTTATTTGATTCTATTGTCTTTTCTTCAGATCAGACTCAAGCGGTGGGAGGTCGTCCACCGGCATCCACCACATATCGCTGAAGCTTCGATCAAGGACTCGATTGGAAAGCAGCGATGACGCGCGCTGCCGCCGTCCACAAGCACAGCACGGCGAGCACGCCGGCAAGCCACGGAAAGGCCTGCGGGAACAGGCAGAACAGAACAAACGCCAGGATGGTCTCGCTGCCCTCGATAATGCCGGCGGCGTAAAAGAAAGCCTTGTGCCCGTGCGCGCCATCGTCGGTCTCGCCGCGCTGGGCCGCCATCACGGCGCGGCCGAGGAACGAGGCGGCGGTGCAGACGAACGACGCCAGCAGCAGCGCCGCCCAAAGCGCGTTCGCCGGCCGGGCCAGGGCAAAGCCGAAGGGCACGGCGGCATAAAACGCCATGTCGCAAACGATATCGAGGTAGCCGCCGAACGGCGACGGACTGCCGCGCCGCGCGATCGCGCCGTCCAGCCCGTCGATCAGTCGATTGAGCAGGATGACCACCAGCGCCCAGCCGTAATGGGCGCCCGCCAGCAGCGGCACCGCCAGCAGTCCGATGGCCAGTCCGACAATGGTCATCGCATGGGCCGAAGCGCCGCGCTCGGCGAGCCATGCGCCGGCGCGGTCGAGCGGCGGATCGACCCACCGGCGCAGCATGGGATCGAGCATCGCGAACCGCGCTCAGTCGCTGGGCGGCGATCCCGCATCGACGGCGCGCAAGGTCACGACGTCACCGGCCGCGCTGGCCTCGCGGTCCCGCGCCGCCTGGCGGCGATAGGTGATCCAACTGATGGGAATGAGCGAGGCATAGCCGAGGCCCAGCAGCGACAGGCCGATCCAGGGCGAGCTCGCCAGCACGCCCATCACCAGCGCCGCCGCGAGCAGCAACGGCAAAACCAGATGGCGAGGGACCCTGCCCTTCTTGAAGGAAAAGGTCGGCAGCCGGCTCACCATCAGGCCGCCGACCACGACCAGCACCGTGCCGACGACCAGCGCGTGACGCGGCCAGGCGGCCTCGATCTCGAAGCTCACCATCAGCGGGATCAGCGCCAGCAGGGCGCCGGCCGGCGCGGGCACGCCGGTGAAGTAGGAGCCCGTCCAGGCCGGCGGCGGCGTGTCGGCCAGCAACGCCGTGTTGAAGCGCGCCAGCCGCAGCGCCGAGCACATGGGAAACATCAGGGTGACGACCCAGCCCAGCGCGCCGGCGTCCTTCAGCGAAGCGAGGTAAAGCACCAGGGCAGGCGAGACGCCGAAGCAGAGGAAGTCCGACAGCGAATCGAGCTCGGCGCCGAAGCGGCTGGCGACGCCCAGGCGACGGGCGACGCGGCCGTCGAGAGCATCGAAAATGGCGGCGACGATGACGGCGATGACGGCGAGCTTCAGATCGCCCTGCAGCGCGAAGCGGATCGCCGTCAGCCCCGAGCAGAGCGCCGCCAGGGTCAACACGTTGGGGATCAGCCGATTGATCGAAAAACCCCGCAACCGGCCATGCGGGCTGCGAAAATCGCTGTCCATCGCGATACTCCTACTTCTCTTTCGCTGGGGGCGCGCCACTCCAGTGGCGTGATCATGCGATACCGACGATGACGCGCCACTTCAGCGCGGAGGTTACTCCGCGCGCAGTGGCGCGCCCCCAGCCTAGAACTCAATGATCCGCCGCGGCTCGGTCGTGACCGGATCGAGCTCGGCCATCACCGTCTCGCCGCCGATCATGCGCTGTCCGGCCGCCACCAGCAATCGCGCGCCGGGCGGCAAGTAGAGGTCGGTGCGGCTGCCGAAGCGGATGTGGCCGAAGCGCTCGCCCGCCGCCACCGCCTGCCCCGGCTTGATGGTGCAGACGATGCGGCGCGCCACCCATCCGGCGATCTGCACGCAGCCGATCACGCGTCCGTCGGCGCGGTGCAAGGCGATGGCCATGCGCTCGTTGTCCTCGCTCGCCTTGTCGGCATTGGCATTGAGGAATTTGCCCGGCCGGTAGGCCACGACGTCGACGATGGCGGCACAGGGCGAGCGGTTGATGTGCCCGTCGAAGACGCTGAGGAAGATCGACACCCGAGTGAGCGGCTCGCCGCCCAGCCCGAGCTCGGCCGGCGGCACGGCTTCGCTCACCATCTGTACCAGCCCGTCGGCCGGCGCGATCAACACGCCGTCGTCCTGCGGCACGCCGCGCGGCGGGTCGCGGAAGAAGAAGATCGACCATAGGGTGAGCGCCATCAGCGGCCAGAACAGCCAGGCGATGCCGGTCAACGCCGCAAGCAAGGTGACGAAGGCGAAGATCGCGATGAAGCGCCAGCCGTCATCGAGGATCGGCACGAAAAAATTTGTCAGCATGAAAGACTCTCTGTCGCCCGCCGCCCGTCAGTTGACCTTGGGCAGGCTGAAGACTTGACCCGGGTAGATCAGGTCCGGATCGCGGATCTGATCCTTGCGGCCACCATCTTGTCGTTGATGTAGGCTCGCACCACCGTGCCCGGCGTCGCCTTTCCCGTCACCGTGACGTGGCCGCTTTCGTCGTAGTCGAGCGTTGACATGACGAGGTCGCCCGATTTCGGCACGCCGGCTGCAGAAGGCGCTTGCACGAGAGCCCCTGCGCCCGAGGGCGGCGCGATCATCACCAGCGTCTCCTCCTTCGCGCCGGCCGTGTTCGCCGACGGTTTCGGCACGATGGCAACGACGACCTGCTCGGAGGTCACGGGCGCGCGGCCTTCGACGTGCTGAAGCACGCGCAGTTCATGCTGGCCCGCGGCAAGCGGCGGATCCTGCGCGATGACGACCCATTCGCCCCGGCTGTCGGCTTGGCCCTGGGCGATCTCCTTGCCGCCGTCGAGCAGGACGATCTTGGCGCCCGGCTGGGCGCGCCCGGCGATGACGGCGCGGCCGTCCGGCCCGATCCTGGCGACATCAAAAGTGGGTACCGGCACGACCGGCGAAGCGGCAGCCTGCGGCGGCGGCTCGGCCGACGGCGACGGTGCGGGCACAGGCGCTGCCGGCGGGGCGGGCTTGGCGGCCTGGCTCAAGCCGGCCTGCTCGCTGAGCTTGCCCTGCCACGCCACGCCCAGCGCCACGGCCAAAACGGCCGCGCCGGCTGCCACCAGCCAAAGAACCGTGCGTGACATCACCCTCTCATTGGTGCGACCACCGACCACCCCTTGGAGTCGCGACCTTCCTCTGCAAAATGATACCATGCCTCCCGGTCCGGAAAGACATCGGATCGTCTGTAATAAAGCAGTGTCCGTGTCCGTTTCCGCCCCCTCTTCCCTTTGCGTGTTCTGCGGCTCCCGTTTCGGCGCCGACTCCGCCGCGCGCGATGTCGCGGTTCGGACGGGCGAGCTTTTGGCCCGTGAGCGCATAACGCTGGTTTATGGCGGCGGTGGGGTCGGGCTGATGGGCCTGCTGGCCAATGCCACCCTCGAGGCCGGCGGGCGGGTCGTCGGCATCATTCCGCAGTTCCTGCTGCAGCGCGAGGCGGGCCATCCCGCCCTCAGCGAGACCGTCGTCGTCGAGACCATGCACGAGCGCAAGCTGCAGATGTTCGAGCGTTCGGACGCCTTCGTCGTGCTGCCCGGCGGTGTCGGCACCCTGGAGGAGCTGTTCGAGGTGCTGTCGTGGCGGACCCTCGGCCTTCATACCAAGCCGATCGTGATCGTCGACCAGGGCGGCTACTGGCAGCCCCTGGCGGCCCTGCTGCGCTCCGTGGTCGACGGTGGTTTCGCCGACCGCAGCCACCTCGATCACGTGGCCTTCATCGACGATCTCAGGGACCTCCTGCCGACCATCGCGGCGATGCCGCGGGAAGTCGGGCTCGCAAGGCGGCTCGACCGGGTCTGACGGCGGCGCGCACCCCTGCGGGCTGCGCCGGCAGGCCGCCTTGCCGCGCCGCCATGGCTTCGGTAGAACCGCGCCCGCATTGGTATGTTGGGGCGCGAAAGGAAGCACGATGGCGAAGATCAAGGTCAAGAACCCGGTCGTCGAGATGGACGGCGATGAGATGACCCGCATCATCTGGAAGTTCATCATGGACAAGCTGATCCTGCCGTACCTCGACATCGACCTGAAATACTACGATCTCGGCGTCGAATATCGCGACAAGACCAACGACCAGGTGACGGTCGATGCGGCCAAGGCGACGCAGCAATACGGCGTCGCGGTGAAGTGCGCCACCATCACGCCCGACGAGGCGCGGGTGACGGAGTTCCATCTCAAGGAGATGTGGCGCTCGCCCAACGGCACCATCCGCAACATCATCGGCGGCACCATCTTCCGCGAGCCGATCGTGTGCAAGAACGTGCCGCGCCTTGTGCCGGGCTGGACCAAGCCGATCGTGATCGGCCGTCATAGCGCTTGAGGATGGTGTTCTTGGTCGAGAGATAGACCGGCCAGCCGCGGTTGAGGCCGTAAAGGAACGAGCTGCGCGCGAAACCGATGATCGACTCATCGAGATTGTACATCGCCATCGCGATGCCGCCGCCGGGGAAGTCGTAGACGTTGTGCTCGATCGTCTTGCCGTCTGCGCCCTCGAACTTGATCGTGAGCTTGCCCTTGCCCGGCACGACGAAATCGGTGGCGCGATACTGATCGCCGAAGGCATGGCGGCCC
>WNFC01033429.1_pt1 | contig 11305 bp, 7 predicted proteins | sample 5400541 | NCBI WGS metagenome assembly WNFC01 (sample SAMN13153342, study PRJNA577476) | soil metagenome | isolation source: 120 cm saprolite under Douglas fir tree site 2 hole 2 replicate 1 | place: USA:California | collected 2015-04-18
CGATCAGGTTGGGATGACGCAGCGGCAACATGGTTTTCATAGCCCGCACGAAGCGTTGCATTTCCTCGTCCACCTGGGAGATTTCCGGCCAGAGCACTTTGAGGGCCACTTCCTTGTTCTCCTTGGTGTCCCGAGCTTTGAACACCACTCCCGAGCGACCCTTGGCCAAGACGGGCCCGATCTCGAAATGAGAAACGGTCTTCCCTGAAAGGTCGGACAACTTGTCGGTGGGACCGCCCGAGGGCTTGGGAGTCGGAGTCAGCGGCGGGGCCATCGTCTTGGCCTCGGCCACGTCGTCGTCCTGATAACGAAGCTGAGTCTCGCCGATGCGGATCGTGTCTCCTGGCTTGATTTCTTGCTGGTTGATTTTGCAATTGTTGACAAATGTGCCGGCGGCACTCTCAAAGTCGTTGACGATCACCTTGTCTGCTTCGATCTGGATCTGGCAATGAACGCGGGAAACGTGGGGATCTCAAAAATAGACCAAAAAAACGCGCTCATCCCCGCTTGCGGCTTAGCGTCCTCCTTTTCAACCCTTGACGCTAAACCGCAAGCGAAGGATCGGGAAATCCTTAGCCACGGTTTGGAAAGACCGCGGCGGTTATAGATTGCGGACTCCTGACTATGGCTAGAGTTTCTGCAATTGGTGACACCGTGTCAAGAAGCTATAATACGCCGCGACAGTTCGGTATGCCACGTTTTCGCAAATTCAGAAGTTAGCGTGGCGGAAAGATGCCGCTTGGTTTGTGGAGGATATCATGCAGGTCAAAACCCAGTCCCCCCCACGGATTTTGATTGCCGACGACGACGCACAAGGCGTCGAGCTTTTGGAAGCCTATCTGGCCGACACCGGCTACGAGATTCGGCGGGCCATCGACGGCGAGCAAACCTTGCGGCAGGTGCAAGAGTGGCGGCCGGACGTGATTCTCCTGGACATCATGATGCCCAAGATTAGCGGATTCGAAGTGTGCAAAAGGATTCGAGCTGATGCGTCTTCGCGGGACATCGGAATCCTGATGATCACTGCCCTCGACCAGTCCAGCGACGTCGAGCGCGCCGTCGACGCCGGCACCAACGATTTTCTTACCAAGCCGATTAATAAAACCGAGCTGCTCCTGCGCATCCGCTCCCTGCTCCGGAGCCGGCAAAATAAGAATAATTTGGGCTGGGCCTTGGACTACATTGAAGCCGTCGAGCGGGGCGACAAATGAGCGATGATAATCGAGGATCGAAGAAGGAGGATGGAGAATGGAGAATTGCACGACCTTTTTTGTTTGCGTTTCGCGCCCGCACAATCCTGGTTACACGATTTGAATTCCCAAAAGCGCGTTCCGGGCGCGAAACGTAAACGATCGATGCTTGTCGATCTTCGATCTTCTATCCTCCATCTTCGATAGCAGTCTATGAACATAGGCAAAGTCACTCTGCTGCCGCGGCGGGCTCGGCCGTTCTATGGATGTCATCCATGGGTCTATGCCGGCGCGATCGCCTCGGTCCAAGGCGAACCGGCTGACGGGGATGAAGTGGATTTGATTTCGCACGCCGGCCATTTCATTGCCCGAGGACTTCATAATTCTCAAAGTAAAATTCGAGTTCGTTTGTATTCCTGGTCGCCGGATCAAGCACTGGATGCCGATTTTTTCCGCGCTCGACTCGAGCATGCTGTCCGACTCCGAGACTTGCTCGGCCTAACGGAGCCGGACACCGCCTGCCGGCTCGTGTTTAGCGAAGGAGATGGCTTGTCCGGGCTGACCGTGGATCGCTATGACCGCTGGCTGGTCGTTCAGTTCACGTCGCTGGGAATGGCGCGGCGGCGGGACATGTGGGCGGACTTGTTGATGGCCCGGCTTGGGCCGGAGGGCATTTACCTCCGCACGGAGCGCGGCATTGGCCGGCTCGAGGGCCTGGAGCTTCAGGATGGTCCTTTGAGAGGCACGGTGCCTTCCGCCCCTGTTGAAATCCAAGAAAACGGCCTACGTTTCCAGGTTCACTTGACCGAAGGTCAAAAGACGGGATTCTATTTGGATCAGCGTGATAATCGAAAGGCGGTGGCTCGGCTGGCGGCGGGCCGGCGCGTGCTGGACGCGTTTTGCTACACGGGAGGATTTGGGCTGCATGCCGCCCGAGCGGGGGCGCGCGAGGTCCTAGGCGTCGATGCTTCCGAGCCGGCCTTAGACCTCGCGCGAGTCAATGCCCGAATCAACGAACTGGCGAACGTGGCCTTCGTGCGCTCCGACGTGTTTGACCATCTGGACACATTGTGTCAGGCGGGGGAACGATTTGGCCTCATTATCCTCGATCCTCCCAAGTTCGCGCGGTCCCGGAATGCGGTGGAAGAAGCGCTGCGGGGCTACCGTCGGCTCCAGACCCTGGCCCTGCGGCTGCTCGAAACCGACGGTTTTCTCGTGACCTGCTGTTGCTCTGGACTCATCACAATGAGTATGCTGGACGACTTGTTGGCCCAGCTGGCCGCGGAGGAACGCCGCACGGTGCAAATTGTCGAGCGTCGCTGCCAGGCCAGTGACCATCCGGTGTCAGCGACTTGCCCGGAGTCCAATTATTTGAAATGCTTGGTCAGCCGAGTGCTTTAGCGGAGGATGTAATGCGTTTGGATATCCGAAATCCGAAAACCGAAATACCAACCACGCATTCCACGGAATGCACGGATAAGAAAACTTTAATCCGTGTAATCCGTGGTTTCCTTTTAGCAGCGCTGGTGATGGGAGAGTCGGCGCGAGCGGCCGAGGCCGATAAGCTGCTGCCCAACGACAGCGAATATGTGGTTACCCTCAACGTTCGCTTGCTGCTGGATTCCGCACTAACCAAGAAATACGGCCTGCCCAAATTGCAGGAGCTATTGAAATCGGATCAGGAAATTCAAGAGATATTCAAGTCCTTGGGGTTGGATCCGCTCGCGGATATTCACAGCCTGACCTTGGCGAGCACGAACACCAAGGATCCGTCCAAAGCATTATTCATCCTGCACGGGAAATTTGACCCCGCCAAGATCCATAACAAAGCACTCGATGTCATTCAAACTTATGGGGAGGTGCTCAAGGTTCACATGGCCGATCCGGCCCGATATTACGAGGTGAATTTTCCCGGACAGACCTCTTTTTTTGTTGCGGTGGTCGATGCGGGCACTATCGTGGCTTCACCCGGCAAGGAAGGATTGGTGGAGGCGTTGGAAAAAGCCGCGGGCAAGAGAAAGTCGGAGGTCAAGAAGGAACTGCTCGACCTCGTGGCGAAGATTGATACCGGCCGCACGTTGTGGATGATCGGACTGAAAAGCGCTTTAGAGCACAGCCCCTTGAGCGCGGATGACAATGCCCGCCCGGTGCTGGCCAAAATCGAAACCGCGGCCGCCGGCGTCACTGTCAGCACCGACATCAAGGCCGAATTTACTCTCAACGCCAAGAATGCCGATGCTGCCAAGGAGCTAAGCAAGGACGTGGTCGAAAAGCTCAACAATGCAAAAGGGATCGTCAGCATCCTAGTCGGCGATGTCAAGGAGCTGCAAATCCTCTTGGAGCTGGTCGATGCCTTGAAAGTATCGACGAAAGACGGCACGGTCACGCTGCGCGGCCAGATCGGCGAGGAGACGATCGAGAAGTCTTTGAAGAAATAGGTATTTAGCCGCGGGGCTTGCCCCGCGCGGAGCAAGCTCCGCGGCTAAATACCTCAATTCATACAAGGTTCTGACCGCTGAAACCGCCGTTGAATCCGCGGGGTATAATTGGCAACGGCCGGAACCGTGAAATCGACTCCGGCGCACGTATTTTTTACCGAAAGGATAAAACCGATGCACGTTCGACGTTTGGCTTGGATTCTCGCCCTGAATGGTCTCCTTCCTCTTTTCGCTTCTCAAGTCCGGGCGACGGATATTGACAAATACTTGCCCGAAGACACGGAACTGGTTCTGCATGCCAATATCCGTCAGGCACTGGATTCGCCCTTGGGCAAGAAATATTTATTGCCGCCAATCACCGATGCCCTCAAAGGGCAGGGGGAAGCCCAGGAGATCCTGAACGCTTTGGGCTTGGATCCGCTCAAGGACGTGCAAAGCCTGACCGTGGCCGCTCCGGGAAAAGATAGCGAAAAAAAAGGCATTGTCGTGCTTCAAGGCAACTTTGACCTCGCCAAGATTCAGGTGGCGGTCGAGGCTTTTAACCAAAAACAGGCGAACGCGATCAAGGTTCTCAAAGAGGGCGATGTCACGGTTTATGAGCTGCGGGACCCGAAGCATTCGAAACCCGCCTTCGCCGCCTTCGCCGACAAAAACACATTGCTCGTTTCCCCAGCGAAGGATCAAGTAACGGGCGCCCTGACCAAAAAGAACGCGAAAAAGCCTTCGACTTTGAACAAGGATTTGCTTGCCTTAGTCACCGAGGGGACCGGAAAGGAAAGCATCTGGTTGGCTCTGGTGCCCAACCAACTTTTGGATGCTTTGCCAAAAGACAATAAGCAGGCGATGGACATCGCCAAGAAGGTAAAAAGCTTCAAATGCAGCATGACCTTGACTGACGGCGTCCAGCTATCCATGCGCGTTCAAACGCCGGATGCCAAGGCCGCCGGTGACGTGCGTCAAGCCCTGGTCGTGGTTCAATCTTTTCTACTTCTGGCCGTCACCAGCAATGACCAACTGAAAGACTTTGGACCTACCTTGACCGACATATTGAAGTCGATCAAATTCAAGATCGACAAAAGCATCGTAGGGATGGATTTGAGCGTGTCCGGGAAGCTGATTGAGGAAGGGTTGAAGAAGTAGGCACCGGCGCGCTCCGCTTCCGCGTCGCGGCTAAACGCTGGAAACCTATCCAGCTCCTTTGTTGGCTGATTTTTGTTTGGCCTTAAGCTCAGCCGGCATGAAGAGCGCTTCCGGCCGGCGCACCTTTTCCAGCATGGCGGGGATTGTCTGCTTGTTCGCTTCGTTGCGGTCGATGGCTTTGGCGACCTTTTCGTGAAGGTGGGGGTAGCTGTTCATCAGATTGATGGTCATTCTCAGAATCATGGGGTTCCGCGGTTTCTCGGTAAACACATCCTCGAGCAGTTTCATGGATTCCGCTGCCTTGTCTTGAAATGCTAAGACGACGGCATGGCCAATCCTGCCGAGAAGTGCATACATGGGCACCTTTTGGGCACTGTCATTTAGTTCCTTGAAGAAATGATCGGCGTCCTCGAAATGCCGTTGATCTAACAAGAAAACGGCCAGCTCCACCTGATGACTGATGCCAATGGCCCGATCGCCTCCCGGATTCGCATAATCCTTGGCTGCTTGCCGGAGTCTTTCTTCCTTCTCTTTCAATGCGAGACTGGCGTGCGGATCGGGTTCAGTAAGCGAACTGGTCGACTCTTTCGCTGGCAATAATTGATTAGCGGGAGGTGCAGGCCGGCCGCGAATCCAGCCGAATGTGGCTCCTCCCAGCAGAGCCAGAAAAATGGAGGTCGCTGCCGCCCAGGGCAGCCATCGACGTGGCTTCGGAGCGAGCAAGGTCTCAGCCTCCAGAGCCACGAGCGGCTCAACGCCGGTGGCCACGAGCGAGATGCTGCCGGACTTGCCCTTGAGCGCGGCCGTTAAAGTGTTGCGTAATCGGATGACATCTTGCAAAAGCTCGCGGGCCGTCTGATAGCGGTCCGCCGGCAGCTTGGCCATCATCTTGTGAACGACGGCGCTCAATTCCGCGGGCAGATCGGGCCGGGCTTCCGCCATTGGTTTGGGTTGGGACTGGACGTGCTTGAGAGCGACTTCAAACGGCGTTTCGCCTCGGAACGGCGGCTCACCCGTCAACATGTGATAGCAGGTGACACCGAATGAATAAATGTCGGTTCGCGCATCTAAAGTCTGGCCTTGCACCTGTTCGGGACTCATGTACAAGGGCGTACCCATCGTCACGCCGCTCTGCGTGAGGTGCATGGTTTGCTGGTCTTGCGCGAAACAGCGAGCCAAGCCGAAGTCGGCGACTTTGACCTGCCCTTTGCGGTACTCACGCAGATTCAGCCCATCCACATATTCCAGGGCCATGTAATGGAGCCCTTCCCACTTATCGATGGCGTAAACTTGCACGATGTTGGCATGGGTGGCCCGGGCTACATGTTGCGCTTCACGCTTGAACCTTTCCAGGGAGATCTCATTGGCCGCCAAGTCCGGTTTAAGAATCTTGAGCGCGACATTGCGCTTGAGGGAAATCTGCTCCGCGAGGTAAACTTGGCCCATTCCTCCCTGTCCCAACCGGCGGAGAACCTTGAAATCCGAAATGGTTTGGCCGGTCAAGTCGGGAGTGCTTGAAGGGGCGCCTGACATACTTGGCGAGGCTGACAGGGACGGGCTAGACGGGTCCATGGCCTCAACTCATGAGGAGGGAGAGTCCGCCTCGAGGAGGCGATTGATTTCCAGTTGATAGCTGGTGGTATTACCGTTGCCGGTAAATATATACCGGCCGTCGGGCGAGAAGCACAGGTCTTTGATAGGAGTGTCCAGGGGATACACGGCTTCCGGTTCTCCGGTTTGCACGTTCCAAAGACGGAGGGTGCGGTCATCGCTTCCGGATGCCAATCGAGCTCCGTCCGGACTAAAGGCAACGCAGCTCACGGTTTCGGTGGGGCCGGTCAATTCCCGCGTCGGTGACAAGCTCGGCTCCCTGCCCCGAATTATAGGCTCCATGTCCCAAAGGCATATGGATTCGCTGAGCGAAGCGGCGGCCAGCCATCGGCCACTGGAATCAAAGGCCACTCGGGTAGCGCCTCGGTCCAAAACAGCCACCGAGCAATTATCTTGAATGTCCCAGATGCAAATGGCGCCATCGGAGCCGCCCGTCGCTAGCCAATCGATGCCTCCGACGGCCAGGAACCGGCCTTGCGGATGAAAGGCCAAAGTCTCAACCGTGCAGGCGTCGGCGGCCTCGGGAATCACCAAGACCGGCTCGCGGGTATTCACATTCCAGAGCCAAACCATGCCGTCCACGTCGCTGGCCGAGGACAAAAACGTGCCATCCGGGGAAAATGCGGCGGCGGCGACCTTACCTTTTTGCCCTTCCAAGAACGTCTGGATTTTGCCCGTGGCCGTTTCCCATATGCGGACGCGAGTGTCGCTTCCACCGCCGGCCAGCAGCTTGCCGTCTGGACTGATTGCCAGAACGTGCAAGGGGCCGTCTTCTTGAGGCCGAATTTCAGATCCCGAACCCTGAAGGTCCCAAATTCGGAGCCCCGCGCCTCCACAGGTGCTGGCCAACCGCGAGCCATCCGGCGTGATCGCCACCTGCGTTCGCTGAAGAATGTGCTCGCCCCGGCCGGACAACAATCGGCCCTGCCGCGCATCCCACAGATGAATGACGCGGTCCGCGCCGGCCGATGCCAAGCGCCCACCGTCTGGAGTAAATGTCAGGCACCGGATTTCGGCTTCGTGTTCCTTGAGGACTTGGAGACTCTTACCGGCCTCACTATCCCAAATGTGGATTGCATCAGCCGAATCAGCGCACGCCAGTAAACTGCCATTTGGATTAAAGGCTAGGGCAGTCACCTGGTCCGCGTGCCCATTTAGAAGGATGATCGGCTCAAAGGTTTGCGTGTTCCACAAGCGTGCGGTCGTGTCCCAACCGCCACTCACCAGGCGGTGGCCATTCGGGTGCCATGCCAAAGCTTGGATCCGGTCGGTGTGTCCTTTGAGAGTACCAGCCAGACGTCCGCTTGCCGTATCCCACAAACAAATGATTCGGTCTTCACCGGCACTCGCCAGCATGGTGCCCGCGGGGTTAAAAGCCACGGCACTAATCGGTCGCTTCGGCCCCGGGAATTCAAAGCGGAGATTTCGGCCGGCCACGTCCCACACCCGAACGATGCCGTCGTCATGCCCCGTGGCGAGCAACTTATCCGACGGTCCGAAAGCGATCGCCGTCACCCAGGAGGGTTGCTGCATGGTGTCGAGAATCTTCCCTGAAGCCATGTCCCAAAGTGTCAAGTCATCCGCCGCCGAGGCAATCAGGCGACAATCCGGGCTAATCGCCCAGAGAGTTTCCAGATCACTCAGAAAAGTCCACCGCAATTGCTGGCCGGTCGATGGATTCCATTTCCGCAAGACGCCGAGGTCTTCGATGGACCACAGGTGACCCTCGGGGCCGAAGGCCAGTACCTGCAAATCACCGTCCGTGTGGAAGCACAGGTCGCCGAAAACTCGGAGGACCGGGGGCATGGAGCCGGATAAGGGAAACTGCTCTTTCGCGGAGAGGGTTTGTTCGGCCATAAGATCCTCAAGGAGTCCGGAGTCCGTGGTCCGTGGTCCGATGTTAGCGCTTGGTGATGAAATGATCCAGCTTTATAAATCGGGTATTTCTTGCTCCACTCTCGCCCCTGCAATCTGCAACTGACCACGAAGTTCCAGCCGATTATCCCAGTCATTTGCATTGTACAATATTTTCAGAGAGGATGGGCGCTGGAAGGCGAAGTTGAGGAAAGCGGTCGCGAGCGGAATAATGATTGGGGCGGTTATATCGTCAATGCACTGGCCGGTTTATGCTTCGCACTCGTCAAGTGATTTATCGTTTCGCGCTCACAGCATCGAGCGAGCGCGAAACGATAAATCACCAACCGGTTGCGAATCGTGAACCTTCCATTCAGCAAATCATGAGCACCTCAGGCAGCGAGTTTGACTACATCGATTGGCTGCGGCGACGGACTCCAACCGATCCACGTGTTTTGCTGGGCCCGGGAGACGATGCCGCCGCTCTCCGTCTTCGGCCGGACGTCCCTTGCCTGGTCACGACCGACATGCTGATGGACGGTGTGTGCTTTCAGCTTGGCGAGGCGGGACCACAAGCGGTCGGTCGCAAGGCCATGGCGGTTAACCTCAGCGACATCGCCGCCATGGCGGGCCGGCCAATCGCGGCCGTTGTCAGCGCTGCCTTACCGCGCCAGGGCGGACGAGATCTGGCGGAGAAGCTGTACCTCGGCCTCCGCGAAATGGCCGACGATTTCCAAACCGCCATCGTAGGAGGAGACACCAATTCTTGGGACGGTCCGCTCGTTATTTCCGTGACGGTCTTGGGCGAAGCAACCGGCGCGGGACCGGTGCGCCGAAACGGCGCCCGGCCGGGAGATTGGCTTCTCGTCACCGGCCCATTGGGCGGCAGCATTCGAGGCAAACATCTGACATTTGCTCCTCGAGTCCGGGAAGCCATGCGGCTTCACGAGATCACTCATCTTCATGCCATGATTGATATCAGCGACGGCTTGGCCGCGGATGTGAATCACCTGTGTGTGGAAAGCGGCTGCGGAGTTGTCCTCTGGGCCGACAGAATCCCCATTAGTGAGGATGCCAAGGCAATGGCGGATGGCAAATCGCCTCTGGACCATGCCTTGACGGATGGTGAGGATTTTGAGCTGGTTTTTGCATTATCAGAGAATGAAGGCCGCCGGCTTCTGGAATCACAGCCGATACCTGGTATCACCTTGGCCCACATTGGCGAATTCGTCGGGCAGGGCCTTTGGATCGAGCGGCATGGCAATCGCCGCCCTTTGCAGCCGCACGGCTATGAGCATAAGTTGAATTGAATCGTGATTACCTCTTCACATCCAACATCGCGACATCGGGGCAAATCATTCTCACCTTGCGCGTTAGATAGCCGCGGACTTCGCCGACGGTTTTCATGTGAAGAACTCGCTCGGCGATCTCGCGAGCGCTGGCGGCGGTCAGATGGCGAGTGACTTCTTTTAGCGTTGGCACAAAGGCCGGGCTCATGCTGAGTTTTCGCAGACCCATGCCAAAGAGTGGCAAAAAGCAGCGTGGCCGGGAAGCCATTTCTCCACATAGTGTCACCGGTTTGCCTCGCTCGTTGCAGGCTTTGATGACTTGGGCCAGGAGTCGTAAAACCGCCGGGTTGAACGGCTCACACAAATGGGCCACCTTGGGATTGTCCCGGTCGGCCGCCATCACATATTGGATAAGATCGTTGGAGCCGATACTGACAAAATCCACTTCGTCGAGCATGGCATCCACGCACATGGCGGCCGCGGGCACCTCCAACATAATCCCGATCGGGACGTCTTCCCTGAATGGAATGCCTTCCCGCTGGAGAGTGGCGCGAGTCCGGTTGACCATGCGTTTGAGCTGTTTCACCTCTTCTACCGTGCTGATCATCGGAAAGAGGAGGCTGACATTCCCGAATCGGCCGGCCCGGAGAATGGCTCGCAACTGAGTTTGAAAAAACTCGGGATGAGCCGCGCTAAGCCGAATGCTTCGCCAACCCATGAACGGATTGGCTTCACGAGGATTGCCCAAGTATGGCACTTGTTTGTCGCCGCCCAGATCGAGCGTCCGAATGGTGACCATCTGGTTTGGGGCCGCTTCGATCACTGCCCGATAGGCGGCCAGTTGCTCTTCCTCATCGGGAACGGCCGGATGAGTCAGAAAGAGATACTCCGTCCGGTATAATCCTACGCCTCCGGCTCCCACTTGCGAAGCCATGGCCGCGTCAGCCGGACCGTTGACATTGGCCAACAGATCGACCCGCAGCCCGTCCGCGGTGACCGGCTCTTGATCGCGGTTTTCGATCAAGCGGTCGCGCATGTCGACGTATTCGCGCTGGAGTTTGCGATAGGCAGCTTCTACCTCCGGTCCCGGCCGAAGGTAAACATGGCCCTCCCGCCCATCGAGGGCAATTAAATCGCCGGTATGGCATTCCTTCAAAATGCCGCGCAGACCGGAAACCGCCGGAATACCCATCGATCGGGCCAGAATCGCGGCGTGCCCCGTGGTTCCGCCGAGTTCCGTGATGATGCCGGCGACTTTCATACCCTCGAAAGTCATCGCCTGAGATGGCAGGATTTCCGGGGCAACGAGGATGACCGGCTCCTCCATGTCGACCACATGCTGGCCGTCTTGAAGAGCCAGCTGAGCAGCCACTCGGCCTAGCACGTCCCGAATGTCGGCCATTCGCTCTCGGAGGTATTCGTCTTGAATCGTGGAAAACAACTTCGTGTATTCCTGCAGCGTTTCCTGGAGAGCGGTGCGGGCATCGACGTGGTGATTGAGAATGTTGGATCGGACCTTGGTGATGAGAGCGGGATCGCGCAGCAGCAGCCGGTGAGACCGGAATATGCTCGCCTCTTCCTCGCCCACCTCTTTGCCGACGCGGGAGACGATGGCATCCAGCTCCTTGGCGGCCGCGGCGCAAGCGCCGGTGAACCGATTCACTTCTCCCGTCAGGGCAGACACGTCCAAGTGACTAGGTTCTTGCCGCGCCAGCAGCTCATCGACACAGTAGGCGCGGGCCACAGCCACTCCGGGGGATACAGGCACACCTCGCTTCATAAA
>WNFC01008524.1_pt1 | contig 11304 bp, 10 predicted proteins | sample 5400541 | NCBI WGS metagenome assembly WNFC01 (sample SAMN13153342, study PRJNA577476) | soil metagenome | isolation source: 120 cm saprolite under Douglas fir tree site 2 hole 2 replicate 1 | place: USA:California | collected 2015-04-18
CAAGAGCGGAATTACATGTACTACCGCGAGGGGACACTGCGGATGGGAAAACTGCTCATGGTGGACGCCGACATGTTCGTCACCGATGCCGATCCGAGCGATCCATTCGATTTCTTCATCGACCGCTACAACGATCAACTGGTGGCCGGCTACTCACGCAATCAGCCGAATTACGCGCTGTTCGTCGTCATGCGCGACTTTCACGATGTTGGAGCGCCTGCCAGGCCGGGCGAGCGGCAGGCGCCCAGGTAGTCTTCCGGAGTACAGCGGCCGAGAAGCGGCCGCGCGAGACGCACGGCCGCTGCGGGCGGGACGCCCGCTCTCCGCTGAGATAATTTCCAAAATCAATGCTTCGCGGCGGCCCAGGAGCAGATCGGACAGGCTATCTGATCATGGTGTCGCGCCGGGCAATATTGCCTGCCAAAGTAGATGATCTGAAGGTGGCGCTTACCCCAGTCCTCCCGCGGGAAGAGCTTCTTCAGATCCGATTCCGTTTGCCGCACGTCCTTTCCTTTCGACAATCCCCATCGGTGCGCAAGGCGATGGATGTGCGTGTCGACAGGGAAGGCAGGCTCTCCGAAGGCCTGAGTCATCACGACGCTGGCAGTCTTGTGGCCAACGCCCGGAAGCTTCTCGAGCTCTTCGATGTCGCGCGGCACCTCGCCGCCGTACTGATCGACCAGCGCTCTCGCGAGATCTTTCAGTCGCCGCGCTTTGCTCGGAGCGAGGCCGCAGCTTCGGATCAATTTCAGGATTTCATGCTCGGGAAGCCGTGCCAGCGCTGCGGGCGTGGGCGCTCTACGGAAAAGTGCCGGCGTGACGCGATTGACCTGCGCGTCAGTCGTCTGCGCCGACAGCACGACCGCAACGAGAAGCGTGAACGGATCGCGATGGCCGAGGGGGATGTCGGGCTGGGGGAAGAGGCGATCGAGGATCGCGCCGATTTTCTTCGCCTTCTCCGCGCGCGTCATGGAAATCGCTCGACGAAGTCCGGCAGGGGAGGCGAGGCGTCCGTGTGCCCGATGAGCGCCAGAACGTCGCGCGTCGGAACGGGACCTTCGCGCGTGCGAAGAAGTCCGCGGACGTAACTGATCGCGGCGAGGTCGCCGCCCTTCTCGAAGCGATGCTCGAAGTAAAACCACTTCTCGTCCCAGGCGACGATGCGCGAGCGTAGCGTGAACCGTTCGAACGATCCGATCTCGCGGCGATAGCGGATCATCGCCGCGCCCACGACGGGATACCACTTCCGCGGCCTCATCAGACCGCTGGCAAGCATGAGATCAATTCGTCCCAGTCCGGTCAGGCTGACGTACCGGCCGTCATTCAGATGGAAGTTGAGATCCATGTCGGTCGGCCAGACGCGAAGGCGCAGCAGCGACTCGGCGAGCATGTCGCGTCGCCGGCGAAAGAAGCTCTTCAGGACGATGAGGGCAACGCGAAAAAACAGCAGCATGGGGTCAGGCCTTCGATTCGCCCGTTTTTCTACCGAATGTAGAGGAAAGGGCGAACCGAAGGCCTGACCCTAATTCAAGTCGAACAACAGGACCTCGGCATCTTTTCCGCGCAGGGTCAGGGCCGGTTCGTTCTCGATCGCCGCGCCGTCGCCGGCGTTCAATGTCTGTCCATTGAGATCGAGGCTCCCGCGCGCGACCTGCAGCCAAGCGTAGCGTCCCGGCTGCAAGTCGTACTGAACCGAATCGCGAATGGTTCCGGCGAGAATCTTCGCGTCCTGATGGATGGTGAGCGACCCGTCCGAGCCGTCCGGCGATGCGACCAGCCGCAGTCGCCCGGCGCGCTCCTCAGCCGGGAAGGCTTTTTGCTCGTACTCCGGCTTGAGACCGCGGCGGTCGGGAAGGAGCCAGATCTGCAGCAGATGCACGGACTGGTCGCGCGAGGGATTGACCTCGCTGTGCAGGACACCCGTGCCGGCGCTCATGCGCTGCACTTCGCCGGGACGGATGATCGACCCGGTGCCCATGTTGTCGCGATGCTGCAGCTCTCCCTCGAGGACATAAGTAACGATTTCCATATCGCGATGGCTGTGGGTCCCGAAGCCGCGGCCGGCTTGGACGCGATCCTCATTGATCACCCGCAGTGCGCGGAAACCCATGTATTCAGGGTCGTAGTAATCGGCGAAGGAGAAAGTATGATAGGTATCGAGCCAGCCGTGGTCGAAGTGCCCTCGATCCTTTGCCTTCCGAATCCGAATCATTTTGGCGTAACCTCTATCACTACCAACTGGGGCGTATTCCGTTAAAATAACCGCTCTCGGAGTATTGCAGGAGGTTTAGCATGACGCGGCTCAGACGATGGTCACGCACAGCAGTGACACCGCTTTTCATCGTCGCCGTTCTAACGCCCGCGGGCGTGTCGCGCGGCGATGACGAGATCGTACCGCCGGCCGCTGCCGACTGCACGTTCCAAGCCGATCAGTTTCACTCCGCGCCGGAGATGTGGCACCGATTGTCGCAGCGCGCGGAAGCGGTGGCGCCGTCGCCGTCGCGTCGACGCGTTTCCAATCCTCCCAAGGGCGATCCGTTCGTCGCAAAAAACTTCATCGACACGCAAGTCTTCGGCAAGATGGTTCGGGACGGCATCCTCTGGACCGCGCGCTCCTCGGATGAAGAATTTTTGCGTCGCGTGACGCTCGATCTGACCGGCGAGATCCCGGACACAGCGACCCTTCGCGCATTTCTCGTCGATCCGTCGAATGACAAGCGCGATCGCGCCATCGATCGTCTGCTGGCCTCCGACGCCTTCACCGATCGCTGGACGATATGGTTCGGCGATCTCGTCGAGAACGTCCAGACGGCCACCAACACGAACATCGGCACCGTCCCTCGCAACGCGTACTACAAGTTCATCCACGACTCGATCCAGCAGGCAAAGCCTTACGATCAGATGGTTCGCGAAGTGATCGCCGGAACCGGCGATGTCACCGTCAAGGGAGAAGCGAACTACTACAACCGCGATCGCCAGAACAACGGGCCGGCGCAGGACACTTACGACAATCTCTCGGCCTCGACCGGCTCGCGATTCCTTGGGATGCCGCTGCAGTGCATCTCCTGTCACAACGGGCTGGGACACCTCGAGCAGGTCAACACCGGCCTCGCCAGGAAGGTGCGCTACGACTTCTGGCAGAACGCGGCATTCTTCGCGCAGGTTCAGTTTGATCGCGTTGCTGCTGCAAATGGCACCCAGAACACGGCGATCAACGACAACACCACCGGCCTCTATCGTCTCAATACCACTTCCGGGAACAAGACGCCGCGCCAGCCGGTCAACGGCGTTAGCACCGTCGATCCGGCCTTTTTCCTGACGAAAGAAACGCCGGCCAGCGGAGAAGCGCGTCGGGCGGCATACGGCCGCATTCTGACCGCGCATCCACAGTTCGCGCGCGCGACCGTCAACTATCTCTGGAAACAACTTTTTGGACTCGGCATCGTCGAGCCGGTGGATTCGTTCGATTTGAACCGGCAGGATCCGACGACGCTCGCGCAAGGCGCGATGCTTCAGCCGACGCATCCCGAGCTTCTCACCCAACTGGCTAGCGCGTTCGTGGCCAATCACTTCGATCTGCGCGCGACGCTGAGGCTGATGGTCAGCTCCAACGCCTATCAGCTCTCGTCGCGCTACACGCCTGGAGGATGGAACGAGGCCTGGGTGCCGTATTACGCCCGGCACTATCCGAGGCGGCTGATGGCGGAGGAGGTCGTCGACGCGATCATCAGAGCGACGAATACGAGCCTCTCGATCGCGATCGGCTCGAGCACTCCGGTAACCAAGGCCATGCAGCTTCCCGATACGACCGAAGGCGGCGGAGTACGCAATTTTTTGAACGGATTCGGACGGGGCAATCGCGACGATCAGGCGCGCAGTGCCGACAGCTCGATCGTCCAGGCGCTCTCACTCATGAACGATCGCACCGTGACCGATCGCATCAAAGCCACCGCCACCGGGTCGACTGTCGCGACGACGCTGCAGGCGACCAAAGATGCGGCCGCGATTGCCGATGCTCTCTATCTCGCAACGCTCTCGCGTTATCCGACGCCTGCCGAGAGAAGCGCGGCCATCACGGTGCTGCGCAGCGGCGACATCAACCGCAAATCGGAAGACCTGCAGTTCGCGCTGCTGAACAAGCTCGAGTTCCTGTTCAATTGAGGAGTTAGCCCATGGCGAAGAGAACGAAGTGCGATTGCGAACGGGGCGGATCGTTTCCGATCAGCGGCGCCGGATTCTCGCGGCGGCAATTCCTCAAAGTCACCGGAACGGGAATCGTGGCCTCGTATTTTCTGCCGGTCGCGAACGCCAGGCTGCTTCAAAGCGCAACCGCGGTTAATCCCTCGCTCCATCGCACGGCGAAAAACTGCATCATGATCTTCCTCTCCGGCGCACCGAGTCACATTGACACGTGGGATCTGAAGGAAGGTCCCTGGACTCCGTTGGATTTCGCGCCGACGACCTTCGGACAGATTCGGTTTCCTCAAGGTCTGATGCCGAACACCGCGAACCAACTCGGCAATATGGCGATCGTGCGCTCCGGTCTCTCGTGGGCCGCAGTGCATCAGCTCGCGCAGGCGTGGGCTCAGATTGCGCGCAATCCGGGCGGGGCGACCGGCAGCATCGCGCCGCACATCGGCGCGGTCGTGGCCCTCGAATCGCAGGCCTCGCGCCAAACGGGCGACATCCTGCCTGGATTCGTCTCCCTCAACCAGGTGATGGCGAGCTCCGGATATCTGCCGGCGCGCTACGCCCCATTTGCGGTTACACCGTCCGCAGCCGGGCTGGCAGCCTTGACGCATCCCGATGGCGCCGCGCGACTCGCCGATCGTTGGAATACACTGCAGCTACTCGATTCCGACCGTCAGACCGGCGCCCTCGGCCGCAATGCTTCAGACATGGGCACGTTCTACGATCAGGCGAAGACACTGATCGATTCGCCCGACGTCAATCGCTTATTCAGTTACACCACCGACGAGAGTGTGCGATACGGCACGACGGGCTTCGGCAATTCGTTGATCATCGCGCGAAATCTGGTCAATGCGCGCCGCGGCACACGATTCGTGCAGGTGACTCTCGGCGGCTGGGACCACCATTCGAACATCTACAACAAAAACGCCAACTCGCTGTACACGCAGATGAAGACATTCGATCCGGCGTTCTCCGCGCTGTTGACGGACCTCGCCAACACCGCCGGCTCGCAGAGTGGCGCGACGCTGCTGGATGAAACGCTCGTCGTCGTACTTGGCGAATTCGGCCGCACCGTCGGCGCGCTCAACGCTCAGGGGGGACGCGATCACTTCCTCCGCATGTCGGTCGTGTTCGCGGGTGGCGGCATTCGCGGCGGCAACGTCATCGGCGCTACCGACGATGCCGGCAAGGACGCGAAGGAATTCGGATGGGCGGCCAACCGCGACGTCCGTCCGGAAGACGTCACGTCCACGATCTACTCGGCACTCGGCATCGACTACACCACCGTCCGGCACGACGACCCGCTCAACCGCGGCTTCGAATACGTGCCGTTCGCAAAAGACGGTACGTACGGGCCGGTCAACGAACTATTCGCCTAACTTCGGAGAGCGGGCGTCCCGCCCGCAGTCGCGGAGCGTCTCGCTCCGCGACTTTTCATGATCGGGCAAGATGCCCGATCATTGCGGGCGTGACGCCCGCTCTCCGCTGCCCTTCCAAAGCGGCCGCAAGCAGCGGCACTCCGAAAGCGTGCTAAAACATCGTCGATGGACGACGCCCCGCCCCGGCAGCTCAAGGAGCAGACCGAGAAGCATCGCTGCGTGAAGTGCCTCTCTGAGGTTTCGCGGGAGGAGTATCTGCGGAACGATTTTCTGTGCGACAGGTGTGCGGAGATCGAGGAGTACCCGTTGCAGTCCGCGCCGGAAACGATGAACGATGAACGATGAGCGATGAACAGGTTGAGACAAGTTCATCGTTCATCGTTCCGAGTTCATCGTTCGGAAGAGTGGCTCTCATCCACGACTGGCTCACCGGAATGCGCGGCGGCGAGCAGGTGCTCGAAGGAATCCTCGATCTCGTGCCGGAGGCCGAGATCTTCACACTGTTTCATTTTGAGGGATCGGTCTCGCGAAGAATCGAATTGCGCCCGATCCACACGTCCTCTCTTCAAACCATCGCCGCGCGCGTCAGCGATTACCGCAAGCTGCTTCCGCTTTTCCCGCGGGCCGTTCGGCGCTGGGATCTCAGCCGATTCGATCTGATCATTTCGTCGAGTCACTGCGTCGCGAAAGGCGTGGATGCGCGCGGAAAGCCGCATCTCTGCTACTGCCACACGCCCATGCGATACATCTGGGACCGCTTTGACGATTACTTTCCCCGATCGCGGCCGCTGCTGCGCGCAGCGGTCTCGATGTTTGCTCCAGGCTTGCGGCGATGGGATGTCGCGACTGCGAAAGAAGTCACGCGCTTCGTGGCGAACTCGAGCTTCGTGCGCGGGCGCATCCAGACGCATTACCAGCGCGACGCGGACGTCATCCATCCGTTCGTCAATGACGTCTTCCTCTCGGCGCCGCTGCGCGAGGCGCGCGAAGATTTCGATTGCATCATCTCGGCGCTGGTTCCGTACAAGCGGTTGGAGCTGGCCTTTGAAACCGGCCGGCGCATGATCGTGATCGGCGATGGCCCCATGCGGAAACGGCTCGAAAGGCTCGCCGGGCCCAACGTTAGCTTCACGGGAGCCGTACCGAGGGAGGTGATCATCGATCATCTGTCGCGGGCGCGTGCGCTGATTTTGCCGGGCGTGGAGGACTTCGGGATCACGCCCGTGGAGGCCATGGCCCTCGGCACGCCGGTGGTGGCCTTTCGCGCTGGAGGGGTCCTCGATTCTGTCATCGAGAATCGAACCGGGATTTTCTTCGACGAGCCCGTGGTAGATTCGCTGCGCCGGGCGCTCGAGGCCGCCGATGCGCAGACATGGGACCGAAAGGCCATGCGCGGGCACGCCGCTCAGTTTTCGCGCGCCTGCTTTCATCAGCAACTCGTGAACGCCCTCCGGCAGGTGGCAGCTTGATCGAAAAGAAAAATCGGGCGCTGGCGTCGGTCTACCTCATCAACGATGCGGTGGCCTCGAATCTCGCCATGCTGGCGGCCTGGTTCCTGCGCTTCCATGTCGAGATCGTTCCGGTGACGAAGGGAATGCAGGACATCGAGATGTACATCAGCATCCTTCCGATCATCACGCTCGTCTTTCCGCTGGCGTTCGCGGTTCAAGGGCTGTACCGCATCCGGCCGACGCGATCGAAAGCGGAGGAGTGGATGTCGGTCGCGATCGGCTCGGTGGTCGCCACAGTCGTGTTGTCGGGAGTCCTGCTGTGGATTCGCCCGCCGAAGCGTCCCGACGTCCTCTACTCGCGCGCCACGCTCGGCATCTTCATGCTGTGCGCGATCGTGTTCGTCGTGTTAGGCCGGAGCATCGTCCGATGGGCGGTCGAACGGCGGCATCGGGCGGGGAAGAATCTCGATCGCGTGCTGATCGCAGGAAATGGAGAGCTCGCCCGCGCGGTGGTCGAGCGGATGCGATCGCATCGCGAGCTCGGCTTCCGCATCGTCGGCTATTTGCGCAACGGCGGCGAAGATCTCCTGCAGGATCTCGAATGCTTCGGAAATGTCGACGACGCCGAACGGGTGGTCGAGCGCAACGCGATCGATCACGTCTTCGTGGCGCTCCCGAATGCGTCGTCGCAGACCATGACCTCGCTGCTCGACCGCCTGGTGCGCTGTGTCGTCTCGATCCACGTCGTTCCCGATCTGCTGCAGTTCATGGTGCTGCGCTCGCGCGTCGAGGATATCGACGGGCTGCCGACGATCAACCTCTCCGAGACGCCGCTGGAGGGATGGAGCCGATTCGTGAAGCGCGGATTCGACCTGATCGTGGCTGCGGCGGCGCTGATCGTGTTTCTGCCCATCATGCTCCTCATCGCGTTTGCGATATGGCTCGAGGATCGCAGGCCGGTGTTTTATCGCCAGGTGCGAATGGGGCTGGACGGCAAGCCGTTCGACATCGTGAAATTTCGATCGATGAAGGTGGGAGCCGAAAACGAGAGCGGCGCGAAATGGGCGGAGCGGGAAGATCCGCGCCGGACGAAGGTCGGAAGGCTCATCCGCGCCTGGTCACTCGACGAGCTCCCCCAACTCATCAACGTGCTCCTCGGCGACATGAGCATCGTGGGGCCGCGGCCGGAGCGTCCTCAATTCGTACAACAATTTCGTGATGAATTCCCGCACTATATGTTGCGACATAAAGTCCGTGCCGGCATGACCGGCTGGGCCCAGGTACACGGCTGGCGCGGCAACACTTCCGTGCGCATGCGCATCGAGCACGACCTCTACTACATCGAGAACTGGTCACTGCTGCTCGACCTCAAAATTCTCTTCATGACCGTCGTCCACGGCCTGCGGCACGAGAACGCGTATTAGAATCTGCTCGACAACAAAAGGAGGACGAAGACTATGAGATCACGCGGATTTCTTGTGTCGATTCTTGTTCTCGCGACTGTCGCGCCTGCTGCATTTGCGCGTGGAAGCAAACCGGCGCCAACAGCGCCGGGCACGTACAAGCAGTGGGGACAGGACATCGACTCCATCGAGATCATCAAGACGTTCAAGATGTCGGATTATGACCACATCGTCGTACAACCGTTCGACACCAGTAGCGCGCCGCTGCCCGACAAGAGCGACAAGTCGTATGACACGATCAAATCGGTGCTGGAAAGCTATACGGCCACGCTGGTCGAAGCGCTCAGACCGGAGCTGAAGGCCAAGGTCGACGTCACGCAATCGGACAAATCGACCAAGGCCGCCAAAACGCTGATCATTCGCGGCAAGGTCGAGGATCTCTCGCCCGGTTCGCGCGCCAAGCGGTACTTCGGGGGCTTCGGCGCCGGCGCAGCCGGAACGAAGCTCTCCGGCGAGATCGACGACGCAAAGAGCGGCACAGTGCTCGCGCGGTTTTCGCAGGAGCGGCGCTCGGGCGGCACGTTCAAAGTCGCCGGAGGAAAAAATATGGATGTGATGCGCGACAGCATTCACGCCGCCGGCAAAGACGTCGCGCACATCCTCGACGCGTTCTGATGCGACCGGAGAGCGGCCGTCCCGGCCGCAATCGCCGGGCGTCTCGCCGGCGATCATGGGCGGCCGCGCGAGACGCGCGCCCGCTGCGGGCGAGACGCCCGCTCTCCGGAAGAGCGCCGCAGAGCTATCAAAGAAATTGCGCAAATATCGCAACGCCATTCGCGATGATGCCGCGGTCTGGGTCTCATGGCCGAAAAAGTCCGCCAAGGTTCCCACCGACATCACCGAGGATGTGATTCGCCATGGTCCGGCTTGAAGCTGGTCATTCGTCGCGAGGAGCGGGCGCGGTAAACTCGAAAAATGGCGAAGCAATCCGAAGCGCTCTTTCATCGGGCACAGGAGATCATTCCGGGCGGCGTGAACTCGCCGGTGCGCGCGTTTGGCGGAGTCGGCGGAACGCCGCCATTCATCGAGCAGGGGCAGGGCTCGCGCGTTTTCGACGCCGACAACCTTCAATACATCGACTGTGTCGGCTCGTGGGGCCCCATGATCCTCGGACACGGGCACCGCTATGTGGTGGAGGCCGTGAAGAAGGCCGCCACGCGCGGATTCTCGTTCGGCGCCCCGACGGTGGGCGAGGTGGAGCTGGCCGAGATGATCATCGCCGCCATGCCATCGATCGAGATGCTGCGCCTCGTCAACTCGGGAACCGAGGCCACGATGAGCGCGCTGCGCCTCGCACGGGCGGCGACCGGTCGCAAGAAGATTCTCAAATTCGATGGCGGCTATCACGGCCACGTGGACTCCCTGCTGGTCAAAGCCGGTTCCGGCAGCGCGACGTTCAACGTTCCCGACTCGGCAGGCGTGCCGGAGGAAATCACCGCGCTCACGGTCAGCGTTCCGTACAACCATCTCGACGCTGTGACACATGCGATGGACGAGCACGGCGACGACATCGCCGGCATCATCGTCGAGCCGGTGGCGGGCAATATGGGATGCGTTCCGCCCGCCGAAGGGTTTCTGCAAGGCCTGCGTCAGATCTGCGACGAGCGCGGAGCGCTGCTGATCTTCGACGAAGTGATGACCGGATTTCGCGTGGCGTTCGGCGGCGCGCAGTCGCTCTACGCCGTGAAGCCGGACATCACGACCCTCGGCAAGATCATCGGCGGAGGCATGCCGATCGGCGCTTACGGCGGATCGCGCGCGCTGATGCGTTTCGTCTCGCCGCTCGGTCCGATGTATCAGGCCGGCACGCTGTCGGGAAATCCGATTGCAGTTGCAGCGGGGAAGTCGACTCTGGGGGTTCTCAAGAATTCATCGATTTACCGCGACCTGGAGGAGCGCAGCGCCGAGTTCGAGCATGGCGTCGACCGCGCGGCGGAGAAGCACAGCGTGCCGATCACGTTCAATCGCGTCGGCTCGATGTGGACGATTTTCTTTAACGAAGGGCCGGTGACGGACTTCGAATCAGCGAATCGATCGCATCGCGACAAATTCGCGCGCTTCTTCCATGTCATGTTGGCCGAGGGCGTTTACCTGCCGCCGTCGCAAATGGAGGCTGCCTTCTTCTCGGCCGCTCACGCCAAGAAGGACATCCTGCAGCTCATCGAGCGCGCCGACCGGGCACTGAAGAAGGTGGCGTGGGAGTTCGAGAAGTAACCAAACCCCGAGCGCAGCGAGGGGTCAACGCTGGCATTCGCGACTCAGTCGGCCCGAAGGAGCCTATGCCACTTGCGGCCCAGGTCATACCAATTCGGATTCATGCTCTGGATCAGTGCAACTTTTTTCGTACGCGACCACGCTTTGATTTGCCGCTCGCGTTTCAGCGCAACATTCTCGGACGGAAGCACCTCGTAGTAAACGAGCCGGTTGTACGTGTAGCGCGCAGTGAACGCGAGCGGATATCTCCGCTCAATGTGTTCCCGACACCGCCTCGGCAAATCGTTCGTGCAACCAACATACAAACGATGCGTCCGATGCTCAGAATGTAGACGTACCAGTCAATCGACTTCATCGCGGTGCGCGCATTGATCCCTCGCTTCGCTCGGGATTGGCGTTTTCACGCAGTCCGCGGAGGATCTCTTCTTCCGCGACTCGATGCAGTTGTTGTGATTCCAGCCACGCTGCGTCCGCTCGGCGCAGTAGCTCGGTCCGACGGGCTCCTGCGAGATTCGCGAGATTGATGCACACGTTCTGATACGCGCCCGCTGCCGCGGCGCGCGCCATCTGCACGCCGACGCCTGCATCGGAGAGTGAGGCCTGCAA
>WNFC01008526.1_pt1 | contig 11304 bp, 12 predicted proteins | sample 5400541 | NCBI WGS metagenome assembly WNFC01 (sample SAMN13153342, study PRJNA577476) | soil metagenome | isolation source: 120 cm saprolite under Douglas fir tree site 2 hole 2 replicate 1 | place: USA:California | collected 2015-04-18
GGCCGGCGCAGTGGTGGCCGCAACGGTGGGTTTGCCCTGGGCCTGCGGCACGGGTGTAGCCGCTGGCGCAGCTGTCGGCGCCGGCGCAGTCGTCGGTGCGGCAGCCGGAGCCGTGGGTTTAGCGGCCGTGGCGGCGGTTGGCGGTGCAGTCGCAGCCGGTGGCGCGGGGGCGGCCGGCGCGCAGCCTGCCACCACAAGCAGTCCGGCAACAGCTAAAGAGGCCAATCTGGACTGGGCGAACATCTTCAGGTCCTCCTCGAACTCGTCCGGCTATGCGGCGGAGACTACTGTCGGCGTATTGACCAGGCGGATGACACGTTCACATTGCCCAATCATTTCCACGTAACCCTGGTACAAGCTCTGGCCAGCCGGCGGTACGGCATAGATGCGCAGACCCGTGACCTCAGGCAAGGCCTGCTGGATCTGTCGCAGTCGGGCAGCGCACTCCACAGCGGTGCCGGCGAGCGCGAATTCGTCCAGGATCTCGTCGGTGATCAGATCGGCCAACTCGCCAGGAAACTGCGCCTGGGTCCAGAAGTCCCAGCGTGACGACAGTGCCTCGACCACGTCGTCGGGCACGCGGAACTGCGCGGGTCGGACCCAGTCGGCGCGGTCACGCGAGTAGCGCTCGGCGGCCGCGGTCCACAGGATGCCCTGTGCCGCCGGTCGGCGGGCGGCCTGGCGGGCTGCTTCGCGGTCGTCGGAAATGGAGCACGGCATGGAGATGTCGATTTCGAAGCTGCTGGAGTCCCGTCCGGACCGCTGGGCGCCGGCGCGCACCGCGGCCAGGTTCTCGCGATGGTGCTCGACGTTCACGAAGAATGACGCCAGATGGACGATGTCCGCCAATTCACCCGCCAGCTCGAGCATGCGCCGTCCCCGCGCCGCGATGAGGACCCGAATGTCGGGGCGCGGTGCAACGAAGTGCAATTGCGCACCACGGACGCGCATCACCTTGCCCTCGAGATTGGCCTCCTCGCCGCGCCACATACGCCGGCAGATCTCGACGCTTTCGCGCACCGCATCCACGGGGTGCGGGCGCGACTCACCCCAGAAGGCGGGCTGCTCGATGCCTCCGCCGATGCCCATGATGGCGCGCCCGTTCGACAGCTCGTCCATCGTCGCCAGGGCCACCGCGGTGAGGCTCGGGTGGCGTACGTACGGGTCGGTGACCAGGCTCTCGACTTCCAGTCGAGTCGTGGCTTGCAGACACGCGGTCATGACCACGAAACAATCCTGGTAGAAACGCCAATCACTGACGCCGAAGCGGTCGAAGCCGGCTGCTTCGGCGCGCTGGGCGAGCTCGACGAGTCGGCCGGTCGGCTCTTGCCAGCCGATCGACGGCAGATTGCCGAAGGTGAACTTCACGTTGCCGCCACCGGTGCTGCGCCCTGCAGTCGCGCGATGGCTGCGCCCATGCCGCGGACCGTCTCCGCGTAGCCCTGATAGGAAGGCATGCCGTACGGTGGGTGGGCTTGAATGCGGATACCCGTCGCTTCCGGACGCTCGGCGGCGACGCGCTCGAGTCGCGCGGCGCATTCGGCAGGTTCGCCGGCCACCGTGAACTGATCCAGGACGTCGTCGGCGATCAGCGCTGCGAGCTCTGAAGGCAGATCGGGCTGGCTCCACATGTCCCAGCGGGTGCGCAGCGCCTCGATGACGTCGCGGTCCACATTGAACTCGGTCGGCGGGCGCCAATCGGAACGCAGCTGCGAGTACCGATCGACGCCGGCCATCCACAGGATCGCCTGACCGGCCAACCGTCGTGCCGCCCGGCGGGCTGCTTCGCGATCGTGTGAGATACACACCGGGATAGAGATGTCGATCTCGAGATCTGACAGGGTCCGGCCGGCGCGCTGCGCACCCGCGCGGACGGCGTCGAGGTTGGCCCGATAGTGGGTCACGTTGATGAACCACGAGGCCATGTGCACGACGTCGGCAATCTCGCCGGCCAGGGACAACATGCCCCGGCCGCGACCGGCGATCAGGATGGGGATATCTGGCCGGGTGGCAAAATTCATGCGCGCACCCTGCACACTCAGGACCGTGCCGGCATAGGTCACTTCCTCACCACGCCACATCCCGCGGCAGATGGCAATCGCGTCGCGGACCGCCGCCATCGGGTGCGGTCGGGTCTCATCCCAGAAAGTGGGCTGCTCGCCGCCGCCGCCCAGACCCAGAATCACCCGGCCGGGTGCAAGATCGGCCATCGTGGCGATGGCACACGCGGTCAGACTCGGGTGGCGCACATACGGATCGGTGACCTGTGCCTGGACTCCGAGCCGATCGGTGGCCTGCAAACACGCGGTCATCGTCACCAGACACTCCGACATGAAGCGCCAATCACTGACCCCGAAGCGGTCGAAGCCAACGTTCTCGCACAGGCGGGCGAGATCGACGATTCGCCCGACCGGCTCATGCCACGCCAGGCCAGGCAGGTTGCTAAAGGTGAACTTCACAGCGGCTGCATCTTGCGTATGGTTGTCTGACGGTCAGACCACGGGGGCCGGCGCTCATGATAGCGTCCGACGTGTGACCCGTTTCTGCGTTCGGATCCATCACGCCGGGAACACCTACGATCAGTTGCGACGGCTGTGGCGTAGCGCTGAACGCCTCGGCTACGACGGGGTCAGCCTGTATGACGTCCTGGCCCGACCGGCGCTCGAGGTCTGGACGACGTTGGCGGTCCTGGCCCTGTCCACGCGGCGCCTGGTGGCCATTCCGCTCGTCCTGGATGTCGGGTACCGCCATCCGGCCATGCTCGCCAAAATGGCGGCTACGCTGGACCAGCTGGCCGGGGGAGACCGTTTGATCCTCGGCCTGGGCTACGGGGGCAATCCCGACGATCATCACGCCTACGGCTTTGATTGGCCGGCAGGTGTTGCCGACCGCGTCGCGCGGCTCGAAGAACAGGTCCAGGTGATGCGTGCCCTGTGGTGGGCGCCGAAAGCAAGCTTCGCCGGGCAGTGGTATGCGCTGGACAACGCCGACGGTTTCGCCACTGCGACGCCGGGCGGGCCACCGGTGCTGATCGCCAGCCGCGGAGTGCGGTACGGACTGGCCGGTGTCGCGCGCCAGGCCGACCTGTGTAATGTGAGCTTCGACCTCAGCCCGGCCGAGTGGCAGCGCTACCAGCAGGTGATCGCCGAACACTGCGCGGTCATTGGGCGGGATCCACAGACTATTGGACTTACCCACAATGCGACGGTCGTCATCGGCACGACCCGTACAGACGCCGAAGCTCGGCTCGATCGGCTGGCCAGGTCCAGACACCTGACTCGCGAGCAGGCACGCCATGGGCTCGCCAATGCCCTGGTCGGGACCCCCGACGAAATCGTCCAGAAACTGCTCGACTATCGCGCGGCCGGTGTGCCGCTCGCCTGGGTCTTCCTGCTCTTTCCCGATCTCCCTTCGATCCGCTCGATGCGTCTGTTTGCCGATGAGGTCCTACCCGCGTATCGTGCTGCAGTTGGTTACCACCCGAATGACACCCATCACCTTTGACATCGACCCCGACCTGACGGCGCTGCTCGTCATCGATATGCAGAATGGCTTCGCCGCGCCGCGGGGCACGATCGGCGCAGCCGGCATGGACATCAGCATGACCCGCGGCATCATTCCCAACATTCAGCGTTTGCTAGACGCTGCCCGCGCTTCGGGCATGCACGTCTTCTGGAGCCGTCAGGTGCACTACCCGGACGACAAGACGCGCACCCAGCGGCTCATCCCCGGCCACCTGGCCCGCGGCGCCGGCCGCAGTTTTCTCTGCGCACGCGGCACCTGGGATGCAGAAATCATTGACGAGCTCCAGGGGCATATTCGGCCTGAAGACGACGTCTTTGAAAAACACCGGGCCAGCTGCTTCTACAGCTCGAACTTCGAGGCGCGTTTGCGCATTCACGGGATTCGCATGCTGATCGTTACGGGCACGACCGCGAGCTTCTGTGTCGATTCGACGATCCGCGAGGCGTACGCGCGCGACTTCGATGTGATCGTGCCCGGCGACGCGATCTCAGATACCGAGATCGAAGCCACCCGCGCGGTGCTGCGCAGTACGGAACGGTTTCACGGCTTCGTCACCACCACGGACGACCTCGTTACGAGTCTCAACGCTGTGGCCACTTTGGCGCGCAGCTAGCGCGTTAGGGTAGCTGTCCAGTAGTGACGCAGCCGCCTCCACTGGCTACCAGTCGCGGCACTCGCTGCCATCTGGGCGAATCGGCCCAGCGACGCAGCGAGCCGTCACTCTGGCCCTGGGTTATGCGTTCGGCCTGTAACGATCAGAAGAAAGCCACGTTTCCGGCGCCGCCGTAGATTTGCTGAGCGTCAGCCGTGCCTCACGCAGCGACGAGTCCGCGTCCAGCACCGCATCGAGCGGTCGATTTGCCTCGAAATGGACGACCGCTCGCCCAGCCAGCACCAGGGGCTGATTGGGATCGAGCTCCGCATGAGGTGCCAACCACGGCCGACTCTGCTTCAATGGTCAAGCGCGGAAGGAGAGTAGGCCGTGAGCTTGCCGCGGATGGTCTTTGTCCTGCTGTCAGGGTTGGCCGTGGTGTCGTGCGGCCCGGCAACGAGTGCGCCTCAGGCCGCGCCGCCAGCTGTTGGCGGGACCCCGCAACCGGCCCCGAAAGTCGCCCTCAATTCCGCCTTTACCACGACCAGCGCCACCATGGCGCCGCTGTGGACAGCCAAAGAGGGCGGCTACTTCGATCAGGAGGGACTCGACGTCACGCTCACGCGCATTCAGGCCGGTGCGCCGGTGATGAGCGCGATTCAGAGCGGCGAGGTACCGCTGGCATTTGTCGGCGCGCAGCAGGTCGTCGAGGCTGACCTCAAGGGGGCGGACTTCATCCTCGTGGCTGGGTTCGTCGACCGGCTCGGCCAGTCCATCTGGGTCCAACCGTCGATCGAGCGGCCAGACCAGCTCAAAGGCGGGGCGCTGGGTGTAACCAACTTCGGCGCGATCACCCACGTTGCCGGCCGCGTCGGCGTCGAGTACCTGGGTCTCAAAGGACAGGTTACGTTTATTGCAACGGGTGGTCCACCCGAAACGCTGGCCTCCATCATGGGCGGCAAGGTGCAAGGTGGCGTCTTCACGCCGCCCGATACCGCCAAGGCGCGCGCACAGGGTCTGCATCAGTTGTTAGATGTGGCGACGACTGGAGTTAAATCGCAGACCGCGGCGGTTGCCACCACGCGCAAGTATCTGCGCGAGCATCCGGACCTGGTGGAGCGCTATGTCCGAGCCGCCATCCAGGGCTCCTACCGCTTTCAGACAGATAAAGCGCTAGGCGAGAAGGCGATCGAACGATACACCGAGACCCACGATACTGACGTGCTCGACGAAACCTACAACTACTACAAGGACCAGTTCAGCAAGACTGGCTTCCCAAGTCCGGAGGGAATCCAACAGAACCTCGAGATGGCGGTGGAAAATATCCCCGAAGCCAAAGACGCGACACCTGCTCAATTCGTGGACACGAGCATCGTCGAAAAGATCAAGGCGAGCGGCCTGCTGCGCAGCCTGTGGGGAACTGACACGCCCTAGGGCTGAGGCGTGCGTGCCGAGCATCTCGTATTTCGCGGGGTCGGCGGCGTCCGATTCGGGCGTCAGACAGGAGCCGCGGCGCGCTTTGGGCGGGCCACGATTGGCGGGCCGGAAACGTTGATCACGCCCAGACCTGACGTCAGCCGCAGGCGTGCCTGGCCGAGACCGAGGGTACTGCGCAGCGTGCGCCGGCTCGAGCCGGGGAGGGGAGCGATGCGCTCGGACCGCACCATGCCCTGACCGACCCTGGCTTCAATGTGCGCGCTCGTCTGAGAACCGAGCTTGAGGGCGAGATTGCCCTTGTGTGTCTCGAGCGTGGTATGGGCGACGATCGAACCGTCCAGACTGACGTCGCCGCTCTGCGGACGCACGGTCAATGGCCCACATGTGCCGGAAATGCGCACCTCGCCAGTCCGCGTGCTGAGTCGCGCGGTGCCAAGCAGGCCGCGAGCGTCAATACTGCCGTTGGTGGTGCGCGCCACGATCGGCCCATCGATGTCCTCGAACTCCATCGCGCCGCCGGTGCTGACCGTCTGCAAGCCGCCATGGGTCTGGCGTGCCGTGACCGAACCGTTGCTGGTGAGGATGTCGATTTCACCTCGGACGCGTTCGAAATCAACCTTCCCGCTGGGGACAACGACGCGGAACCTGCCCTCGGACTGCTCCACCGACACGCCACCGCTCTGGACCCGCGCCAGCAACGTGCCCCGAAAGTTACGCACGGTCAGGCCACCGCTCGCCAGCTGGAGATCGATGGTCAGGCCCTCGGGAACTTCGAGGCGACAAATCGGCGGTGGTCCAGGAACATGGAACCGTTGGGTGACCAGTATCCCGTCGGGCCCGTGCTCCAACTTGATCGGCCCGTCGATCCAGGTCTCAGGAAAGGATCCGCTGCGGATCAGCAGTTGCGCAGAATCCAGGCGAACGCGGATGGTCCGCGCCGCGTTGGCCGCGGACCGCGTGGTGTGCTGACGAGCAGCCGGGGCTGCTTTGGCTGGCGCAGACCCGCTGCTGAACAGTCCGCCAAGCAAATTCATCGATCAGTCCTTCGCCGCTTCGTCGAGAGTCTCCTGCTGAGTATCGGCAGCAAGTGCCGCGAACGCCAGCGTGTCCGAGACGTACACTCGCATTGCCGCACCGGGGCTCGATCGATCCGTGCTGGTTGGCCTGTCAATGGGTGGCCGGGCGGCTTTCTGTAGCCGCTCGCGGCTTTCTGTAGCCGCTTCGAGCGATCAGGTACCGAGGACCTGGCAGACCTGGCGCAGACGCTCGATGTGCGCGTGAGGCCCGCTGCCGGCCCCGGTGGTGCCCACCGACAGGTGCGACGCGCCAAAGCCGCGCCACATCTCGACGACTTTGCGCCAATCGTCCGGCGTCCCCTGCAACGCATCCAGACGGCCTTCAATGCCAAATGACTTCGGATCGCGGCCTGCTTCCTCGAGCCAGCTCTGAACTCTGTCCATGGTTGTCTGCCACCCGCCATCCAGTGGGCGTAGGGGCAGGAAGCCGTCGGCAATCTTCGTCGCGCGCTTGATCGCCGCTTCGGCACTCGCGCCGATCCAGATCGGGATGGGTTGCTGAATCGGCCGCGGGTTGATGCCAGCTGCCTTGACGCTGTCAAAGTACCCCTCGAAGGTCACCACCCGCTCAGTCCACAGCTTGCGCATCAATTGGATCTGCTCCTCAAAGCGCCGCGCGCGCGAGGAAAAACGCATACCCAGCGCGCCGAACTCGATCGGATTCCAGCCAATACCGACGCCCAGTCGAAGCTTGCCCTGGGTCAGGACGTCCAGGTCCGCGGCCTGTTTGGCAGTGAGCACCGTCTGGCGCTGCGGCAGGATGACGACACTCGTCAAGTAGCCGAGTCTTGGCGCGGCGCAGGCCAGGAACGCGCCAAGCATCAGCGGTTCGCGCAAGTAGTTGTTTATCGGGTACACCCGCTCGAGCTCGGGATGATCTGCCGCATCGGCGCCGACCACGTGGTCAGCGGTCACCAGGAAGTCGTAGCCGAGGTCCTGGACGGCCTGCGCATAGTCACGCACAGCGGCCACGTCCGGCCCGAGCTCGTTCTGAGAAAGCACCGCTCCGGTTTGCATGTGGGTAGCTTATAGACTTGCCGCATGGGCATCTGGGACAAGGTCCAGCGCGGGGTGGGCCGCGCCGCCGAGGAAGCCGAGAAGCAGGCTGCCATCGCGAAGCTCGGGCTGGACATCAATGCGACCAACGGCGAGATTCGCCGCAAAACCACGGAGCTCGGCGAAGAGGTACTGAAGCTCGCGCGCAGCGGCGACGTAAAGCACGACGTAATCGATCCACTGGTGGCCGAAGTCGATCGCCTCGAAGCGAGGGTGGCCGAACTGGAGAAACAGCTGGCCGACATCCGCACCGCACCCGCCAGCGCCGGCGACTAATAGCGGCGCGTTACTCAAGCCTTCGAGCGAATGCGCTGTGGGTCGAGCGCGTCCTGCAGGCCGTCGGCGAAGAAGTTCGTGCCGACCACGGCGAGGGTGATTGCCAGAACGGGGAAGAGCGCGTACCAGGCCGAGCGGTAGAGATAGGCCTGGGCGGCGCTGAGCATGTTGCCCCAGGATGGTTCGGGTGGCTGACTGCCCAGCCCCAGAAATGACAGCGAGGCCGCCCTTCTTCGGCGGCGCGGCGGCGGCGGGCGCGGTCTGGCCCTGTGCCTGCGGCACGGATGGAGCGGCTGGTGTCGCGGCCCCGGCGGGCTTCGACGGCGCAGGCGTATTGCCGCTGGCCGGCACCGCCGGGGCACAGGCCGCAAGCGCCGACATCGCAGCGCCCAGCACTACGAGCCGGATGAACCGTCGCCTGATAAGCCGCTCACTCAAGGATCCTGCCACGTCTGTCCCCCCGAGGGCGCGATCATATGACAGTGATTACCACAGTCGCTATCGTCGGGCTGGCGCATCCACACGGCGAGATGTATCTGGAGACCCTGGAGGCGCTGGACGAAGTCGTCGGCGTGGTCCTGGTGGAGCCGGACGAGGCGGTCCGTCGCGCAGCTGCCACCCACACGACAAAAGTGCGCGGCAGCGTTTCCGACCTCGAGGCCGCGTTGGCGCACCCCGAGGTGACGCACGTCCTGCTCGCCCTGCCGAACGACCGCACGCCAGCTGCGCTCGTCCAGGCGATCGGGGCGGGCAAGAGCGTGTTCACCGAGAAGCCCGGCGCGCGCTCGGCGGCCGAGTTCGAGCCGGTTCTGGCCGCGCTGGAACGGCGACCGGTGCCGTTCACGATTGCCTACCTCAACCGTTGGTCACCGGCGGTTCGGCAGGTGCGCGAGCTGTTCCGCGCCGGGGCGATCGGCCGGCTGACCTCGGTCGAGCTGCGCATGGTCACGACTCAAGTCGGGATGCGCAACCCGGGCTCCTGGCTGTTCCGCCGTGAAGCCGCTGGCGGCGGCGTCCTGGCCTGGCTGGGCTGCCACTGGCTGGACGCACTGCGTTTCGTCACTGGCGAGGAGATCGCGCGCGTCCAGGCCGAGCTGGCCACAACCAGCGGCGAGGCGATTGACGTCGAGGACACCGCGGCCGTCTCGTTTCGGACCACTGGCGGCGCGGTCGGGTCGATGCACGCCGGCTATCTGCTGGCGGTCGGCAATCCCGGTTACCGCGCGGCGGGCCACGACATCGTCATGATCCTGCGCGGCACGCTCGGCGCGATCTACTACACCGGCGGTCGCCAGGAAATGCCACTGCTCCTGGAGAGCGTCGCGCCAGGTTGGCGAGGTGCTCTACGACGAACCTATCACTTCACCCTGCCTGACTCACCCGGCTATGGCGGCGGGCCCGGCCTCGACTTCTTCCGCGCGTTCTTGACAGCCAAGCCGGGCGAATCCACGCCCGCCGATGCGCTCGACGCGCTGCGCGTGCTCGAGGTGCTCGACGCGATCTACGCAGCGGGCGCGCGCGGCCACGCGATCGACGTCAACCTCAGTCGGAGCCGCGCGGCGCCCAGCCCAGGCGACGGCCATGAGGATAGAGCACCGCCAGGGCAACCACCAGCGCAGTGACCAGTCCACCCGAGACCATCAGCGCGAGTGGCGCGTCGGCGCGCTCGGCGAGCCACGCCAGCGGTAATGAGCCGATTGGCATGGCACCCCAGGTAAGCAGGTAAATGCTCATCACGCGCCCGGTCAGCCGCGGCTCGGTGTTGGCCATCAGCAGCGTGTTGTTGAGTGCCGAAAAGGATGAGAAGAGAAATCCGACGACGACGAGCAGCGCCAACGCGACGGGGAACGAGCGGGTCATCGAGAAACCGACCAGCGCCAACCCCAGCGCGATCGCCAGGCCGACCTGAATCGTCGCCGGCCGCCGCAGCCGCGACATGGACGCAACGATCACGGCCCCGGTCAGGGCGCCGGCGCCGGAACCCGCCATGAGCAAGCCCAGACCTTCGGCACCCGCTGAGAAGACCCGTTCAGAAACCACCGGCATCAACGTCTGGTACGGCTGCCCGAACACCACGACGATGAGGTTCATCGCGATCAACGCCATGATGGGTGGATTGGAGCGCACGTAGCGCAGGCCCTCGAGGAGATGCGCCGCGCTGCCAACGCTGGCGCGCGCACCAGCACTGGCCGCGGGTCGCCGCGTCCCGGCAGCCGGAAGAGCACCGCGAGCGCCAGAACGTACATGCCCGCCATCGACAGGAACGCACCGCCGATGCCGATCCACGGGACCGCCATCAGCATGCCCGCCAACGCCGGACCTGCGACGCGGCAGAGATTCTGGCCCGCGTTGTTGAGCGCCGCGGCATTGGCCAGTTGGGGCCGCGCGACCAGTTCGGCGATGTAGGCCTGCCGCGCCGGCATATTAAAGGCGAATGCCGCGCCCTGCACGAAGGCGCTGGCAACCACGTGCCAGACCTGCAGATTGCCCGTCAGGCCGAGAACCGCAAGCGCCGCGGCCGCCAGACCAAGCGTCGTTTGACTGCCGATCAGCACGAACCGCCGCGGCAGCCGATCCGCGGCAACGCCGCCGACCAATGACAATGCCAACATGGGTAACCCTTGGGCCAGGCTGACGATACCCAGGATCGCCGCCGAGTTGGACAGCGTGAACGCCGCGTACGGGCTGGCCACCTGGTTCATCATGACGGCCAGCGTGGCTGGCATGCCCCCGAGCCACAGCAACCTGAAATTCGAGTTGCCCAGGGCGGGATAGAGCCGCAACATCGCCGACGGCGGGGCGTCCGCGGTCCGCACCGCGTCTGGCTGGCGGGCGGGCGCGACGACGGAAATTCGCTCAGTGGTCATAGCCGCGGCCGGACAAGGATAGCCCAGGTCGCGGATGGTTTAGTGATTGACGGACGCGCGCCCGAGGCGCTAGCGTGGTCCGCAATACCAGGACGGATTCGTCACCTATCCGAAAAATCCGGTCAAGGCGCTGCCCGCGACACCGCCGGCGACGGGCAGCAAAGTCCAGTGCTATAGCAACAACAGCGCCCCGGCCCCGCCCACTCCATTCGACCAGAACCAGGCGTGGCAGCCGAAGACCTGCTGCTGACCATCGGCGTCAAAGACGTTGACTACACGCTCGGATCTGATGGCGGTATCACCGTCTTGCCGCCGAGCAACACAGATGCCAATTCGGTGCCGTGGAAGTACATCGTGCAGCGGCCCCAGGTCGCCTATTGGCCCGGTATTCCGGAGTACGCCAGGGCGGCGACCGACTTCGAAAAGGCGGCCATCGCGGTTGGCGTGGCTGATCCGACCGTGGGCTACACGTCGG
>WNFC01008527.1_pt1 | contig 11304 bp, 14 predicted proteins | sample 5400541 | NCBI WGS metagenome assembly WNFC01 (sample SAMN13153342, study PRJNA577476) | soil metagenome | isolation source: 120 cm saprolite under Douglas fir tree site 2 hole 2 replicate 1 | place: USA:California | collected 2015-04-18
TGCTCAGCAGGAGCCAGACCGGCTGGCCGACCAGGGGCTGGAGGGATTCCTGCACGGCGGGGCGGTTGTAGGCGCTGTGCTTGCTGACGTTGTCCGACATCGCATTGGGAGCCTCGAGCTCCTCGTCGGTGATCGCCCGCAGCCACTGGCTCACCTGTGACCTGAGCGCGTCGGCATACTCCAGGATCTCGGACGGCACCACCTGTGCCGCCAGCTCGTCGGCCTCCATCACCGAGTAACCAACCCCTCCCTCCGGACGCGCCCACGCTTTTGAGGACCAGGGCAGCGACTCGATCAGCTCGGGCACGCCTCGGATGCCCGTGTGGACCGTCGAGTCGATCACACGGACGACGTGCCAGAAGGTGAACGCGGGGAGGTTGGTGCCGGGGACGGCGCGGCGGAGCCAGTCGCCGGGCTCCATCGACCCGGCCACCTCATGGAGGCGGTGGTTCACGGAGTTCAATTGACTTGCGAGCAGCCGGCTGGCCTGCACCGCGACAGTCTAAGACCCGTTCTGATTGGTGGGCCGGGAGGGATTTCGCACCGGGCAAACCCAGGTCCCGAGATGCGGCTCGCCTAGCGTCCAGCACGCCTAGGGTTACGCCGTCGATGTTGAGACCTGGCCAGGCCGGTGGCGAGTCACCGATGGGCCTCGCGTCCTTCTTGACGTGGCTGTCTCGCCCTGAGCCTTCTGCTCAATGCACGGCGGGCATAGACTCGAAGCTCCACCGACCGTGAAGACGCTCCTCCTGGCCGCTGCCGTACTTGGGGTCATGGCTTGCGGAGACACCACAGCCCCGACCACGCAGTCGGTGGCCAGTCCTCCAACGAGCGCCTCAGCGACGGCGTCGCCGCCCGCAACCGAGTCGCCTTCTTCGGCGCTAGCCGTAGTCACGTTCGTCAATGCCCCGCTCACCGTGGGGCGCGGCAGCAATGCAACGCTTCTGGCCAAGACCGCTCCGAACACCAGCTGCTCGATCGAGGTCGATTACAAGTCCGGCCCGTCGACCGCCGCAGGTCTGGTGCCCAAAACCTCTGACAGCGCGGGCAACGTGAGTTGGACCTGGAAGGTCGGTGCGAACACGACCCCGGGCGAATGGCCGATCACAGTCACCTGTGGCGGCGCCTCCGGTCAGACCCACATCACCGTGACTTGAGTCGCAGTCGATTCGCTCTGGTCATCGCCGCCTTGTTGGTCGTCGCGACCGGGGTTGCCATCGCCTGGGTTGCCGTTGCGTCATCGCACCCGAGCCCAGCTGCCGTCGGTACACCAACTGCAACCACCGCGGTCGCCGGCGAATGCCACTCAGTCAACGGACTGCCCGACCCGATATGCACTCCTGGGGTCGCCGATCCCCGAGTCACGCAGGACAACATCCTCACCACCATTTGCGTCAGCGGCTACACGACCAAAGTCAGGCCGTCGTCTCGATACACGGACGCCCTCAAGGCACAACAGATCAAGGCGTACGGCTACACCGACACCAAGCCGGCCGACTACGAAGAGGACCACCTGATCCCGCTCGAGATAGGCGGTCACCCGACCGATCCGAAAAACCTCTGGCCGGAACCTCTGACCGGTCCCTACCCAGCGACGAAGAAGGATGGCGTCGAGAACTCGCTCCATACCAAGGTCTGCGCCGGACTGATGACCCTAGCTGCTGCGCAAACAGCGATCGCAAAGAACTGGGAGTCCGCGGCGTAGCTGGCCCCCTGCCGGAGCGTCACCTGGCCAGGTTCAACCCGGTGGTGGTATCACTTGGTAGTTGCCCCCGTGGTGACGCGCCGCCTTGACCGAGGCGGCATGAGGTCACCACGTAGGAGCCGCACGAGCTTCCGAAAGTCACCCGTCAGGGCCTCCTCGCGGTCCAGCTGCGCTCGCTCCAGAACATCGAACACCTCGGTCATGAACTGCTGCACGCCGAGCCAGAGCGCCTCCGCCTCAGTCCCAATGTGCCGACCCTCTTTGAACGTGAACTGCTCGGACACCTCTGGTCGACGGCCGAGACGGTCGGGCAGGGGCAGGGCATATGTCCCATCGTCCTGATGGCTGAGCAGCGCGCTAGGACGCGGCACAGCGAAGGCATGCAGGCTGTAGTCGGCGAGGACACGCACATCGGCGAACGAACCACGGACCAGGCGGTCGCGTGCCGCGTGAACTTTCCGCGAGTCTGACTTAGGCAAGTAGTGGACGAGGCCGGTGAGATGGCCAGCGCCACGAATCCCTTCGACCCTTGGACCGGCCCAGTCGCCATCGACCCTGTACAGCAGCGACCGTCCCCACCACAGCATCGCGTGGTAGTCGTAGTAGGCGTCCGGCGCTGAAGCAATAACCTTGTTAGCGCGATCCGAAAGGGCGACGTCCTTGTCCATTTCCCAAACCCCTTCGACCGATCCGGGACGCCAGATCACCGTCCGCGCAAGAGCGGACGTCACGCGCCGAATGCGTCGGTAGCAGGTCTCGATCGCGCTCGCTGTGTAGACGAGGTCAGCCATGCGCACCTCGACAACCCGCAGGTGCTTGTACTCCGTATCGACCTTGCGCTGGCCTGCGTACATGTAGCGGGTGAGCCGGTTCGACAGAAGCGTCAGTCGTGTCGTCCATTCGCTCTCTCGGCGCCCACGCCGTCCGAGCCGAAATGGCGACGTGCGTCGGGGCTTCGCATTAGGCTTGCGGCGCAAAGGAGCTACCGCCCATTGTGAGCGGAGCCGTGGACAATGGCTCCGTGCCTGACGAAGCCCCGCTCTCCGACTACCCAGGTCGCTCCCCCGCGTTTCGTCGGCTCATGAAGTCCTGGGGGATGTCAGACCAAGGCAAGCAGAACGTCCAACTGATGGAGTCGCAGGCCAGCGACGTCAAGAAGGTCACCGACGAGGAGCTGGTGATCTTGAGCAGCCTGCACGTCAGGGACATTGCGATAGAGGCCGAGGTCGCGCGCCGCACAATCGATGCGCTGCGGCTAAACCGTGAGGCAGTCGACCGAAGCACCACCGCCCTGGTCGAGTTCAAGCAGGAGTCCGCGACGGCATCGCGCCGCCTTGAGACGCTGACCCGGTGGCTTATCGCGTTCACCTGCGCGGTCGTCCTACTCACGGTCGTCCTTGTGGTGCACGACCTGACTCGCTGATGGGCAGCTTCCAGGATTACCGGCTCATTGCTAAGAACCCACCTCACGCCGACACGGGACCTTGGAAGAAGCGCAGTGAAGTGTTTCCTGAGCGCGTCGGACGCCAGGTTCTCTATGTCCTCGAAGCCACGCTCGGATCGGGTGACTTTGCGGATTACGCATGGCGAGCGATTGTTGGCCGCTACGACTACGAGATGGGCACCAGTAATCTCGGCCAAGGCGAAGGCATCCCAGCAGGGTCGGCGGTGGAGGACGCCATCGGATCTGGCGGCGGGCTTGGGGCCTTGGACGTGATCGCGCTCGCGTTACTTTGGGCCAAGGACAAAGACACTTACCGGAGTGTGGCCGCATATCCCGAAACATCGCTCACGCCGCAGCGAGGGGTTGATGAGGTCAACCGCTTCTTTCGCGAGGCAGACGTTCCGTACCAGTTCGAGCAAGACGTCTGGGTCCACGTTGCTTCGGGCTACGTCCACGCCGAGATCGTGCGACCCGCGCTCGACGTACTTGGAAGACCGGGCTTTGAGGGCGCACTCGTAGAGTTCAAGAGCGCGCTCGGGCATGCACGCGACCGACAGGACAAGGCGGCTGTAACGGAAGCCACCAAGGCGGTAGAGAGCACGATGAAGTGCATCTGCACCGCCCGAGGCTGGATCTATCCGGAGAACACCACCGCGAAGCCGCTGTTCGACTTGCTGGCTCAGAACGGACTGGTCCCCGCGTGGATGGAGCACGCGATCATCCCCGTCGTGACTATGCGCAACAAGAAGTCTGCGCACGGCCAGGGTCCCACGCGTGAGGCGCTACCGCCCTATGCCGCGGACCTAGCCGTCAACCTGGCCGCGAGCAGCATCCTCGCTTTGATGGCGGCGCATGGCGCTGCCTAGGTGATCGGCTTCTGGCGTCTGGGTCCAACTCACTTAGCTTTAGGCAGCGGAGTGCGAAGCAAGTAGAGAACGCGGTCGACTAGTCCCAAATAGCGGACCGCTGCTTCTGGCGTCACAGAATCGGCGCCGCCGTGAGCCACGAGATTGCGAAGGCCGCTGAGCTCCTGGATGGCATCAACGGTCTCGGGAGTAATCAGCCCTCGGTCGGCGACAACCTTGGCAAGCGCATACGCTGTACTCGGAAGCGGACCAGGCACATGGGCCGTCGGCGCCATTTCTTTGAGTCGTTGGTAGATGCGTTCGTGGGCGTTGAGCACCGCGATGCCTGGCTCGACCTCCGCTAGGTCCTTAAGCTCCTCTCGCGCTGAGTGAGTCGCCGGTGTGAGCTTCGCCGGGAGTTGGGGAAGGAGGGCCTCAGACTCGGCCAACTTAAGACCAAATACGACTTCGACGGGCCCCGCCTTGAGACGCTGCACAGGAAGCGAGAGCAAACCCCGCACCTGGCTTCGAAACACCAGCGCCAGTACGAGGAGGACAAGCGGCCAAGCGAGGGACTGAACCAGGGCGGCGATGAAACTCAGCACCGTCATGGGGCCATGCCCGCCGCCTTGAGAACGGCGGTCTCCACCTGGTCCTCGATGTCATCTGACCATGCGCCGCTCGGCCACAACCTTCGGCGCAGTTGCCCTAAGTCCCTGGCGCTCTTTTTGAAGGCCTCGATCTGCTCAGGCGTTATGGGTAGCGCGGTCGGTGTCTTGGACGCGGCGCTGAACCGCATTCGTTCGATTTCTAGCCCGGTGTAGGCCAGCACAAGTTGATCCCACAGTTTTGTGTCGACGTGCCCAGCCAAGCGGGAGCTGTTCTCCCGCCACGCCGACGTCGGCAACACCCCATCCACGTCCGCAACGGCGAGTATGGCTTTATGCGTCGAGGCTCCACGAATGATCGTTTGCGCCTGTAGCAGTTCTCCAGCAACGAGTTGCTTTGCGCTGTCAACTTCGCGCCGCTCGCGCCGCCCGTCGAGGAACATCTGCATGCCGGTCGTGCCAACCACCCCGATGACGACGCCGAGGAGGCCAAACCCTCCACTTATGAGTGCCAGCGCCGTTGTGCCATTCATTGGTGGTCATTGTCCACGACCGTATTAGAAGGAAGGGGGCCCCCACCTGGCAGGTTCAAGCCCCGTGCGGCTTGCACGCAGCGTCTCGCCCTTTTTAGGTGAAGTGCTTCTTAACCTGTCGCGGCCGGTCCGCGTATCGAAGGCCGTCAGCTCACGGCTGCAGACGAGTCTCCGCAAGGTCCAGTTCGTATCGTGCCTGATTCCAAGGGGGGTCGATCACTTCAACGCCATCGTCTCCGATGTGCCGATAAGGGTGCGCCGGGTCCAACTTTCCGTCAACCCGGCGTCCCGTCAGCTTCCCGAAGATGGTCGATCGTCCATGCGACCGCCACGATGCATGCCCTCGAGGCGGCGAGTGCGTCCGTCCCGCCGAACTTCTCGTCCATGACGAAGAGCAGGCTCACGGCGAGGTTGGCCCGCATCGTTGACGGATTCAGCTCGTAGGACCGCGGCTGGGCTGCCGACAGACTGAGCAGGCGATGACGGTCGATGCGCGCCACGTCGTGAGCGAGCTCAAGAGACTTCGCTAATGGATGGCGGGGGTCCTGATAGGGCTGAAGCTGCTCTATCAACTCCTTGGCTGCGGTGCTCAGGCCACGAATCTGCTGCTGGCCCCTACTGCGGAAACTCTGCTCGGTCTTCGTCACCGGGAAGGCGGTGTCGGCCGCGTCGGCCCAAGCTCTACCGTGCCTTCTCGCGGAACGAGCAAAGACCTCGTGATCCAGCGCGGCGCGAATGTTTTGAAAGCAATCGCCGAGGACGACGCGCAGTTCGGCCGGCGCCAGGTGAAACTCGTATGCGACGGCTCCAGGTACGAGATTCTTCTGCACGACCCCTGCGCCTGACGCCAGCCAGGCCTTAGTCATCTCGATGGCCTCTTGCGAAAGGAGTGCGGCGCGGTGCAGCTTCGGCGAATCGGGGAGCTTGCTTAGGTCGATTTCGGACACAACTCAGACCTCGCTCGAGCTCATCGCCCCAGGATTCGCTCCAGCGCGGCTTTGGCCTGGTCGTAACCCCAGACCCCCTCGTGCCGCCTGGCTCTCCGGATGAAGTCCCGATCGCCGTAAATGCCGTAGGTTGAGGCGAGCTCCGCGATGTCATCGTCACTAGCGCCGGTCACCAGCGCGGCCGCGACCAGGATCAGGAACTGGCTGTTCATCGACTCGCCTGGAGGCTCGAGGGGCGGCAACTCCTCGTCGGGGGCGCCCTCACCGGACGCCTCGGCGAGCTCGTGAAGGCGCATCCATCGCATCGAGTTTGCGAGGTCCCGCAACGCGTCCACGGACAGGATCACGGCGCGACCACCGTCCATAAGGATGTCGGTGTAGAGGCTATAGACGTTGTAGTTATCCCGAGTGTCATCGGCGAAGAGGCACAGAAAGTGGACGAAGGCGTCGACTTCCTCCGTGTATTTGCGTCGCAGGAGGGCGAACCAAATGTCCCGGCGACGGATCGTGTAGATCATCTTCACGTACTCGAGCTGCTCGGGCAGGCTGGCCTTCCGGGGCGCAGTCCCCCGATAGTCGCCGATCAGCCAGATCTTCCGGCCGACGTCGGTCACCAGCTGAGCGTGATCGGTCGTGAACGGGTCCGCGAGCCGGAGCGCCTCCATGGTCTCGTGCGTGACCCTGTAGACGAGGTCGAACTGCTCGCGTCGAAGGGCGCCGTCGAGGATCGCCATCAGAGGCTCACGCACGGCCTCGGCGGCGGCTTCGTCGAGGCCACCCTCGAGCTCCGCCGCCAAGATCTCAGTCGTGAGCCAGTCCCGATCCTGGAGGACCCGGTGGCCGAGGAGCCACGTCAGCAGGTCAGCTCGCGCCGGGGACCTTCGCTCGAATGTGCGCAGGCTGAGGCCGACTGTGACAACGTCGGCCCTCTCCAGCGCGCGCCAGAGGATCTCGCGCACGGCCTGAGCCGGGTCGGTGGCGCTTTGAGCCAGCTTCAACATGCGAAGCACGTCGGAGCCGTCACGCCAGGTCCAGTAGCTGGCAAGCGCGACCAGGAGTAAGCCCACGATGAACACCGAAAACGAGGCGATGATCTTCATCGGGCTATCCGGCAGCGCGATTACAACCAGGCCGACGAGAACAAGGACCGCGAGGGCGACGAAGCGCAACACGACCCCGCGACGTAGGAAGCCAGGCAGCAGGGCCGACCCGAAGCGGTCAGCGATCCGCTCCAACGTGAACATGACGGCGGCGCCGTAGAGGACCAGAAACGCTAGCGCTGCGCTGGCTGATGTGACAGCGAGTTCGGTCACGACGGATCGCCGCGGCTCACGACTGCCCGCATCTAACGAATTGTCCCCATGGCTGGTCGCCTTCTAACGAGGTCGAAGTCGACTGCTCCAATCTGGGCCGAGTTAGGCTGGCGGTCGTCCGGGAAACTGCAGACTGATCGGCCCTGTCGTGAACTGTTCCCCGGTGGTCAAGCGAACCGTCACCGTCATCGGCACGTCCGCGCGAAACCTGCCGCCCGGGCTGTCCAAGGGAATGTCCCATCCGTGCAGCTGCGTCGGTTGGAGTAGGTCGGGGCCTTGGACGCGACCTTCATAAGGCGAGCCAGCAACTGTTGGCCCTTCCACCTGCTCTGCCGTCCACTGCGCGAGGCTCAGATTGCGCTCCCAGGTGTTCACGGCTTCCATGTGCAACCGCGGCTTGTACCCACCGTCCGGTTGTGGTGACCAGACAACGAACGGGCGGAGGTCGATAGTGCGAGGAGGTTGAGCCGAGGCACTGGCTGCCTCACGCGAACGCTTGGGCACAAGGTCTAGGACGAAGCTCGTGACCGCCAGCAGGACGAGCAGCACCCCAACCGTGACTGCGATCGCCCTCCATGGATTCGGCCAACTCCCAATAACCGCGGCAGCAATTGATCCGATGCCTGCCACCAGTCCGCCGAGGCGGACGAAGAGGCTCTCTACCACTCGCCTGAGCTTCTCCATCGCTAGAGAAGCCTACGTTCCTGGGTCCCAGCTTCGGCTGCCAGGTTGAAATCACCTCGGCCTGGAGTCGCTCTGTAGGCTTCAAGTGTGCCAATCGAGCTGCTCACGATGCCGGATCGGAGGCTGGCCGTCCTCCTCCTTCCAGATCCGGAGCGCAGGGTCCTGCGTTTCCTCTTCCGCTACGGCGACGACTTTCGGGCGATGTCTTGGATGCAGATCGGCGCCGATGGAAGCCTGTACCTCAACCCGCGCAGAAAACCGGCTGGCCCGGGATACCACGCTGAAGGGGTGATTGATGGCAAGGGCGGTATCGCCGATATCACCTGGGTTGAGATCGAGAGCGCGGAGATTCAGAACCCGAAGGTTTCGCACCACGCCTCGGGCCTCGTTAAGACGGGGAGCCACCGCAGCATGAGCGTCAACGTCCGTGATGTTCAAGAAGCCACGCTCTTCCGGATGCAGGACTACTCGCACCCGTCGAGGTTCGATGTGATCCCAAGGAAGGAGATGCGCGAGACGGACATTGTCGTCCCGTGGTTCACCGGCCAGCCATATAAACTCTTCGATGACAGGCCCCTGACAAGTCGAGTGTGGGCAGGCCGCCTTCGCGATGGCCACGCCCAGGTGCCCGTAATTGAAGACATCGACGACGCGACCAAGGGTCAAACCGCGATCGTGGTGCCTGCGAAAGGCCTCAAGGGTTGTCCTGACCTGACGTATCAGATCCAGTTCTTCAGTCTTACGGGAAAGTGGCCCGAGATGGACTGGATCACAACCTCGAAATTAGGCGACGCGCCGGTCGATCGTCCGGCTGCAGTCGAAGCTCCCGAGCCGAACGCTTAGAGTCTGTTCAGTCACGCCACCGCCCTCATCGTGCTGCGCGGCGTCTGGAATGTTGCGATGAACCCCATCAAGGCGTTGGTCCTCAGCCTCTTCGCGATCTATTGGGTCGTCGTCGTCCTGATCCTGGTGTTCGCACGCGACGTCTTTGATCAGGTCGGGCGATTGGCCGGCGATCAGAGGCCGACCGAGATTGCCTACCTGCTGGTGTTAACCACCCTCCTGGCTCTGCTCTCGATCGGCGTCGTCCGCTCCTGGCGCTGGACCTTTTGGCTGATTCTGGTCGCTTTTTTCGCCGGCATCTTGCGTGTGCCGACTGCGGTCATGCAGCTGGCCGGGGTCATCCCAGCTCAGGGCCCGCCCTGGTACGTGGTGCTGCAGGCGGTTGTCGGCCTGACCCAGTTCTTGATCGCGCTGCTTATGCTGGCCGGCTACCGCAAGGGCGGGATATGGTGGGTGCCGTGAACTGCGGCGCGTCGATGGCCAGGTGAAGTTGGACTACCTTTACGCGCGCCTCGAAGCGCTCATCCTGGCAGGGGCCGATATGTTCGATGTTTACGAGACTTCGCAGTACCTTCTGGGCGAGCACCCCGACGCTCCAGGTCACGACGACAAGATTCCGTGGCATGTACGCAGAACGCTTGAGACTGGACTGTTCGTCACGTACGCACGACCGTTTATCGGCGCACGCCGGGGCGGTCAAATGAAGCGGGCACGCGGGCTAAGTGACGAACTGCGAGCGTTCCATGACGATATGGTCTTTCGACGGAATCGAGTCTATGCACACACCGACCGGACGCCTCTGCGGCGCATTCTGGAACTGAGCGACGCAGATGAGCGTGCGGCTTGGGTTCGCGACCGCGGCGAGCTTCGAGAAGAGTGGTTCCCGCCCACACGTGAAGGTCTTAAAACCGCGATTGAATTAGCCAGGGCACATCTTCAGAGCTTCCTGGAGGAGATTGACGCGGTGCGGAGCCGAATCATCGCGAGCGCATAGCGGGCGAGGGGGGGCCAGGAACGGCCCTGGTGTGCGCCGTGTAAGCGGGGCCCAGCTACTTGGTCGGACGACCCGACCAGCCTTCCGCCATCGCCCGAACACGCGGGGAGTGTTTTAGACGGCAGGCGTATTGGGTCATAAGCAATGCCGTAGGAGTGCCAGACTTCGTGGCAGTGCGGCCTGGCAAGGTGCAAGGCTATGCGGTCGAAGTCAAAACCGCCACAGGCCGCAAGCTCTATCTAAAGGATCGAGAGTTGAAAGCTGTGACCATGTCTGATCATTACCCAGTGGTCGCGGTGCTGATCTTTCCTGACCTCGATCCTCGCTGGCTCTGCATGGATGCTCACTCATTGCGCTCGGGAGCGCTCGATACGATGACGTTGATCCGAAAGCCACTGGTCGCCATTGATTTCGACTTGAACAACGAGTTCCGAGCGGTTCTAGCCGAATTCCACGAAGCGGCATTGACGAGCTCATACGCGCTCGATCATGCGCTGCATCGAGAGGCCCCGAAGATCTGACGGTGTTGGTTTGGCACGAACGGTAGGCGGGTCGCTAGAGAAAGCACTAGTCGCGAAACGTGAATCGAAGTACGTGGACTTTAAGGAACGGTTCGATCCCGAGGCTGATGGTGAATGGCTTGAACTGCTCAAAGACCTGGTCGCAATGGCCAATTCGGGTGGGGGCGCCATTGCGATTGGGATTCGAAATAACGGGCAGGCGTCCGGTGCCGACGTCAGGTCGACTCTTGATCTCGATGCCGCCAAGATTTCGGACAAGACCTTCCGCTACACCGGAGATCACTTCTCCGGGTTCGAGATGCACGACGCCAAGCGCCGAGGAAAGCGAGTCGCCGTGATAGAGGTGGCAGCCGTCGATATACCGCTGGTGTTCATCCGGCCGGGGACGTACGCGATCAGCGCAAGCCAGCAGAAGACCGCCTTCAGCCAGGGAACCGTGTACTTCCGGCATGGCGCCAAGAGTGAGCCAGCCACAAGTGCCGATCTGGCGACATTCCTGGAGCGGAGCTTAGATCAGATTCGGAAGAAATGGCTCGGCGACATCCGTCGTGTAGTCACAGCGCCGCGAGGTGCCGAGGTTGCTGTATTTCAAAGGACTGCGTCGGATTCCGAAGGACGACCTGTCAAGGTGCAGTTCACAAGCGATCCAGGTGCTCCAGTTTTTGGGAAGCTGGATGCAGATGTCACGCACCCGCATAGGCAGAAGGAACTCATCCAAGAAGTGCGGGAGCGACTTCCCCAGGGAGTGACGTTCAACAGCTTTGACATCCAAAGCGTTCGCGCTGTCCACAAGGTCGACGACCAAACGAAACCTGAGTTTTGCCACCTTCCTAAGTTCGGCACGATGCAATACAGCGATGCACTCGC
>WNFC01015011.1_pt1 | contig 11304 bp, 9 predicted proteins | sample 5400541 | NCBI WGS metagenome assembly WNFC01 (sample SAMN13153342, study PRJNA577476) | soil metagenome | isolation source: 120 cm saprolite under Douglas fir tree site 2 hole 2 replicate 1 | place: USA:California | collected 2015-04-18
GGGCACCCGCGAAGTCCCGACATTGCAGCAAGTAATTCAGTAGGATAGATTTACAACATCAGTGCCCGGGTGGCGGAATGGCATACGCGGGGGACTTAAAATCCCTTGCCCTTCGGGGCGTGCGGGTTCGACTCCCGCCCCGGGCACCAAGAAATCAGAGTTCATCACAGAGCTGTTTGTCCTGCTTTAACTGGCACTGGGACGCTACCCACCGGCAGAGGTGACGCCATGTTCTTCGCCAGCGTGTTTCCATCGATCTCTTTTTCCCAACGCGCCACGACTAACGTTGCCACGCCATTGCCAAGCATGTTGACCATGGCGCGAAACATGCTCATGAATCTGTCGATTCCGAGAACCAAAGCCATTCCCGCCACGGGAATTGTCGGGATCACGGTCAGCGTTCCCACCAGCGCGATGAAAGCAGCGCCTTGAACACCGCTTGCTCCCTTGGAAGTCAGGACAGCTACGATGAAAATGCTAAGCTGTTCCCTCAGAGTCAAATGGGTGTTTGTAGCCTGGGCAATGAATAAGGCCGCCATCGTCATATAGAGGCTGCTGCCATCGGTATTGAAGGTGTACCCGGTTGGCACCACCAGGCCCACCAGCGACTTTGAGCAGCCTAGCTTTTCCATCTTACTCATCAGCGTAGGCAGCGCGGGCTCCGATGAACTCGTTGCGAGTGTCAGTAAGATCTCTTCCTTGATGTACAAAAGATATTTGAAAATGTTGAATCCTGCAGCCCAACAAACCGCGCCCAGGATCACGAAAACAAAAACTATGCAGGTGGCATAAAATGTTGCGATGAGAAACCCTAAGCTCTTGAGCGACTGGGTGCCAAATTGGCCCACAGTGTATGCCATCGCGCCAAAGGCCCCAATGGGGGCAAGACGCATGACGATATTAATCACCCCGAACACCGCGTGCGTCAGGCCATCAAACATTTCAACCACAGGCTTACAACGAGGTCCTACGGCAGACAGGGCAAAGCCAAAAAGGATGGCGACCAGAAGCACCTGCAGGATATCCCCTCGCGCGAAGGCGTCCACAATCGTGGTGGGGATGATGTGCAGAATAAAATCGGCCACAGTTTGCGCTTTTGCCGCGCCGGCATACCCCGCGACGCTTTTGGCGTCCAGCGTGGCTATGTTCACGTTCATACCGGAGCCGGGGTGCACGAGGTTACCCACGACGAGTCCGAGCAGCAGCGCCAGCGTGGAGACAATTTCGAAATACAAAAGCGCTTTCCCACCGACTCGGCCCACCTTCTTCATGTCTTCCATGCCGGCGATGCCCGTGACCACCGTGCAGAAGATAACCACGGCAATGATCATTGAGATCAGCCGAATAAAGCCGTCGCCGAGTGGCTTCATGGCCACGGCAGTTGCTGGCTTGAAGTAACCGAGAACGATGGCGACAGCGATTCCGAAAAGTACTTGCCACGATAGACTCGTGTAGAAGGGTTTCTTTTTTCCGGAGGCGGCAACGGCTGGGGCGAGGGGTTGCGTGGCGCCGAATTCTTCCATCGTCATTTCTCCTTCAGCGCATGCGCGCCGAGAGTATTATCCGAGCCATTTCCCAGGGTCTTGTATCGCATCGGCCAGATCGTTGATAAACGATGCTGCGCGCGCCCCGTCGACGACTCGATGGTCGCTCGACAGAGTCATCGTCATCATGGGGCGGATGCCGGGTTTCCCCTCGACCGGCACGACGCGATCCGTAATGCGCCCCACGGCAAGGATGGCAGCTTGCGGCGGGTTGATAATAGCGCTAAAGGCGTCCACTTTGTACATCCCAAGATTGCTGATTGTGAAAGTTGCGCCGGTGATGTCTGCGGGGCGCAACCTCCCGGCTCGCGCGCGCTCGGTGAGGTCATGACGAAGGGCGGCGATTTCGCCGAGATTCTTCGTCTGTGCGCCAGGGATGGCGGCGGCAACGACTCCGTCATTGACCGCCATGGCGATGCCGATATTCACTTCCGGATTGAGGCGGATCCCTTCACCTGTCCAGCTCGCGTTCAAGCGCGGATGCTTTCCCAGGACTCGAGCTGCGAGAGCCACCAGGACATCGGTGTGTGTGACACGAACGCCTTGCGCTTTTTCGATCCCCAATCCCAATTTCTCACGAGCTTCGACCAGCGCTCCCGCATCAGCGTCTCGAACGACGAAGAAATGCGGGACGCTGGTCCAGCTCTGCGTGGTTCTCTCGGCCATGAGGCGCGCAATCGAGCTCATCACTTCAAGAGTGCCGGGAGCGGGTGCTTCCTTTGCCGAGCCGGGTGACGCCACCAGCGCCTGGACATCTTCGGCGAGAATTTCTCCTTCGCTGCCTGTGCCGCGCACGCGGCTGAGGTCGATGCCGTGCTCTCGCGCGAGGCGCCGCGCCTTGGGAGAAATGCGCACGGCTGACGCAATGGCCGGCCCGCTGGAAGTTTTCGCAGCAGCCGCGGGTGGAGCAGATGAAACTTTGGTCTCCATCCGTCTGCCGGTGGCGGACGGTTGTGTCTCGGCCGGAGGTTTTTCGCCCGGAAGAACGATCCAGGCAATTGTCTGGCCCACGGGGATGACGTCGCCCTCGTGCGCTTTTACGCCAGCGAGAATTCCATCCCCTGGGGACTCAATCTCGACGACAGCCTTGTCGGTTTCGATCTCGAGGAGGGGCTCACCCTTGGTGACGGATTCGCCTTCTTTTTTTCGCCAAGACAACAGCTTGCCGTTTTCCTGCGCCATCTCGAGGGCGGGCATTACGATGTTGTGGGCCATGATGTTTGGGAACGGCGATGTACGGCGCCGTTATTTTGAAACGACGACGCGCTCCGTTTTCGCGCTGGCTTCGACCATTTCCACCACGCGCTGGCTGGGAGCGGCTTCGTGCTCCCGAGTGGTTTCAAGCGGCCCATCCACGCTCGCCGGCCAGAACGTTTCGAGCGCGAACACCATCCCCGGCTTGATCTCGTGGGAATGCTCGAGCGACACCAGGCGGCTGATCACCGGCTTTTCCCAGATCGCCAGACCAATTCCGTGGCCGTATTGCAGCGCGAACGCCGCTTCTTCATCCGGGAAGCCGAACTCCTTCGCCTTCGGCCATACCGAAGCGATCTCAGCGGTCGTGCGTCCCGGACGGACAAGCGAAATCGCCGCGTCCAGATATTCGCGGCAGCGCTTGTAGGCGTCGATCATCGCGCGCGACGCGTAACCGATCGTGAAGCAGCGGTAGTAGCACGTGCGGTAGCCCATGTACGAGTGCAGAATGTCGTAATACACCGGGTCGCCCGGCCGCAGCACGCGATCGGAAAACACGTGCGGATGCGGATTGCAGCGTTCGCCGGAAATCGCGTTCACCGCTTCCACGTATTCGGAGCCCAGATCGTACAGAACTTTGCTCACCAGTCCGACCGCCTCGTTTTCTCGCATGCCGGGCTTCATGGCGCAATACAAATCGTGGTACGCCGCGTCCACCATCATCGACGACATGTTCAGCAGCGTGATTTCATCGCGCGTTTTGATCACGCGCGCGTCCGACAGAATCTGCTGTCCATCGACGACCGTGATTCCCTCCCGCTGCAGCGCGAACAAAATCGGCGGCTCGATGATGTCAACTCCCAGCGGCTCCTTGTGCAGGCCGCGCTTTTCAAGCTCGACGCGGATCTTCTTGGCCACATCTTCCGCCCGCCCCATCTCCGGCGACATCGCGCCGCGCAACAGCGGAATGCCGGCCCTCGAGCGCTCGCCCAGCCACGGACAGTGCAGTTGATGATGCTTGGCGGCCGACCCGAAATCCCACAGGATCGGCTCGTCATTCTGAGCCAGAAGAGTGAAGCGGCTCATCTTGTCTTGGGCCCAAGTCCCGATGTGCGTCGAGGTCAAGTAGCGCACATTGTTCATGTCGAAGCAGAGCAGCGCGCCCATCTCGGATTTCGCGAGAAGCGCCTTCGCCCGCGCCAGCCGCTCCCGCCGCAAACGGTCGAAGTCGACGCGTTGCTCCCAGTCAACCGCCATCGATCCATATGTCGGTAGTGCCATGGCTTACCTCCTGCTCGAAATCTCAGGTAGCACAGGCTTCAGCCTGTGAGGTTTTTTCGTCCGCAACGCAAAAAGCGCACAGACTGAAGTCTGTGCTACTAAAGTCCTCTACGACCGCTTACACATTGCCCGAGCCGCCTCGAATACTTGTTGCTCGCTGGGGATGGTTGCATCTTCGAGATGGGGAGAGAAGGGAACGGGGACGTGCATGGCCCCGATTCTCTTTACAGGCGCGTCCAGATCGTAGAAGGCGCCTGTGGCGATCACCGAAGCAATTTCGGCAGTGACGCCGTATCTCTCGTAGCCCTCGTCCACCACAATCGCCCGCGAAGTTTTTTTCGCGGATTCAATCAGCGTTTTCTCATCGAGCGGCCAGGTTGTCCGCGGATCGACGACCTCGGCGCTGATTCCGATTTCTTCCAGCATGGTTGCCGCGCCCAGCGCTACTTGCACCATGCTGCTGGTCGCGACGATGGTGATGTCATCGCCTTCGCGCTTGATGTCCGCCAGACCGAACGGGATCGTGTATTCCTCGGTTGGCACCGGCCCCTTGAATTTGAACATCATTTTATCTTCGAAAAAGATGACGGGATTTTCATCCCGGATGGCTGTTTTCATCAACCCCTTGGCATCGTACGGTGTCGACGGCAATACGACTTTCAAGCCGGGAATATGGCTGAACCACGCGTGCAGCGACTGCGAATGCTGCGCGGCTGAACGGCGGCTGGCGCCGAGCGTCGCCCGCATTACCATCGGGACTTTCCACGCGCCTCCGGACATGTAGTGAACTTTCGCGGCCTGGTTCACCATTTGGTCCATCGTCAGCGTGACGAAGTCCCCGAACATGATGTCAACCACCGGGCGAAGGCCCGTCATCGCAGCCCCCACCGCGACTCCCGTGAATCCGGCCTCCGAGATCGGCGTATCGATGACGCGGGATTTTCCGAACTCTTCCACGAGCCCCGACAAGACTTTGAAAGGCGTGCCGGCCTCGGCCACATCTTCGCCGATGAGGCACACGCGCGGATCGCGCCGCATTTCCTCTGCCAGCGCCTCGCGGACTGCTTCTCCGAGCGTCAATTCGCGGACGGCAACCTCAGGCATAAATGTCCTCCTCGACCTGGTCCAAGCCGGGGTAAGTGGCCTTCATGGCAAAATCGACTGCCGCGTCGATCTCAGATTTGACCTGCGCTTGAATCCCATCGAGTTGAGTTTTGTCCGCGAGTTTTTGGCCGATGATCCAGTCGGTGAGCAGCTTGATCGGATCGCGCTCGGCCATCCAGCGCTGTTCCTCTTGCTTGGCGCGATAGTATTCACGATTCACGTCACCGACATGATGGCCGCGATACCGGTAGGTGTTGCACAAAAGAAATGCCGGTCCTTTTCCCGAGCGCACCTGTTCAATGATGCGGCTTGCGGTCGCGTATACGGCCCTGACGTCCTGCCCGTCCACGCTCTCCGCGGGAATTCCGAATGCGGCGGGGCGTGCCAGAATATCGCCCGCCGTCGTTTCAGAAAAATGCGTATATTCGTTATACATGTTGTTTTCGCAAACGTAGATGACCGGCAAATCCCACAGCCGCGCCAAATTCATCACCTCATACAGGAGACCCTGGCCGAGCGCCCCTTCACCGAAGAAACATACCGCGACCTGCTTCGTGCCCAGCGTTTTCGCGGAAAACGCCGCTCCCGCCGCAATGCCCACGCTTCCGCCCACTATCGCGTTCGCTCCGAGGTTGCCGCTTTTCGGGTCGGCAATGTGCATCGAGCCGCCCTTGCCGCGGCAATAGCCCACTTCCTTGCCGAGTAATTCGGCGAACATGCGGTCCGCCGCCGCGCCTTTCGCCAGGCAATGCCCGTGGCCACGATGCGTGCTCGTGATGTAATCGTCGCGGTGGAGCGCCTCGCAGATCCCGACCGCGACAGCTTCTTCACCGATGTACAGATGGGCCAGGCCGGGCATAAGGGCGCGTGTATAAAGATCGTTCACATGCTCCTCGAACAGACGGATCGTCACCATCTGCTTATACATGTGAAGCAGTCGTTCGGTTTCAAGCCCGGAACCAGCCTTCGATTTATTTGTGACCGTGGTCATTTCGAGACTCCTGACATTCGCGCTAACACATCGAACACGACGGCAAAATCCTGGTCCGCCATGCCCATGCCCCGGGCTGCCGTCAAGAATTCGTTCACAGTAGCAGTGGTCGGCAAGGGCACATCGAGCTGGCGTCCCATCTCCAGAGCCAGCAGCATGTCCTTCTGCATCATGTTCACGTTGAACCAGGCTTCTTCCGGCATTTTGAGCACGAACGGTCCCCGATACTGGACCATCGGCGAGCCGATCACGCTATGCGTCAGAACGTCAACCGCAGTCTCGCGAGCGACGCCGCTTTTTTCCGCCAGCAAGACTCCCTCGGAAAACGCCAGCATTTGAACGGCGAGACTCAGGTTTATCGCAATCTTGATGGAAAGTGCAAGGCCGTTGTCACCCACGTAGGTGACCTTCGGCCCGATGTCCAGGAGCAGAGGTTTTACACGATCGAACGTTTCGCGGCGCCCGGCGACCATTACCGACAACTTTCCCTGTTGAAGAGTCGTCACGCTGCCGGAGACAGGAGAGTCAACCATGTCAGCGCCCTTCTCGCGGACTTCGGAAGCGAGAGCACGGCTCGCGGCGGGGCTAACAGTGCTCATGTCAATCAGGACTTTGCCTGCGCTGAACCCGGCAAGGAATCCATCCGGTCCATCGGCGACGGACTTCAGGGCCTCGGTGTTTGTGACCATCGAAAAAGTTACGTCCGCTGCCGCGGAGACCGCGCGGGGAGAGTCTCCCCACTTCATGCCCCGGTCCACCAGCCATTGCGCCTTCGAACGAGTGCGGTTGTACCCGGTTACAACGTGCCCCTTGTCGAGCAGCCTGTTCACCATCTGGCTGCCCATCACTCCGAGCCCAATGAATCCTAAATTCGCCATTCGCCGTAGTCTCCTAACCGAAATGGACTGCTAAACCGTTGGCTCCGTGCCTCCCGGAGCATTGCGCGAATCCTCGCGCACCTGCCGAAGGTGAGCTTGCATCGCCTCACGCGCCGCCCGCGAATCACGGCGCTCCATCGCATCGAGGATTCGCTTGTGGTGAATCTGCCCGCGCTCCGGACCGCCATCGACATAGAAGATTCGCAGGCGTTGCTCACGCAGCAATCCCACGATGGAATCGATCAGGGAAAGAATGAATGGGTTCGCCGCCGCTTCGGCCAGTGCAAGATGAAAATCGAGATCCGCCTCGATGAAGGCGTCGGCATCGCGACGGGCGTTGTCCATCACGCTGACCGCCTCTCGCATTGTTGCAAGGTCCTGATCGTCAGCACGAGCTGCCGCCAAAGCAGCGATCTCCGGCTCCAGAATTTCGCGAAACTCCACCAAGTGGGCGGCGCCATCCGGTTGACCACTCTTGAGAATGCGGTCCAACGACTGCCGCATCGAATTCGAATCGCCATTGGTGACGAACGTCCCGCGTCCGGGAAATGCGACCACGAGTCCCTTTTCGTGAAGCGCCTTGATCGCCTCGCGAACCGCGGTCCGACTGACACCAAATTGCTGCGCGAGTTCGCGTTCGGCAGGAAGCTGATCGCCCTCTTTCAACGCACCCTTGAGGACAGATTCCTCGATCTGCTGAACGATTTGTTCGTAAAGCCGCGAAGTTTGGACCACCTTATACACGAAGTCTTCTCCACCGGACCAGTTTTTTCACCGCGCAGGATGTATTCACAATTCCATGCGCGCTAAACGCGATTTGCTCGACAAAACCCCACATACGTCCCAAAGCTGTGGGGCCGCAAAACCAAATGTCTACTGGTCCAACCACCATATCACAGCACGCAACATTTCGCAACAGGCTTAGAATCAGCAGACCTTCACTTCACCCATACCGTCTTTACATTCGTAAATTCACGGATCCCGTAGGTGCTCAATTCCCGGCCATAGCCGGAGCGTTTCACTCCGCCGAACGGGACCCGAGGGTCGGAAAACACCATCTGATTAATAAATACCATGCCTGCCTCAAGTTCATTGATGAAGCGCTCTTGCTCACTCTTGTCGTTCGTCCAAGCGCTCGCGCCGAGACCGAAGCGGCTGTCGTTGGCGACCCGAATCGCTTCCTCGGCATTTTTCACCCGGAAAATTGAGGCAACCGGACCAAATAGTTCTTCCCGGTACGCCGGCGAATTGTTCGGGATATTCGTCAAAACCGTGGGTACATAAAAATTTCCCTTTCCCTCCGCGGGCTTGCCACCCGTCAGAAGTTTCGCACCGGCGTCGATCGTCTTTCGAACGTCGGCGTGAAGGGACGTCACGGCGTCAGCTGTAGCCAGCGGGCCCACATCGGTTTTTTCATCGAATGGATCGCCGAGCTTCAGGTTTTCCATCGTGCTTACGAAGGCGCGTTCGAACTTGTCCGCAATCTCCTCGGCAACGATAAACCGCTTGGCCGCGATGCAGGATTGTCCGTTGTTGATCACGCGCGCCTTGATGCCGATTTTGACCGCTTCGTCTAAATTTGCGCTGGGCATGACAATGAAAGGGTCGCTGCCGCCGAGTTCGAGGACGACCTTCTTGACCCTTTTCGCCGCACCCGATCCGACCTGTATTCCGGCGCCTTCGCTGCCCGTCAGTGTTGCCGCCGCCACGCGTGGATCTTCCAGAATCCTGTCCACTTTGCCGGAGCCGATCAGCAGAGTTTGAAAAGCGCCCTCGGGAAATCCCGCTCGCAGAAGAATCTCTTCTATCTTCAATGCGCATTGGGGGACATTCGAGGCGTGCTTTAGCAGGCCGACGTTGCCTGCCATCAAACCTGGCGCGATGAATCGGAACACTTGCCAGAACGGATAGTTCCACGGCATCACCACCAGGATGACGCCAAGCGGCTGGTAACGAATAAAACTGCGGCTTGCCGGTGTCTCGACGGCTTCATCGGCGAGAAAATGTTCCGCGTGTTCGGCATAGTAGCGGCAGCCCCAGGCGCACTTGACGGCCTCCTCCTCAGCGGAACGTAACGTCTTGCCCATCTCTGTGGTCATCAGCCGGCCGAGGGATTCTTTTTCACTTTCGAGGATCTCCGCCGCTTTGTTCATCATTCGCGCGCGCTCAGCGAACGCTAATTTTCGAAACGATGGAAAGACTCCGGCTGCGCGTCCGATTTTTTGGTCGACCTGAGAATCCGTGAGCGCCTCGTAGGTCTTGATGGTTTGTCCCGTCGCGGGGTTAATCGTTGCAATTGCCATGGTCTGTCCTATCCTCCAGAAACTAATACTACCCTATCAGAGTGCGGGCTCTACGCGCCGTCCCGCCGGGGCGCGCTGGCTTCCTGCTCGCCGTCCGCCTAGCAAAATGGCGGACTTTGGCGGGCGAGTGGCGCGTCGGCGACCTGGAGCCTGCCGGAAGAATGTCACCCTGCCCGCGATCCACGTCTGCACCCAGGTAATTCAGGGCCCCAACGTTGTACCACGTTTCGTGGACCTTTCGCGTCCCTGTTGATGGCCACGGGAACGATTGGGCCGCGGGGATTAAGCAAACACTCAAGAATTGGGCTTGAGAGCTATTATCATCTTGATTTTCGAGTTAAAAGTTATAGGATGAGCTCGTTGACGGGCCGTCATCCTCGAAAACACATCCGGAAATGCCGCCAGTGAAAGGTGGCGAGTCCGTCTGCCGACGTTGACTATTGTGCTCTGCTGCTTCTCGAAGAAGGCTGGGTCTTAGGGAGTAAGACTATGAAATCTAAATCGCTGGCGACTGCGATAGCAGCCATTGGCGCGTTCGCGTTTTTTGCGAGTATGTCTCTCTCGAACGCGCGCGGCCAGGACGAGAAATTCCCCGGCCCGACGAAAATGTCAGCCGCGGAATTCGATCACCTTTTCAAGGAAATCAATAACTGGGGCCGTTGGGGTAAGGACGACACGCTCGGAACGGTCAATCTCATTACGGACGCCAAGCGCAAGCAGGCCGCTTCGCTCGTGAAAACGGGAATCACAGTGTCGATTGCGCACGATCTGAGCACCGAGGAGGCCCCCGACAATCCGTACCCGATCCAGCAGGTAGTGGCGCCGAATTTCAGGACCGACACGTATTTTTTCCGGTACCACGGCACGTTCATCACGCACGAAGACGCGCTCTGCCACTATACCTACAACGACCGCGTGTATAATGACAGGCCGCTGAACACCAAAGCGTGCTTCCCCGATATCGACAACCTAAAGGACGGTATTGTCACGCGCGGGATTCTGATCGATATTCCGCGGCTGAAGGGAGTACCTTACCTCGAGCCTGAGGTCGCTGTTTATCCCAAGGATATCGAAGCTTGGGAGAAAATGGCGGGCGTGAAGATTGGTTCGGGTGATGCAATTATCTTGCGCACGGGCCGGTGGGCGCGTCGCGCCAAGGTCGGTCCGTGGAAAGCCATCGACGCCGCCTCTGGTTTCGATGTTACCGTGGCGCCCTGGGTCCGGGCGCGCGACGTCGCCCTTGCCGCGGGCGACGTCACAGTGGAAATTCATAATGTTCCTCCCGTTGTCGAAGGACAGCTGACCCCGCTGCATACGCTCTTTATCAACGGACTCGGCATGCCGATCATCGACGACATGGATCCCGAAGCTCTGGCTGAAACCTGTGCGCGGCTGAATCGCTGGGAGTTCATGTTGGTGGTTGCGCCGCTTCGCGTTCCGGCCGGAACCGGCAGCCCCGTGAACCCCATCGCGATTTTCTGACTTGCGGCACGAGACTCGAGATCGGGTGCGGGCTCTGCGCGCCGTCGCCAAAGCCCGCCTTAGGCGGGCGTCGGCGACTTGGAGCCCGCCGGAACAATGATGGTTCGCGGCAAGGAAAGCGGGAACAGATGAGCAAGGTGTTCAGATTACGGAGGGCATTGCTGGCGCTCGCGTTTGCCTCTCTGGCGGGAGCCGCCGGAGGTTGGAGCGTCAAGGCCCAACAGCCGCAAAACAGCGGTGAAGATCTCGAGGTTCTTCAGGTCCGGTCGAATTTCTACATGATCGCGGGGGCGGGCGGGAATATAGGGGTGCAGATCGGTCCCATTGGGGCCATTCTGGTCAATGCCGGCTCGGAGCAGATGTCGGACAAAGTTCTGGCGGCGGTGAAGCGCCTGACCAGCTTGCCCATCCGATACATCATTGACACCAGCGCGGACCCGGATTTCGCGGGCGGGAATGCGAAGCTCTCCAAGGCTGGCGTAACGATCCTGGCTGGCGCTGTCGGACAATCCGGGGTTACTGAAGAG
>WNFC01023270.1_pt1 | contig 11304 bp, 12 predicted proteins | sample 5400541 | NCBI WGS metagenome assembly WNFC01 (sample SAMN13153342, study PRJNA577476) | soil metagenome | isolation source: 120 cm saprolite under Douglas fir tree site 2 hole 2 replicate 1 | place: USA:California | collected 2015-04-18
TGACAAAACAATGGTACGTCCCGCTCTACAAGAAATTTGTATATTTCTGACGATATAAAAAGGATTCATCAAAAGCCCTTGTAAAACTTGCCCGTGTCATCAAGGTTCTACTTTTTGCCTACACCATCGACAACGCATTATCTCTCTGACGCGGTGTGTGCCATCGGTTGTAGGTCCTTGGACGCACTGGCTCTCGTGGTGGTGTCACGCAAGTTCGTGTAGAATTCCTGGATGATCCAACGCGAACGATCATCCGGAACGTGAAAGGTCCAGTGCGGGAGCAAGACATCTTGGCCCTCTTAGAAAGTGAACGCGAAGCACGGTACGTGTATCGTCATATACTTGAGTATCCGCGGTGTATAACTGTTACACAACCCAGCCGCCTCCGTTAAAAAAAGTCTTTCTGTCCACATCATGTGCTGCTTGGTGTCGCCATTATGCCATGAACTATTGTAATATGACAATGCATACTTGACGATAGTGACTAGGTCACTTTGCCATGCCTTTGGGGAAATTAATTCGAGCGTCTGCGTCACGCATTGACCCACGTCGAAACGCGGTAAGGTTAGTTTACCCTACGGTACCAGACTACATAGATTGGAGGTTATTGTAAGTTGGTGCTTTCAGGCGTGAGGTGGGTAGCCTGAGCCTGATCACGGCATCATTCGGCTATCCGCCTCTCCGTAAATTTTTGAAAATTCCGACGCCCCTAGGCGATGAATTATAACTATGTCCAGAAAGGCAGCGTACGTTACGCTGTTGACAAAAGATTCATATCTTCCAGGTGCATTAATACTCGAACAGTCCTTGAAATCTGTTCAGACTCGATATCCATTGGTCGTACTGGTTACGCCGGCCCTGCCTCAACATACTAGAGACGCCCTCACCCGATGTGGGATCTTATTCCAAGAAATCCAGCCTCTACGACCAGACGATGGACCTGTTGTTACCGAATACGATAAGCGATTTGCAGATACTTGGTCGAAATTAAGGTAAGCTGGAGTTGCAAAGATCGTTCCGGGCGAGGTAACCCACTTGCACCTAAAGGGCATTCGAACTGGTCGAATACGACGTTCGTCCTCTCAAGCTCCATCGTTTACGATTGATGATGGAGCCTTCTTTTACCTTAGCGAATTGTGATGTTGGACTCTGACATGGTTGTCATGCGCAACATGGATGAACTGATGGGGCTAGATTTACCCCCAGACTGGATAGCGGCGGTCCATGTGTGCGCATGCAACCCAAGAAAATTGGCGCACTATCCAGAAGATTGGTGCGTATTTTCCGTACATCTACCTCCAGCCTACACCAACCCGAGACAGGATTCCCGCAAATTGCGCATACACGCCCCTTGTGCACCCAAATGGTCATTCCCAGCCCGTATCAATACAACCGTCCAGCCCTCGCCCCCACACTCTTCTGAACTCGGGCCTTGTTGTTCTTACACCTTCTGCGACACTCGCACGATCGATCAAGGATTTCCTTCGCACGTCGCCGCTCATCTCTACGTTTTCCTTCCCCGACCAAGATCTCCTTGCGGCTTTCTTCCGAGGGAGATGGAAACCACTGCCTTGGGTTTACAATGCTCTGAAGACCCTGAGGGTCATCCACAAGGACTTGTGGCGTGATGACCAAGTCCGGTGTCTTCACTATATCTTCCCAGACAAACCGTGGAAGGCAAGGGTTCGGGAAGGCGACGTTGTGGACGACCTGACAGAGCTAGACAGGTGGTGGTGGGAACGCTTCGACAGGCTAGTTGGTGAACTGAAGGATGATCCCAAGACACGAGAGTTGCTCTTGGCGAATGTCGCCAATTAGGATGTACGTTCATTACCTCGGTCCCTGGCAGAGAATATACTGATCCTGTCTTCGTCGTTTTGACAGAAAGTTATTATTGAAAGATTTGAGGCTTCGTGTGTTACACTAGGCTCTCCTCCAAAGAAAGGAGATATATTTTTTGGTGACTGAAATACTACCGGTAGTACCAGTGGTGCTCGGAAAAATACGGGGTTTTGTTCTTTTCCAAAATTCAACGTATATTCAACTGTCAGGTCCGCTGACAGTACCCCGAATTCCCGCCTTATCAGAACCCTTATCTCTAGCCAATCTTGACAAACCCCTGCGGTTATGACCTGTGTAATGCTATACGTAGGTGGGCCCGGAGAGGGTCATAAGTGGACAAGTCTATAATCCGTCTTGGCTGCACTGCTACAGCCCTACCCTCACCTTTTTTTTTTGGCTGACGCCGTGTCCAGTTCTTTGTTTCTCAGACACTCTAAGCCTCTAGACAACCATGTCCAGAAAGGCCGTATATATTACGCTGTTGACAAAAGATTCCTATCTTCCGGGTTTATTAACACTCGAACATTCCTTGAAGTCTGTTCAGTCTCGATATCCATTGGTCGTGTTGGTCACCCCAGCCCTGCCCCAACGTACCAGAGATGCTCTCACCAGACGTGGTATCTTATTCCAAGAAATACAGCCTCTACATCCGGACGACGGGCCAGCTGTCACTGAATCCAATGAGCGATTTGCAGCGACTTGGACGAAATTAAGGTAAGCTGGGTCGCATACATCGTTCCAAGCGAGGTCACCCATTCGCACCCAAAGAGCATTCGGACTGGTCGAATATGACGTTCGTCCTCTCAAGCTTCCTCGTCTACGCGTGATGATTGAGCCCTCTCTTGGCCTAGCGAATTGTGATGTTGGACTCTGACATGGTTATTATGCGCAACATGGATGAACTTATGGAGCTAGATTTACCCCCGGATTGGATAGCAGCGATACATGTGTGCGCATGCAACCCTAGAAAATTGGCTCATTATCCAGACGATTGGTGGGCATTCCATATATCTCCCCCCCCCGCCTGCACCAACCCGAGACAGGATCCCCGCGAATTGCGCATATACGCCCCTTAATCACCCAGATGGCCATTCCCAACCCGTATCAATACAACCATCCAGCCCTCGTCCCTACACTCTTCTAAACGGGGGCCTTATAGTTCTAACGCCGTCTGCAACACTCGGGCGATCGATCATAGATTTCTTTCACACCTCACCGCTTATCCCTACATTTACCCTGTTCGACCAAGATCTCCTTGCGACATTCTTCCAAGGAAAATGGAGACCATTGCCTTGGGTTTACAATGCGTTGAAGACACTCAGGGTCGTCCACAAGAACCTGTGGCGTGATGACGAAGTGCGGTGTCTTCACTACATCCTCACTGACAAACCGTGGAACGCAAGGGTCCAAGAAGGCGATGTTGTGGACGACCTGACAGAGATGGACAAGTGGTGGTGGGAACGCTTCGACAAGCTAATTGATGAACTGAAGGACGATCCCGAGACACGAGAGTTGCTCTTGGCGAATGCCGCGAACTAATTGTATGTCCATTATCCCCGTGAGAAAATTTACCGATCCCGGTTTCGTCGTGTCGATAGAAAGTGGTTATTGAAGGGTTTCAGGCTTCGTATGTTACACTAGGCTCTCCACGCGACGTGCACTTCATCCGTTCTGAATCTGTCCGCTGGTTGGGTAATCAGGTTTTCTCGGCAGATGGGAGGGAAAAGACCTTTGCGTGCAAGTACTCTTCGCTAATGGTGTTTGAAAGCCCATGCGATAGCTCAGAAGTCCAGCTTGGGCAATCATGATGCCGTTGTCAATGCAAAACCTACCTCGCGATGAAGTGTCAGATCATTTGGTCGGGATGACAGAGAATAGGGACCCACCGCTCGTCCGTAGCAAGCACCTTTCCCCCCCGCTCTTCAGCCATAATTCCCATCATCTCCTGGAGCCTCAAGTTACCTGTTGTCGGTTCAGCTTCAGACAATAGGCGAAGTGCGGTGAAGAGTACCCACAGCCGACACCACCGACAATCAGGACCTCTTCGCTGCCAATGTGGGCCATCGCTCGCTCCGTTATCTCTACGAGCATGGCAAAGACGGTCTCTTGAAGAGAGAAACACAAGTCGGCAGAAGTGAAGTGATCTTCATCGGCCCCATCTGGCGGTGGATCATTTGCTCGGTAGCGTTTATCGTACGTTAACGCTTCCGTAGCAGTCAAGATTCCGGAGAGACTAACGTCCATGCCTTTTGTAGTGTATGGCAGAGGCACAAGCCGCTTTCCTCTGTGCAGGACGACGTTAGACAGTGACGATGACCTCTCCCCCCTTCACGATGACACGTACTTTTTGGCTTCCTGTTCGATATTATACCCCGGGCTTGGATCATTGCTAAGGTTTATCACCCGCGCAAAACGATCCAAGCAGTTTCCGACTGCGATGTCCAGCGTCTCGCCAAATATTCGATAGCATTGGCGCGAGTAGGCGATGACCTGAGTATTCCCGCCAGAAACGTAGAGCACGACCGGATTGCGGGCGCCAGTGATCTCCCTGCCCATCTCGATATCTGGTTTTTTGTTCCATCTGGGTCAGGCAGAGCTCGAGTCTGTATATGTTCTGGTGTGTGTGACTCACGGCCGACGCAGTGGTTCACGCCCACGAGCGGTTTGTCGAACAAAAGCGAGAGTGTCCGTGCAACCAGGGCAACCGATTGCAGCGGAGCCCCCATGCCAGGCCCTACAGCACAAAGTCAGGGTTCATGTGTCCGTGCAGCCACAGATGAGACCGGACGGAGACTGGCCTTTGGTATAGCAGATGCAGTCCAAGTCATGCATAGTGATGCCAGACTTCGTGATGGCGTCTTCGATGACCTTGAGAACCCATTGCCGATGATGTGCAGCTGTGTCGCGTGGAAGGAAACCTTCCCCGGGTGGTGTGATGTAGGTATGCCGAATGTTTGCAAGCACGGTTGACGATCCATCTATTTCGTGCTGTATGATCCCCGCACCGAGCTTGTTCGCCGAACCCTCAAGTCCTAATGCGATGTATGGTCTTTCTGTGCATGTATCCAGCAACGCCTGAGATAGACGAAGAACGATGCACCCGCACCTGGTTTTGTTAGCGGTGATCTACGTGTGTTGCGCGTTGGCATTCCGAGGGTTGATGGTGATAAGATAAAGGTGATGCGGCTCACAGCTCACGGTTACGGGTATCTTATCTATACCCTTACTAATTCTTACTGCCGAATTTGTTCAGGGTTACAAGTCACAAATCCTTCGTAACTTAAGCACTCTTAAAAGTATGTGGGTGTCGTTACGACAAATACGAGGAGGCATGGGTGTGAATTAGCGCGTAAGTGAGGATATAAAAATCTATACGGCCGGGCACAGAGAGATGATCTACAAGCCCGGCACTTTTAAAGACGCTCAAAGCATGAATGTCAATGGGTTCTCTAGGTATCCCTTGAAGGCAGTCAGCCACCGGGCACCAAGCGCACCATCAACGGAACGGTGATCACTGCTCAAGGTAGCCTTCATGACATTCACGGTCTTGAAACCACGCTCGTCTTCCGCAGAGGGAACAAGGGTAGGTTGGGTCGAACCAACAGCAAGGATGCATGACTGCGGCGGATTGATGATAGCGGTGAAATGGGAGATGTCATACATGCCGAGGTTCGAAATCGTGAACGTGCCGCCCTATAGAAATGTGTTTGGTCAGGCCGAATACAAGCCAGTGTAGATCAAGTGGCATACCTGATACTCGTGGGGAGATAGCTTGCCGTCGCGAGCCTTCTTCGCAAGAGCTTTCGCTTCCGCGGATATGGTTGCTAAGCCCTTTGAACCGGCGTCTTTGACGATAGGCGTGATTAATCCAGTTGGTGTAGCCACGGCAATCGATATGTCGGCTTTCTTGAACCTAACCGTGGCGTTTCAGCTCAGAGTATCCACGGATCTACGACAATGACTTACTGCCGAATGACCTCTCCTAACCACGCAGAGTTGGCCTCTGGCACGTCCTCGAGGGCCTTTGCAACCGCCTTTACAACAAAGTCGTTGATGCTAAGTTTCGCCCCCTTGTCAGCCAAGGATTTGTTGAAGACTTCGCGCAGTTTAAGCACTTTATCCATCTGAATATCAACTGTCAGGTAGTAATGCGGCGACTGGACTTTGGATTCTGCAAGACGACTAGCAATCGTGCGGCGCATGCTGCTCAGAGGGATGTCCACGTAGTCAGCAGAAGGGTCCACAGGTGCAGATGGGCTGACGCCAGGTGTGGCCAGTTCCGGTTTGTACTTCTCAACATCTTCGCGAATGATACGTCCATCAGGACCCGTACCCTTGACTTGAGACAAGGGGATTCCACGCTCCAGAGCATTTTTTTTGGCAATCGGAGACGCGAAAATACGGTCGCCTGTTGGGAGCTCGGGTTTTGATGGGGAGCCAGGCTGCGACGGCTCCTTTGAAGGCTCCGGTGCCTTCGGAGCCTCAGAAGTCTTTTCCGGCTCGGAAGGAGAAGAGGAAGGGGCTTCTTTGGCAGCATCGGTGGCCATCTCCGCAGCACCAGAAAGGTCGTCACCTTCCTCGGCGAGAATTGCGATGGTGCTACCAACAGCGACATTCTTCGACCCGTCTGGAGCCTATGACGTGGACGCGTGAACACGGAAGCACGAAGACAAACATGAGATCACTACATACGACGATTTTCGCGAGAACGCCGTCCTCCTGTGCCTCGACGTCGATGACAGCTTTGTCAGTTTCCTGTACAGTCGCGTTGTTACGCGCTGAGATGAGTTTTGGAATGATGCACATACGATCTCGAGAAGAACATCTCCGGGGGCGAATGATTCTCCTTCCGCTTTTTTCCACGCAGAGACTCCGCCTTCTGTCATTGTCGGACTCATCGCAGGCATTGTCATCTTTGTGAGAGCATGTCGGCGAGCGGAACTATGAAGACCTTTTGACGAAGGAGAAATAAGGATCACAAAGCAAAGGGCAGTAAGAAGAAGATAGAGATAAGAGTACCTCTGTAGAGGATGCGGGCAAGGGAAACTGAAGACATGGCAGTGGACGAGGGAAAGAGTAAGAGGGAAGAGTGGAGACGTGGGTTATGCGACCTTTCGGACAAGTGCGGGAATATACAGCATTTGTTATTGACGCGTACAGTACAGTATCGGCCCTACTTCGCATGCCTTCCGATTCCTTAGTCCCTGGTCAACCAGTTCCTCTTCCGCGCGGTCCCGCACTCCAGCTTGGTAGCGGGATATACACCAGAAATGGCGAGACGAGAGCAAGTCTCTTTGGTGCCCCGATACACCAGGGCTCTGTTGGTCTCTCTTCTCTCTGTACCTCGTTCGACGGGAATAATCGTTCCACTCGTCTCGGCTTGTAGAGTTTGACGATACCTCGTCTAAAACCTCATCCACCGGCACCGAATTCGATTGTATTGGGTTCTATCACCCGACTGTCACCTCAGCAGGCAGCGGTTTCTATCACAGTTGTGGATGGTATACCGTTACCACCAGGCGAAGACTTTACGGGAGTTATTCGCGTGCAAGATATTCGGGCAACAGAGAAGGACAAAGTCAAAGTGGGAGATTGTTTCCGGGGCGGGGATGTCATCAAAGGTCTAGTCGTACGAACGCGGTCTGTTTGTCTGGACCAGTGCATTGCTTATTTATGGGTAGATTTCCCTTGGGGATGCGCGTAGCTACTACATAACTACTGCGCGCAACGACCTTGGTGTGATATTTGCTACGAGCGAGGCAGGTTCGTGATGATGGGGATGAGTGTATTCGAAGATGGAAACGGCTAATAACGTTATGATGTAGGTGGCACTATGGAGGCGGTATCGTGGCAAGAGATGCGGTGTCCGAAGACGGGTAGGGTGGAGAAGCGAAAGTGTGCGAAACCCGAAGGACTTTGAGTAGAGAGCAGAGTACTTGTAACCGGACCGTTAATGCCGGGGGCTGAATGAAATACAAACATGAGCCAAATAAGGGGTGTCCTGCGCGGCCAGTCCGAGTCAGTCAGTCCGTGGCGTCTCGTCTTCGTCTTATTCACAGCTCGACCGCGTCTCTCTCTTCCCTTTCCCTCCATTCGGTCTGGCTATGACCGCTGTCCTCTCTCCCTCAAACCCCCTGCGGAAGGACAACATAATGGCAACCCTCGATAGCGACCTTATCGGGTAATCCTCCCTCCCAACCACTTTTCATACCCCACACTAAACGCGTCTGCCATAGTTACTCCTCTCCTTCATCCGTCACAGACTGGAAGGCAAAATACTATGAAGCTGCAGAGATGCTCACAGAGACTAAGAATGAACTCGATGACTTCCACCAGTCCAGTAAGGAGCTAGAGGAGGAACTAGAGCGGGAACTCCAGAGAACAGAGAAGGTCCAGCAGGAACTGAAAGTCAAGGCGGAACGGGCAGAGACTGAACGCGACTCATGGAAGGTACGTCGGCTGATTTCACTTACGATCCGTCGCTCAGTTCGTATCTAGTCCAAGTTCATGTCACTTCAAACCAACCATAACACAACGACAACTTCTCTTCAGCGTGAGCTCGACTCCCTCCGTCAGGAAAGTCAGAAAATAAAGGTCCAACTTCGCGAACTTGAGATGGGCAACGACGACCTTGAGAGAAACGAACGTGCCGTGGCATCAAGTCTATCCGATGTTGAGGCCAAGTACGCTCGAGCCCTCGAGGAGAAGATATTACTTGAGCATGAGTTACTCGACAAGGCCCATGTCGAGGAGGAGTGCCAGAGGCTAAAGGACGAACTTCGAGGTATGCTACATGACTTTTGGTCATTCACAGACATCTCATGTCCTTGCAGACTCCAGCGCGGAAATCTCGGTTTTAAGAGATCAGCTAGCGGCTGCACAAGCCCGTGCATCAACTCAGACACTCGCCTCCTCTGTCTCTGCCCGGACGCCGTCAGACGTCTCATCTCTAGTCCCCCGTGCATCCAAGTCCCTAGAGGACGACCTACTTCATACTCAGCCACCCCCTGACCTCGAGCTACCTGATTTCCCCCCTGAGTCTGAAATACCTCCTGTCCCGGATGCAAGACCGTCCACGTCATCTGCGGACTCCGAATCAGGACAATCCATTTTACTCCATCGCGCCGGTTTCCCCTTCCCTCGCCACAGGATTTCCTCGACTCAGACACCGGTATCTCTGAGCAGGTCTAGTACACTCCCTTCATTATCCACGGCTTCTCGCATTCCGCCCAGGGCCATCGTCAACCGTTCCACTTCACACGCCACAGGCTCCTCACCTGCCCCAACCACAGGCGGCAGTGCTGTTAACGCGACGTCCAAGAGCCGAGGTGTTCAGATGGTGTCCGAAATGCGGGCGAAGGTAAAAAACCTTGAACAGAAGATTCATACTCGCGTTCCTCGACTTCGAATGGGTAGCATGAGTCGCCCCAATCCTGCTCTCACAACCTCAAACTCAAAGTCGTCAAGCCTTTCCTCGGCGGGGAGCAGTCAGTCAATCAGATCCCCAGATGAACGTTCTCGGTCGTCCCTTCTCGGTAGGCGTGCCGCTGATAATGACGAGAACAAACGAACACCTGCGAATTCTTCTGGTTGGGTCCTTATCATGGAGGACTCGCCCTCCCCCACTAAACCCAAAGATAGGGATCACCGAAGAGCATCCAGTCCTCCCTCAGCTGCCGGTTTTCATACCTTTTCCTCACTTGCAAACTCTCCTCAGCTTGGTTCTTTGGGCACGCCGGACGTGCCGTCCCAAAACGCACAGCCTTCTGGTTTGAGGAGGCCGCAGTCCCGGCTATCGACTTCCACTGAGGGCCGTAGTAGCGTCAGCACGACTGCCACCGTTAGTTCGATACCCACTCCCGTCTCGCGCCCAGCAACACCCACATTCATTCCGCTTCCAAGTAGTGGGCTATATGCGCACACTTCCACAGCCGGTGCAACTGGTTTGAAGCGACCAAGTGGCCCCGGCTTCGGTGGGGGTTATATAAAGCGATCGTCACTGGGCTCGACTGCAGGGGACTCTCCCCCTAGCGCAAGCTTTTCTGACAGTGGCATCTCTCATCGCGTGCTATCATCCTCGACCTCGTATGCCGCCCCGAGTCCGACTTTTTCATCCTCGACCCCGTCGCATAAAGAGTCATTCAGCAGCAAACCCGTCTTGCAAATTCCTCATTCCAACATCACAGTTCGTAGTCATTCGAAACTCCCTACGCCAACTGCACCGCTGTCGCAGAGTCGGATCGGGAGACCCAGTTTTGGTCTCAGCGGGCGTCGGAGCGCGGGCCCAGATTTGTCTGATGTGGAAGGCCGATTCTTGGATACCCGCGACAAGGGCAGGCCGCGCTCTGGCTCAGGACGCAACTGATTTTGGTCATGAATGCGGTTGTATCTGTCGGATATCTTACTCTCCTCTCCTACTGCGTCGATACAGTATTGCATCTTCCTTCACCCCGGTTTTTTTTCCTACTATCCCTTCCCAGACACTGCCGGTATTTCCGCAGTTTTTTTAACTTGTTCTCTCCTCCAAGTTAACATTACGACGCTTCCACGATTAATGCCCTCCATTATGTTGCCCTCGGAGCAAACGCCATACGACATTTATTCTTGATACGATAGAAAGGAACTTGTTGCACCTAGTCCAGGTCAATTCTATACCAACGACGTGTGTTATGGTTATGTTACTACTAGAGTCAATTCAACTTATGCCATCACTTGCAATCCGGCCCGCCAAGTCCTGTCTCCCTCTCTTACCATGTCACAACCCCCCGAGCCCTCATCCAGTTCGTCCTCAGTCCCAAAACGCTCATTAAACAGTCAGACTGTCCTAGAAGAAGACGAGTATACGGCCGCCCTCTCCCATATCATTGCCCGTGATTTCTTCCCGTCCCTCGTTCATCTCGATGCAACCAATTCCTACCTCGACGCCCTCGAAACCCGCGATCCGCAACTCATTGGCGCTAGCGTTCGCCATCTCGAATCTGTCAATGCCACCGTGAGGTCTACCGCACGCCCCTGGCAGACCCCCTCCGAAACGCCCTACGGCGTCGGACCATCCGAGACCCCCGTGCAGCACCGCGGCTCGCCGCCCGCCTCCAAACGCGCGCGGTACGACACGGACAACATGAGCATCGACGCCTTCCAGACGCGCTACACGTCCGAGGACAACGCGAGCTTCACGCAGATACTGAACGAGGAGAACGTGCGGCGGCGCGAGAAGTACGGGTGGGCGTGGGATGCGCAGAGGCGCGTTGAGGGGCAGAGGGCCAAGGCGCTCGAGGTGAGGGAGAGGGCGTTGATCGAGATGCCGGAGAGCGCGGGGGTGAGGGAGAAGATGAGGATCGAGGCGCCTGCTGTGCCGGCGGGGCTCATCACTGCTCGAGGAGAGGACGTCGGGGCGGGGGCGGTATCGCGGCATGAAACGGGCGAGGGCGGTGGTGGGGAGGAGGAGGAGGCTTCTGTCGT
>WNFC01008963.1_pt1 | contig 11303 bp, 6 predicted proteins | sample 5400541 | NCBI WGS metagenome assembly WNFC01 (sample SAMN13153342, study PRJNA577476) | soil metagenome | isolation source: 120 cm saprolite under Douglas fir tree site 2 hole 2 replicate 1 | place: USA:California | collected 2015-04-18
GTCGGGTCGGTGTAGGCCCAGCGAAAGGGGCGACAGGTTTTGTTGTGGGCCCGGATGTATTGCATCAGCTTGCGTCGCAGATCGGCGGTCGAGGTGAAAATGCCGCGCGCGAGGCAGTCGCGCTCGATCTTCGCAAACCAGAGTTCGATTTGATTCAGCCACGAGCTGTAGGTCGGCGTGTAGTGCAGCGTGACGCGCGGGTGCGCGACGAGCCACGCGGCGACCGCCTTCGTTTTGTGCGCCGCGAAGTTGTCGGCGATGAGATGAATCGGGCGGCGCTGCGGCTGGGCGGCCACCAGCTGGTCCAGGAAGGCCAGGAACTCGACACTCGTATGGCGGGCGACGGTGCGGCCCTCGACATGGCCCGTGCCGACCTCGAGCGCGGCGTACAGCGAGAGCGCCCCGTGGCGGACGTATTCGAAGCCATGCCGCTCCGCGCGGCCGGGCGACAGCGCCGGCGGCTGGAGGTAGAGGCCGATGATGTCGGCCGCCTTCTGCTCGAAGTCGGGGTCGGGGCTCGCGACGTAGCGCTCCAGCCGGTGCGGTTTCAACCCCGCCCGCTGCCACACGCGATGCACCGTGGCGGGGCTGACGCCCAGGCGCTGGGCGAGGCGGCGGACGGACCAGTGGGTGTAGGGTGGTGGGGGCGGCCGCTGGGTCGCCGCGATGATCTTGGCTTCGCGCGCGGGACTCAACCGATCGGGGCGGCCCGAGCGCGGCGCATCCCGCAGCCCCATGACCCGGGCGCGGTGGAACCGCCGCTTCCAGCGGCTGATGCTGCTGGGGGCGAACCCGAGCTGCGCGGTGATCGTCTCGTACGCGGTGCCGGCGGCCAGGGCGAGAATCAGCCGGGCGCGGCGGGCCAGCCCCACCGGGATGCGCGTGGCGCGGGTCATGGCCTCCAGCTCGGCGCGCTCCACCGCGGCGAGCTGGAGGGCGAAGGTCGGGGTGAACATGCTCGAAGATACGCCAGGACTGATACTATTGCAACTTCAGAGACACTCCACTAGGTTCGAATCCGGAGGGGCGAGAGTTACCGCCGCGCAGTTGCCGGCCTCCGTCCGCGACCCCCTGAACCCCTCTGTGAAGCGGCGCCCCACGTCAAGCCCGTGTGAGCTTGGCGTTGTCAAACGCTGACCTGGTCCCGCGCACTGCTCGAGGTGCTGCTCAGCCTTCTGTTCGCGCTCATGAGGGCGCTGCGAGGGCGCCGGCGCATTGGGGTGGTGCGAAGGAGCGGACGGCGCCAACTATGCGTGGGCCTCAACTGCGGCCATGGGGTTCAACGCGCTCGCCGCTCCCGATTCAGTCATCTCGATACGCACGCGGTGCTGGAGCTGGCCCTAGACTGCGCGTGCCGTCAGCTCCGCGGCCGCCATCCGGGGGCCGCGGATCCGGCTGGCGTCATAGGGCACTCCGTCCCGCCACATGGCGTAGAGGACCCGCGCGAGCCGCCGCGCGAGGGCCACCACGGCAATCTTCTTCCCGCGCCGCCCCGCGAGGCGGCGCGCCCAGGCCCGGAGCGCGGCCGCCTCGGCCGACTTGGTCCGGAGCAAGCGCCAGGCCGCTCCGACCAACAGCCATCGCACGCGACTGTTACCTGCCTTCGTAATGGGCCCGACGTGGCGCTTTTCCCCGGAGCTCCGCTCGCCCGGTACCAAGCCCAGGTAGGCTTCGAACTGGTGTGCGGAGCTAAACAGCGCAATGTCGTCGATCGTGGCGACGACGGCGCTCGCCGTAACTGGGCCGATGGCCGGTGCCGTGGCGAGCCGTGCGACGAGGGGATCCGTCGCCGCCAGGGCGGCGCCACGAGGCGCGTAGAAGGCGCCGCAGGCGCTAATCCTCGGTCGCCATGAACTCCGGGGGAATCGTTTGCCTCAGCCAAGTGACGAAGGCCAACAGATTTCCAACGCCGAGCCGGGTGAGGCGATCGCACGCCTCGTCAACGCTCGCCCGCACAACCTGTCGAAAGTTCGCTTCATGCCGTTGCGCCCGCCGCCGGAGGTCCTGGACGGTCCGCCGCAATTCGGCTTCCTCCCGGGAGCCGCGTAGGACCATGAGGGTGTTCACGGCAACGGCCAGGAGAAACCCCGGCCCGAGCACCCCAGCGAGGATGCGCAGCAGAAAAGCGAGATCGCCCGCGGCCGTAATGCCGCCGCCATCGGCAAAGGCCAGACTGGACAGCGCATACAAAAGCACAGCAATGACGGACGGCTCCCCCTGCACGACGTACTGATGCGGGAACCCCCGCAACACCGCCAGGTTCAGCAGGAAGAGAGCCACCGTGGCGCCGAGAAAGAACGACGCAAAGGACAGGCCGTTGAATAGGAGGATGAAGCTGGATTCGCGATACTGTTGCAGCTTGTACGCCCAGAGATATAGGAGCCGGTTCACGACCGCCGCGTTCTGGATGTTAGTGACCAGTCGCGTGACCTGCGCTTTGGGGATCGTGCCATCAGGCTGCACCGCCACATCGAGTTGGAGGGGCTGGTCGATGGTGCTGGCGGCGAGGCTCAGGAGCTTTTGCTGGGAGGTCACGAAAGTCCTACCGCGAAACGTCTGCATAACCACCCGGGTCAGCGCCCAGACGAGCAGGAGGAACACCAGGGCCGCGCCCAGCATGATCAAGGGAGGGTTGGAAGAGATTATCAAGGCCAGCGCCACCACGCCGAGGCTCTTCGAGATCAAGTGATAGCGAAGGTTTTGCCCGACTAAAAGCGCCGCGTTCATGACGGCCATCACCACAACCGTATTGCGATAGAAGCGGGTCTTCAAGAGGAGGGGGGGCAGCTTCCAACAGAGAACAATCACGGGAAAGAACGCGACATAGAGCAGGCGTCGCAGCCCCTTCCATCCCCAGAAGAAGACGGCCAGCACCAGGCAGATGGCCGCTAGCGGGACTACTCGATGGATCACGAAGAACCCGACCGAAGCCGTATCCCGACCGGCAATCAGACCGCGGATGTCGACGACGAAGAGCTGCAGAACCACATAGACCCACCAGAGGGTCGCCACGGTATCTAAGGCCATGGCGCGGGCGCGTTTCTTAACGCGCTGCCAGCGCGTCTGGGGCACGACAACCGCGGGAGCCGATCTGGCCGCCGGGGTGGAGGCCGCGAACATTTCTCGGTTCTGATCGAGCACCACCCAGACATCTAACGAACCGCCCTCGGACACGTTCGCCTCCTGGCTTCAGGCCAACACCGTAAACGAGTCGGCCGCCGACTGCGACCGGAAAGGGTCACTGATTCGCAGTCCCGCCCTGTGCTCGCTTAAGAAGGTTCGACGCCGCCTTCCATGCGCGATCGGCGCGCGTGGCTAGGAACCTTCCCAAGGGATCGAAGTCTTCGTCTACCTGAGCACGCTGCAAGACATTGAAGTACTCTGTCCGATCATCCGCAACGATCGTCACCCAAGGCCAGCCTTCAGAACCGAGTAGCAAGTTCATAATGAGCCGGCCAATTCGGCCGTTACCGTCCACATACGGATGAATCGTCTCAAAAGCCCAGTGGGCGATAACCGCCCTGTGTACGGTAGGCGCTTCCAATTCATTGACAAGACGGCAGTACAGAGTCATTAGGCCTGGCACCTTCTCGGGGCCTGGTGGGACATGCAGGCTCCTCCGAATGAATGCAGGTCGGCTACGCCAAGCTCGCAGGTCGGTTGCCGACACGATTCCCGCATCGATCGATGGCCACCAAAGAGCGGCATTAATGTCGTGAATCAAGGCCTCAGTCAGGTGAAGTGGACCTGTTCGTTCCGGTATTTGGTCCAGCGTCTTGTCGAATGCCACAGTGTAGCCCTTCAGAGCCATGAGGCGTTCGACTTCTTCCGGCGTGCGACCCGCGCTTGTGGGGGTTCCACTTAGTATCGCATCAACCTCTTCCCGACTGACCCGGTATCCCTCTATTGTCGTGGAGTGATATGTGTCTTCTCTCTTGGCGGCTCGCGCGACCACAAGAATCTCCGATCGTGACAGTGTCGTTTTTGACTGAGTCTGCACCTTTGCGTCGCGCAATCCTTTTGCAGCGCGCCCGAAGAGTTCTGCGAAGCGATCAAGCCATGGAGCGCCGGTACGGGGGGCGTGAATGAGGGTAGATGGAAGCACGAGACTGTCGCGTCCCGTCTTCGAGGGGCTGGGCATCTTAGCCCCCAAGTCGTGCAGTGTTATCCCGATTCGATCCGCAAGCTCAGTGTTCCCTGCCTCGCGCGCCAATTCACCGATTCGCGCAAAGACGACAGGCTTGCCGATAGCTGCGTAGACGCGCTCGAGGTCGGTCAGCCCGATTGCAAGGGACCGGAGCCAAGACCCGACCAAGGGGAGGTTCCCCTTCAGGTCGCCAATGGTGAGCGCCTGGAGTAGCCACGCCGGCGTTGTCACGGGAAGTTGGATTCCGGCGACAGGCACTGGGCGCGGTGCGGTGAGGGTACCAGGAAGACCTGCGGTTTCAGGGGAGACACGCTCAGGGAGCGGACTGATCACAATCTCGTGCCCAGGCGCGATCTGATAACTGCGTTTGCTTTGATTGTTCGCTTGTCGTATTAGCAGTGTTTCGCGCGGCGTTTCGTCTCCGACGAGAATTCGGACGGCCGCTAAGCGATCTATGGCTGCTGGGGCGTATTGTCTGGTGAGCAGTTCTACGAGTGACCAGTAGACTCTCATTCTTACGGAATCGTCTGTTTCATCGTTTGGGACGCGGATGATCCACGCTCCCCCATCCAATGCATCAACAAGAACCCGCTCACGACGCAGGATTTCTATGGCAGTTGCGGACGGTAGCTCTTTCGCGATTCCGAGGAGCTGGTGAGTTGAGGTCATGTGGTCAGCCCATTGGCGGGCTTCGTCTCTTGGGGTAGGCATCTGAGGTTCCTTTTGCGGCCGAACGTGCTAACCAAAATCGGCGGATTCACCTAGCAGATTACGGCGGATTCTCCTAACAGTAAGCGGCGGATTCAGCTAGCGCAACTGGTCGTGCGGCATGTCGTATATCTCTAACCTACTACCACATTGTAACTTAGCAAAAAACGCTTGGATAGTGAGGGGTGCGGGAGTAGGTATATATACCTACTCCCGCACTCTATCACGACTTGGAGGGATCATCACCCCGCATGGACGTGGCGAGGTATATATACCTCGCCACGTCTATGCCAAGAAAGCCAACCGCCGACCAAGACGCTCCCTCTTGGACGGATCACGTCCAGCGTACTCTGGAATCGCAGCCAAAACATGTCTATTCAGAAAGGGAACTCACTGAGGTCTTAGCGACGCAACGAGAAGATCTTCGTCTACCAGCTTCGATGAAGATCAGTCGATTCATTGAGACGTTGATATCCAAGAACGTCCTAAGGAAGCTACTACTCACTCATGATCCCCCGCACACCGTCGGGAAACAGACTCGATATCCCTCGATAGTCCGTTACGCATCAAAGAAGGCGACCGCGTACGATGTCGGCCTCTCTTGGCGAGCCGGAGCCTATCTAAGCCACGGAACAGCTCTCTGGCTTCATCGATTGTCGGAGGTGGAGAGTACGACCATCTATGTCAACAAGGAGCAGAGCGCAAAGCCCAAACCCGACTACCCGCTAACTCAGCAGTCAATTGAATTAGCGTTCAAGAACGCAGCCAGGGTTACACGCTACGTCTTCTCAGCAGGAGGCAGGAGCTTTGCATTTCTAAGTGGCAAACAAACAAACCGCGCGGGCATCGAACTATCACAAGCTGCCCTGGTGCCGGTAACCTCCATTGAGAGAACTCTTATCGACGTCGTGGTCCGTCCCTCGTACGCGGGCGGAGTCAGGAACGTCCTGGCGGCTTATCAAGCTGCCAGAAACCGGATGTCCATCACCACCCTGATTCAACTTCTCGAAACCATGGATCATGTCTACCCATACCACCAATCAATAGGGTTCTACATGGAGCGCGCAGGGTTTGGGACGTCGGAGCTGGACACGCTGCGTACACGCAAGATGCAGTTCGATTTCTACTTGGCGAACAGGATGAAGAAGGTCAGGTTTGACCCGTCCTGGCGAGTCCATTATCCCAACGAGCTGGATATTGTTGCCGATTAACAGCACTTCTACCGAAGGCAGTTCCTTGGGGAAGCGCTGGATTAAGCTGAAGAGTGTCGTTCTGAAGGCGCGGCCGACGAACAATTGCAGCAGAATGCCCCCACCGTGCCGCAAAAACGCCCTGTTATGGAATGACCCGTCGCCGCCCCGAGAGCGGGGGTGGCGGCGTTCGCGCAAGCCTCGAGATCTGTGCCAGCCGCCGCTCCCGGGTCAAACGGACGGCGTGGCGAACGCCATCCCCGGCTGCCACTCGATGATGTGGCCCGCGATCGCGGACGCCGCCACCGTGAAGGGGTTGGCGAGGTAGAGCTGGCCCGGCCCTGAGCGGCCCGGGAAGTTGCGATTGATCGCGCTGATCGTGACCTCGTCCCGCGTCTTCGAGACCCCCGGCCCCGCATTGATGCACGCCCCGCAGGACGGCTCGAGGAAGGTCGCCCCCACGCGGCGGAACAGCTCGAGGTAGCCCCGCTCCTCGCAGTAGCGCTTCACGTCCTGCGAGCCGCACTGGATATAGAACCGCACCCAGGGGGCAACGCGCTGGCCCTGTGCCGCCGCCGCCTCGAGCACCCGGGCGTACATGTCCATGTCTTCTTTCTTCCCGGCGGTGCAGGAGCCCGCGTACGCTATGTCCACGCGCACCCGCTCGGACTCCTCGATCGCGCGCCCGTTCCCGGGATCGCCCGGCAGCGCGATCATCGGCCGGACGCGGGCGGCGTCGATCTCGATCACCTCGCAGTAGCGGGCGTCGGGATCGCTCGCCCAGTCGGCGCAGCGCCGCTCGGCTTCGGCGCGCGCCATGCCGCGGTAAGCCATGAGATACTCGACCGTGCGCTCATCGGGGGCCACGTAGCCGGTAAAGCCGCCCACTTCCGCCGTCATGTTCGTCATCGTGGCGCGCTCATCCACCGACAGCGACTCGACAGCATCGCCACAGTACTCCACCAGCTTGCCGATCGCCCGGCCGCTTTTCACGTACGGGTGGCGCAGGATCTCGAGCATGAAGTCTTTCGCGGTCACGTTGTCCGGCTTCGTCCCCCGCACCACCACCTTGACCGTCTCGGGCACCGTGAGCCGCACGTCCTTCGTGATCCACGAATTGAAGATCGCCGTCGTGCCGACGCCGAAGGCGATGCACCCGACGGCGCCCGCATGGGGCGTGTGGGAATCGCTCCCGATGACGATCATGCCCGGCTCGGCGTGGCCCTCGAGGATCTTCGAGTGACAGATCGCTTCTGACCCGTGGTGGCCGAGCCGCAGCTCGCCGTACAGCTTGATCCCCTGCTTCTGGGCGAAGGCGCGCTGCTTCTTCTCGAGCTCGAGCGCCACGTCGAGCAACCCCTCCTTGACCCGCTCCGGGGTCATCGCCTCGCCGAGGAAGGTGAGGTGATCCCGGAACAGGAGCACCGAGTCCGGATCGAACACCTTCTCGTCCGCTCCCACGAGCTCTTCGAAGAAGATCGCCGCCATAGGCGTCACGTACTCGTGGCTGAAGCGGATGTCGGTGACGACGAAGCCCTCGTCCCCCGGCTGCACGGCGGGCACGCCGACCGCACCGCGCGCCGGGTCCACGACCCAATGCCGGGCGATGACCTTCTCGCCGAGCGTCATCGGGCGGCGCGGCGTCGCGGGCGGGGTGAGGACCACCTTCCCCTGCAGGCGGGCGACGTTGAAGTTGAAGAGGCCGCCGTACTCGATGATGCCCCGGGTGATCTCGCCCTCGCCGGCGGTGAACGCGCTGAGCGGGATCGGCTCGCCCCGCCGCACCCGCTCGAGCATCGCGAAGTCGGTCGTCGTCAGGACGCCCAGGTTCTGGCAGTTCTCTTTATAGATGCGCTCGATGTTCTCCGCCACGACGAGCTTGATCCCGGCGCACATCTCGGCGTAGGGGGACTGCTCGCGTGAGGAGCCCTTGCCGCGGCGCTTGCCGCTCACCGCGGCGACGAAGCCGCCGCGCTTCACCGCGCCGCGCGTGACCGGGAACTCGTCGCCGCACTTGAGCCCCAGATAGGGGAAATCGCCTAGCGTCGCGTCGTAGTAGTAGCAGATGTAAGCGGGGGTGATTTCGTCGGTCGAGATGTCATCGCGCAGCTTGATCCCGGGACGCCACTGGAGGTCCTCGCCGTCGAGCTGGCGCCGCACCAGCGCCGCGTCCTCGGCCAAGAGCAACACGCGACCCGTGAACCGCACCTGCTCGGGCCGCTTCTCGACCGTGCGCGACCGTAACGCCGCCAGCATGCGCGAAAGATCACCCCTTGCCGGAGGGCGAGCAAGCGGATTTCTTGCGAGCCTCACCCGATGAGGACTGCACGCCATGCGCATCGTCCCGCTGTTCATTGCCGCCGTCGCCGCCCACGCCGCGGCCTGCGCCCCCGCGGCACCGCCGGGCGCCGCGGCGCCAGCGTCTCAGCCCGGAGCCGAGGCCCGCGCGCTGCCGCCGCTCAACACGGGCGCGATGGACGCGCATCTCAAGTACCTGGCCGACGACCTGCTGGAGGGCCGCGCGCCCGCGACGCGCGGCGGACGTCTCGCCGCGACCTACATCGCCGCTCAGTTCGAGGCGCTCGGTCTCGAGCCGGCCGGGCCCGACGGCTCCTACTTCCAGCCCGTGGCGCTCGTCGGCCTCATGCCGCATCCGTCGCTCGTGTGGGGCAAGGGCGGCGCACCGCGCGCGCTCAAGTATCGCGACGACTTCGTCGCCTGGGCGGAGCGGCCCGAGAGCCACATCGTGGCGGACGGCGACGTGGTGTTCGTGGGTTACGGGATCACCGCGACGGAGTGGCGCTGGGACGATTACAAGGACGCCGACCTGCGGGGCAAGGTGCTGCTCATGCTCGTGAACACGCCCGGGCTCGTGGACTCGACCGTGTTCAACGGCCGCGCCCTCACCTACTACGGGCGCTGGACCTATAAGCTCGAGGAAGCGGCGCGCCGCGGCGCCCTGGGCGCGATCCTGGTGCACACGACGCCAAGCGCCACGTATGGGTGGGACGTCGTACGCGGCTCGTGGTCGGTCGAGCAGTTCCAGCTCGATCGGGCGGCGGCCCCGAGCCTCGCGTTCGCGGCCTGGGTGACACACGACGCCGCGCAAGCCGCGCTGGCGCCGGCGGGGCTCAGCCTCGACTCGCTCACCCAGGCGGCCGCGCGGCGCAGCTTCCGCCCGGTCGCGACCGGGCTCCACGTGGCGGTCGAGATCGCGAGCGCGCTGCGGCATGTGAAGTCCGAGAACGTCGTCGCCCGGGTGCGGGGCAGCGACGCGACGCTGGCGCGCCAAGCGGTGGTCTTCACCGCGCACTGGGACCACAAGGGGATCGGTCCCGTCGTGAACGGCGACTCGATCTACAACGGCGCGGAAGACAACGCGTCCGGCGTGGCGGCCCTGCTCGCCGCCGCCCAGGCGCTCGAGCAGGTCGAGCCGCGACCCCGCCGCAGCGTGTTGTTCATCGCGACCACGGCCGAAGAGAGCGGCTTGCTCGGCAGCCGGGCGTACGTCGACGACCCGCTCGTGCCGCTCGACCAGACCGCGGCTGTCGTGAACATCGACGTGGCGAACGTGCGCGGGGCGACCCGCGACATCGACGCGTTGGGGCTCGACCGCTCGACGCTCGGGCCGCTGTTCCAGGCGGCGGCCAGCGCGGAATCGCTCGCCGTCGTCCACCGGCCCGACGTGCGCGGGGCATTCTACCGCTCCGACCACTTCCCCTTCGCCAAGGCCGGCGTGCCCGCCCTCTCGATTGAGTCGGGCGTCGACTTCGTCGGCCGGCCCACGGGCTGGGGTCGGGACGAGGAGGAGCGCTACATTCGCGAGCGCTACCATCAGCCGAGCGACGAATATCGCGCGAGCTTCACCTACGCGGGCATGGCCCAGGAGGTGCGCGTCGCGCTCCGAGTCGCGCTCGCGGTCGCCAACGCACCCGCGCTGCCGCAATGGCTCCCCTACGCCGAGTTCCAACGAAGCCCCACGCTACGGCCCTAAGTGCAAGTCCTTGCACGACGTGTAACAGGCGGTGCGAAAAGGCGATACACCGGAAGCGGATGATCGACTGGAGGGTCCTCTGGCCGAGCGCGCCGGAGCCGCATAAGTTTGCGCGCGCTTTTTGACCGTCGCGCACCCCTCCCGCAACCTCGTGGAGCGAACGCCTGGAACTCCCCACGTCGCATCGGCTGCCGCTGTCCTGGCTCGTGGAGGCAGCCAGCCCACCGCTGGTATACCGCGCCTACCGTGACGTCGTGCCGGAAGCGGAGCGGGATCCCGAGCGCCTCGCGGCTCTCGCCCAATCGGTCCTCGCCTACAAGCCGGCGCAGGCGATCGCCCGCAAGCAGAAAGCGACGGGGCTGTGGGGGGGAAACGTGCTCGCGCCGCGGCCCTCCAAGGCCCACGGTTGGACCGAGATCGGTACGGCGTATCAATACCGGCGCCTGGTCGAGTTGGGCTGGCCGCCCGGGTCGCGGCCGTTGCGGGACGCGGACCGGTTTCTCTTCCAGCTGCTGTCGCGCATCGAGCCCGACGACCCGGACCCGACGATCGCCCATCGGGCCCAGGCCCTGCTCGTCGAATTCCAGAAGCCCGCCCGGACCGACCCCGGGCTCGCCCGCTGGGCGCGCCGCATCGGTCGCGAGGGGGCGGCGTGCACGCTGGCACGCGGCGGCCACGACGACGATCCGCGGGTGCGCGGCACGGCCCACACGGTCGCCAGCAACATTTCGCAATACCTGCGCAGCGAGCTGGCCGCCAAGCCGTTCAAGAAGGCCCACGGCAAGACGGTGCTCGAGCCGTTCGCCATGCCGCCGACGATCTTCGCGGTGGAGCTGCTCGCCTTCCTGCCCCCGGTGCAGCGCGAGCGGGCTGGGTTCATCGACCGTCTGGGGCAGTACTTCTCGACGCCGGCGCCGCGCCGCGCCTTCTTCATCCTCGCCGGCAAGCGGCTCTTGCCGCCGGTGTTCGAGCTGTTGGGCGACCCGCTCCGCTCCGACGCCCAGGGACACATCAGCGACGTCCCGTTCGCCGCGTATTGGCTCGAGCTCATGGCACGCCTCAGCCTGGTGCGCCAGATCCCAAGCGCCAGCCGCGTGCTGGCGCGCCTGTTCAGCGAGTGCACCGACGAGGGGATTTGGAGCCCCAAGAGCCTGCGCGCCATGCCCAAGGCGACGAGCCCGCTCACGGCGCACTCCTACCCGCTCGAGGGGGCGGGCCGGAGCCCCGCCCAGCGCCAGACCGACATCACCTTCCGGCTCGCGCT
>WNFC01010025.1_pt1 | contig 11301 bp, 8 predicted proteins | sample 5400541 | NCBI WGS metagenome assembly WNFC01 (sample SAMN13153342, study PRJNA577476) | soil metagenome | isolation source: 120 cm saprolite under Douglas fir tree site 2 hole 2 replicate 1 | place: USA:California | collected 2015-04-18
ATCCAGCAGGGTGTTGCGAATAAGCCCACGGAGACCGCGAGATCGGTATTCCGGGTTGCCCCAAACTTTGGCCACCGGCTCACCGAAACGCCAGCCCGTCCATTCGTCGGAGCGCAAAACGCAGGCCCGCTTCCATTGCCGGCTCTCTTCATCCAAAAGAATCTCCAAAGATACTCCAGTCGAGCCCGAAGTCTTTTTGCGAACCAATTCGGCCTGATCAAATGAATAAGAGAGCAAATCACGGCCATGGGCGCGAATATCGCTTTTGGTCAGGATGGGAATCTGCTCGAAGTCGTCAAAACATCGGATGCCTGCGGGGCATAAGCCCGCTTGCTGCCACCGGTCTCGATAAAAAGGCACTGTATCAAATGCATGAGTCACAATTTTTTGCAGCGCGCGCCATTGCTTAGCTCGAATCGCTACTGGGAAATCGTATTGGGCGCGCTGCAATCGGCGGTAGTGCAGGAGGTAGGGACTCCGTTCCCACCGGGCCCAAAGCGGGCCCAGAGCATTTCGAATGATGGCGGCGTGAATATCCATAAATGGGCCTCTTCTGTTAGTAGTCTCCAATCCGTTCTCAATAGTCCGTCGCCAGTAGTCCGGAAGGACGAAGCCTACCGTTCCAATTCATCATTGCTTCCGAGGCGGGACAACCGGCCGCGGACTTCTGTTCCACGCAATGCCTGGTGATGATCAGGAATCCGCCGTACCACAGCCAACTGTATCGAAAGAGATTGTGTCCGAAATTGCCTTCAAACAGCAAAAGAAAGATCGCGAAGCCAACGGCGCCGGTGACGTGGAATAAGAAATCATGACCCCACTCCGGGCGCTCGCGATACAGACGGCGTACTTGGCGAAAGTTAAACCAGAAGCCAAGAAGGATGGCCGCGAAGGCCAGAAACCCGAGAGTTCCGGTTTCCCCAACCATTTGGCCGTAGAGATTATGCGACTCGATTTTGCGGCCCGTGGCGACCTTCCAAGCGCCCGGTCCGCAGCCGGTGACCGGGTATTGCGACCACAGCTTGGCGCCAATCTCCAGGCCTTCGAGCCGGTTTTGCGCTGATTCTCGGGCGTTGGCCGGGCCTACCTCCGGATTGACAATCGTTTCGAAACGATTTTGGAGCGCATCCGGCAACGCCCCCCATAATAACGGAATGCAACCCAATGCTGCGACTCCGAGGAGCCACCGCCAGCGACTCCGGACCAACATGATCGAACCCCAAAGCAACAGGCCGACGAAGGCCGAGCGCGAACCGGTCAAGCCAATGCAGAGCACCGATAAGGCGACATAGCCGACAAGAAAGCACCGCATCATGAGTGAGGAGTGAGTCGAGGGTTGCGCTTGGCCTGAAATCTCCTGCGATGACTCGCTACTATCGCTTCCGCGGGATTTCCAGAACGGCACAACGAAGGGGAGGGCGTAGATAATGCTCGCTCCAAAGGTGTTGGGATCGCCCATGGCCTTGTCGACGCCGATCATGCGCGCGAATCCCATGCGGAATACGTATCGGCCGCCGATGTATTCCCTCAGGGAGTGCAACATGTATATCGTCATGACTCCCAGAAATCCCAGAAGCACCAGCCGGAGCGACCTCTCGTCGTGGACCACCGATACGACCAGCACGTAAAAGACCAAGATTTTCAGGAAGTTCTCTACCGTCTCCTCTCCCTGCTCCATCCAGGGGCTGCAAAACCAACAGACCAGGACCACCAAGGCGAAGACGAAATAGGCCAGGTGCTGTCGATTTGAAATCCAGCGAGTGCAGGTGGCGCCATAAAGCAGCGCGCCGATCATGTAGATTCGCTCCAGATGGATTTCCGCCAATGACGGCCAAACTTCAAATGGCCGATGAATGAATAAAAACATGTAACCGATCAGGACCAAAATCATTCGTGGCCCTCGAGTGCGTTGCCCTCTCGTTCCCAAACTTGGTTTGGGAACACAGGTCCGGGCAACTCCGTTTCTTCTTTTCGCCTGTGATTATTCATGTGGCCGGTCAGGTTCGCGAAACGGCGTTTCGAGGAGGCTCGTTCCCAAACAGAGTTTGGGAACGACGTCAACATTCCTTCAAAAAGTCGCCGATAAGCCGCGGCCTGCGACTCGAAGGTGAAGTTTTGTAAAACTCTCTGGCGGCCGCGCTGGCCCATCGTTCGCGCCTGCTCCTCGGAATTCAGGAGTACCTGGATCCGGTTGGCCAGGGCCTGAGCATCTCCGGGAGGCACCAAGTATCCGCTAACCTCGTCGTCAACGATTTCCGGCGTACCTCCTACCGCGGTAGCAACCACGGGCACAGCAGCGGCAAAAGCTTCCAAGATTACATTTGGCAAGCCTTCTGTAAATGAAGGCGCTACGAAGAGGTCGAAAGAAGGAAGCCAGCAGTCGAGATCATTCCGGAAGCCGCCTAGGACGAATGAGCTTTGCAATCCGGCGTCATTGATTTGCCGCTGGAGAGTGTCTCGCAGCGGACCGTCCCCAAATAGAACGAATCCGACCGATGACGGGCCAACGACTTCTCGGGCGGCTTCAATCAGCACGCTGAATCCTTTTTCCGGACTCAATCGCCCGGCGGCGCCAACAATTCGGGCAGGGGGCTTTGGAAATAAACGCCGAAGCTGGTCTCGATAGGCAGGGTTCGGCCGAGTGAATCGACTCGCATCAATGGCATTGTGAATGACTGTCACTTTCGAAGCCGGCACCCCTGCTCGAATGACCTTCGCCCTTTGCCCTTGGGACACGCAAATCACCTGATCCATTCGCCGCAGGAATAACCGATCAATCGCCTCATAAAATCGAACCTTGAAATCCTCGCCGGTCCAACCGCGAGACACCGCGACAACCGGAACGTTTTCTCGGCGAGCAGCCCATCGACCCAGGAGATTTGCTTTATACCCATGACAGCACAGTACGCCTGCTTGGGTCTCGCGAAGCCAGCCCCGAATTTCATGGATGGCGGCGGCCCAGCGGGGAGTATCGTTGCTGAGCTCCCACCCATCAAAACCCTGTCGTCTCCCTTCGTGCAGAAACGCTTGGCAGCACCCACCTTCCGAAAAAGAAAGGAAGACCGATCGATAGGCCGGCACGAGATGCTGGGCCAATCCGAGCATTTGACGCTCCGGCCCACCAAAGAAAGTCGAGGATGTCAGATGAACAATAATCATTATTCGTAAGCGGAAACGCAGATCCTAAATTCGAAATTCCCAATCCGAGCTAAGGATTTCAGATTTGAGCGAATTGGTTCTGCCCATATGGGCACAGGAAAGCCAAGTCTGTTCCAATTTGTCGGCCAAGGTATCCCAATCGTAGCGATCCAAGACGCGCTTGCGGCCCAACCGCGCCTGGGCCTGAGCGGGCAAAGGATTCCGAATGAATCGCGTCAGGGCGGCGGCCATGTCTTCGATCCGCTCAACCACCTGCAAATGTTGTCCATTCTCTAAGTGAAGTCCCTCCGCTCCGATCTGAGTGGAAACCACGGGAGTCTCACAAGCCAGCGCTTCCAAAATTTTCAGGCGCGATCCGCCCCCGATGCGGAGGGGCACGGCTAACATGCCGCACCGGGCCAGAAATGGCCGGACATCCGCGACATCTCCGTGAAGAGAAACTCCCGCTCGCCCCTGCACCTGCCGCCCGAGCCAATCCGGTGGATGGCGCCCGACCAGGCTCAGCCGGGCCGACGGCTCCACTGCTCGGACGGCGGGGAATACTTCCTCTAACAGCAATTTCACGGCGTCGAGATTCGGCCGCCAATCGAGGCTGCCGAGAAATAAAATAAGCCCCGCCTCTCGCTCCACCCCCATTGGTCGAAAGAATGAAGTGTCCACTCCGTTTTCCACAACCTCCGGCCGAGGGCCGCCGAAGATCGTGGCCACGCGATCGGCATCTTCATCGCTTACGGTCACGACCTGGTTGGCTTCGGCAAATGTCCGGCGTTCAAAACGCTGGAATTTTCGCCACTGCCTCTTGATGTACCAGCGCGAGAGGGCGTGCCGCTCGGTTTCGTAGTAGCGCTGCCAGATCAGGGATTCCAAATTGTGGGCCATTACCAACCTTGGTCTGCCATTGAGACGTCGCGCGGCCTGAGCATATGGGGTCCATTCACAGTGCCAAAGGTCGATGGGTTGGCTGGTCGCCAATTCCTTGAGCGCCTTTTTCATAGCCCCGCTCATGTGACTGGCCACTGAAAAAGGGAGCGTTGAGGCTAAATTGGCAGCCAAGCGGAGATAAAACGCCGGCCCGGACTTGGGTGGGACCGTGTGGTCCACGACCACCGGAGCGATCCCTTGTTCCGCGAAATAGATGGCGGCTCGCTTGGCCTCTTGAGCGTCGGCATTGCGATGGCAAACATAAGTAATGTGATGGCGGCGAGCCAAACGAAGGGTCAAATTCAGCGTGCGGATGCGTTTCCCCGAAGTTGGCGGATAGGGAAGCTCTTCGTCGATCATGACGACATGAAGGCGATCCTCCCCAGTCATAGACCGTGGACTGGGAATAAGGGCCGCGTTCTCTAGGGTTGGAGTCTTTGTCATTTGCTTCCAGGTTTTCAAGCGGCCGATGCCAGATCCCAGTTCTCCAGTTGCTCGCCGGCCTCGAGGCCGTTCAATACTTCGTGCATCTTTCCGAAGTGAAAGTCCTTGAGGAGATTCTCCAGCCGCGATTTCGTTCGTCCCAGATTCACATAATGGCGAAAAGCCCGGAGCGGACCCGGCGCCAATAGCGGCTGATCCGGGTCCAGCTCCCACGGATGAACATAAACGGCAAACGGCCGACCTTGATCGTTGATGGCCCGAAGGCCGTGCCGGGTCAACGCGTAGGGGTAGAGACGCAAATATCCGCCGCCTCCAATCGGCCATGGATGACCGAGCCTTCGATAGACCGGCAAGGGAAATTCCCACAAGGACCCGGCTGGCCGGCGGATGCGATGGGGCGCCAACGGCGCCTCCGCCATACCATAGCGATCATGAACCGTCGGATAGATGCTGGAGTCGCAAGTAAATCCTTCCTCGATCAGAATGTCCAAGGCCCACAAGCTTCGGCGGGTGATGGAAAAACAAGGGGCGCGGTAGGCAGTGACCGTTTCGCCGATGATCTGCTGAATCGCGTCTCGTGCCCGGCAAAGATCATGGCGAAATTCTTCCGGCGCCTGTTGATAGACGACCCGGTGCCAATAGCCGTGACAGCCAATCTGATGGCCTTCGCTAAAAATGGTTCGGATCAGGTCCGGGAAGCGCTCTGCCACCCAGCCGAGAATGAAAAACGTTCCGCTCACACCGGCCGACCGCAATACATCCAGAACGATCTGGGTGCTGGCGACGACGCGCGATTCCAACTGGTCCCAATCCGCGCGGTAGACGCAGTTTTCAAAACCGGTGACTTGATAATAGTCCTCAACATCGACGGTCAGGGCATTCAACATCGAGTGCCGGGCCTGGACGGGCTGTCTTGCACCGGTCGCCGAATGATTCGCCGAAATTTCGCTTAAGTTCACCAAGTTCACTTTCCTATCCGGCCATGGATCGAGGAAGTTTGGGAGATTGCTCCAAGGACGGGGACACGATTTTATCACGGGTCCGCCAGGCCAAGATCTGAGCGGGTTTCTCGGCGGCCGCTGGCATCCGGCCAAAAGCGTTCTTCATCCGAGTCCACATTCCGAATAACAATTCTTGTATCAAGCCGGCGCCGGCCCCTAAGTGGATCGTGGGAAACACCAAAGCCAGCCAAGGCAGCAACCGGATTTCTCGGACTTGCCAGGCCAAGCCCAGCGAAAAGCCAAATACCGCCAGGGTATAAAGTCCGAGTCCGTCCAGGTAGGCGGCCAGCAACCAAGGTGATGCAAGGGTAATGGGTCCCATGACCAAGCCACACAAGAAAACGGCCGGAAGGAGGCACGCAACGCTAGCCGTGTCCTTGTGTTTGCGAAGCAGCCGGATCCGGCCTCGTCCATAACGGACCATTTGCCGAAACAGGCCGCTGAAGCTGTCGCGGGGCACATAACGTACTTGAACCCGCGGGGTGAAGAAACACCGTAAACCCGCTCGCGCCACCCGGTGGTTAAATTCCACGTCTTCGCAGGCGTCGAATGTCTCGTCGAACAAGCCCACGAGCTCAAAGACCTCGCGGCGGTAGGCCACGGCGACGCTTTGCGGAGGCACGTACCGCTCTACTTCCGAATAGATGAATGAGTCCGGATGATGGCCCAGGGGCGAGGACCGCGCCAGGGCGATCGCCCGTTGAAGTCGATTGGCCCCGGAAATGTGCAGAGGCTGGGGACGTCCGACACAATCCGCGCCACTTCGCTCAAACGCATGGGCCAGGTGTGTCAGGTAGTCCGGATCGTCCAATTGGCAATGTCCGTCGATGACCACCAAAATGTCGCCTTTCGCCACTCTGACGGCCGCGTTTCGGCCCGCGCTGGACCACTTTTGGGGATTCACCAGAAGATGGAGGTTCGCGTGATGGTTCTGCAAGGTTCTCACTGTCGCCCAGGTGGTGTCGGTCGATTGGCCGTCCACCACGATGATCTCGAAACGCTCGGTGTCATAGCGCTGGTTTAGCATTTGCAAAAGTGTTTGATGAATACATTCGGCCTCATTTCGGACTGGAACGATGACGGAAATGAATGGCGAGAAGTCCGTAGTCAGTCGTGAGGAGTGGGTGGCAGAACTGGCAAGTCGAGAGTTTAGTGCGGGAATCATAGTTGTCCTCCGTGACTTCTGTCTCCTCAGAAAATCTATCGTTTCGGTTCGCCCGATTCTCGGACCGAATGCCAATTACATGGGCGAGCTTCCCTTCATTCTCCGAGCGCTAAACGAAGAATCACATGGGTTAAGCGCTATGGCTCCACACAGCGGCAGGGCCTCCGTCCATGACGACTTGCACGGCCCGCTCAATGATCTTCTCGCTCGGAACCCCCGACAATCTCCGGATTGACTCGTAGGAGACTCCCAATACGCGCAAGAAAGTGCAAAATAGAATGCGCAGCTCCAAACCCGGGCTGAGTTGCTGGATATAGAAAAGATCGTGAGCCAACTTGAGGCGGACACTGGCCAAGCTGGTATCGCCGGGAAGATGGACTTGGGCCAAGCCAGTCACTCCGGGCCGGACTCGCAACCGTTCTGGGTAGGCAGGCAAGGCCCGCTCGAGCTTGGCCGTGAATTCGCGTCGCTCCGGGCGGGGTCCGATCAGGCTCATTTCCCCTCGCAAGACGTTAAAGAGCTGGGGTAATTCATCCAAATGAGTCTGACGAAGAAAACGGCCGATTCCCGTGATCCGCGGATCGCCGGGGATCGACCAGCGCGGCCCGGTGAGCGATTCGCAATTGTGGACCATGGTGCGGATTTTGAAGATCGTGAAGAGCCGGCCATCGCGGCCCACGCGCGTCTGGGTATAGAAGGCCGGGCCTCGCGAGGTCGCGCGTACCAACACGGCCGTCAAGAAGATCACCGGCGCCGTTAAGACCAAGAGAACCGCGGCTAGCGCGAAGTCCAGGGCGGCCTTGCACCGGAAATACCATCCGCCGCCCAACGGCTCCACCTTGAGGCGCACGCCGGCTTTCGGTTTTCTTTTGGGAGGGCGCGCTCGGGTAAGTCGGGGCTCCGCCTCGCCGACGAAAGTCTCCGGATCGTCCAAGCAAAACGGGCGAATTGGAGTGTGAACAGGCACTGGGTCTACCTCCATGCAATCCCAAAGTCAAAATCACTTAGCCGCGGGGCTTGCCCCATGCGGAACAAGCTCCGCGGCTAAATGGTTTTTACGTTTCTTCAAGAACCACCCGCTGCCATTCCGGCAAGAACAATCGAAATAGATCCAAACAGGGATCATTGGGCGGCGTTTCTGCTTTGTCGGTCAACTCTCGAATCAGGTAGAGCTTGAAAAGGACGGGCCGCCGGGCAAATGTCAGGCGCGGACTTTCCGGTATGGACCATTGATCCCCATCATTCCAAGACCAGAAAATTCGGAGCCGATAATCCTCGGTGGAATTAACCTTGCGTAATTTGGCGATCCAAAATTCGCCCGGGCCGAGATCAGAGGGCAAAGTCAGTTTTTCCTGAGAAAGGATCTCATAGCCGCTGGCCGTGTAGCAAACGTCCGGCGTGTGGATGCAGACCGGCCCGGGCCGGCCGCACACCATAAAGACCGTCACGGCCATTCCCGTTTGGCGATTGAGGTAGCGCCGATGCAGAAATCCAGCAATGGGACCCACCTGCCGTGCGTCGGTTTCGATGTCCTGGCCGACCCAGTCGCCCAAGGCGTAAGGCATCAGATCTAAGCGGGCCGCCCTACGGGCCGGCTCCGCCGACGCTTGCCATCGATCCGTCAACAAACCATGCACTACTCCCGATGCCAAAACGGCCAGGAACACGGTTGCCGGAAACAAAAATCGAAGCGACATATTCAAATCCAATGAATCGAGAAATCGTTATGTTCGAACCGCGGGAGTAATCGTCGGGCAGCAGCTTCCGAGCAGATCATCTCGCTTGGTGCCATTGACGACGGCCCCCAGCACGCGAATTCCCAAAGTCGCCAGACGCTGGCAAGCCGCATAGACGCGCGGGGTTTGGCTAACATCCCGCAGCAGTGACAGCAACACCGCGTCCGCATATTGGCCGATCACCAGACCATCGGTGGCCGCCAAAATGGGATGGGAATCCATCACAATGAACTCATATTCCGCTTTGAGCTTCTCAAATATGCCGACCACTTCTTCTCGCGTCATGATCTGCATCACCTCGCGGTCCCATTGCCCGGCGGTGATGGCCGAGAGGCCTTTGATGGTCGTCGCCCGAATCACCTCAACTATGTGCATCTCGCCCAGGACTGCCTCACTGAAACCCGGGCTTAGGGGTAGCTCGAATAATTGGTGGACGGCCGGGTGGCGCAGATCGCAATCGATTAACAGCGTCCGCCGACCGGAACGGGCCAGGCTGCCGGCCAGGTGGCTGGCCAGGGTCGTCTTCCCTTCGCCGCTGACCGCGCTCGTGACCATGATGATGCGGGTTTCCTGGACGCTGGCATCCCGCAAAAGGACGGTGCGGATGCCGTCGATCGATTCCAGCAGGCTGTTGCCGGCGGCCCCCTTACTGGCGGCTCCAGGACGCGAACGGACGCGGAGCGGCAGGGCCGGCACCGCGCCGACCACCCGCATCCCCAATCCACGCATGACCTCATCGGAGTTCTGAATCTTTCGTCCGCGGAACTCTATCCAGGCCACCGCCAGGCAAACGCCCACCAGTGCCACCAGCGGTCCCAAAATCAGAGCCAACACGAACCGCTTGACATCCTTTTTCTGGATCGCCGACTCTTGGTTCAATGTGACGCGCGGAGGAGAACGGAGCTCGATCTTCAACACGTCCAGCTCATCCCCGACTCGATTGGCCACCTTATCATCGCGCTGAACCTCGGCCCGGAGCATTTCCAGCTCGGTGCTCGAAGTCCCGACCTTGTCCGCCTCCTTTTCTAAGGCCTGGACTTCCCCTTGCAGTTTCTTTTCCTGCTCCGTGAGTGAGGCGACCTCGGTTTGAATTTGAGCCAAGGTGGCCTGGTTATCGTTCTGGTTTTTTTGCTTGAGCCGCTCCATCACATCGGGCCGCAGCTCCGTTCGGCGGACTTCCAAGTTCTTTTTCGTTTCTTCCAACATAGCCTGAGCCTTCTTGAGCGACGGTTCATCATCGCGAAGGGCGCTATGCTGATATTCGCTGACCAGATCCTGAAGTTGATTCACGCGGAGAAGGAGCTGCCTTCCGGTCAAATCCGCCTCCAAGGCTTCGTTGAGCAGCGCGGGCGACAGGGTCGGTTCCGTTACTACCGCCTTTTCCCGGGCAAGGAACGATTCCTGGCGAGCCTTGGCTCTCATCAATTCGGTCTGCATTTGGCCGTGCAGTCTTTGTTTTTCGCCAAACAGAGCGAGGAGGTTGACTTGCTTTTGCGTCAAGGCTTGGGAATCGCTCGTGCCCAGCGATTCGGCCAGTTTGCGCTGCACGTTACGCTGAGTTCGTAGTTTATCGACTGAGCGATCGTAGATGTCGTTCAGCTCCGCCAGCCGGGCGCGCCGGCCTTCCCGCTCCATGTTCACGATTTTGTCGAGATAAGTTTGAGTTACGGCTTTCACGAGCGTGACTACCTCGGCAGGGTCATTTCCGGTCATGGATACGGTCATGATTTCGGAACCTTCTTGGAATTCGACCTTCAATTCCTCGGTCAGCCAGGTGAGCGGCTCGGGCTGCTCGCGAACCATTTGCAGATTCTTGACTTCTTCGCGCTGCAAGGCGGCGCCGAGAACGAAATAATTCTTGATCCAGGCCGCCTGGGTTCGCAGGTAAGTGAGGAACTCACCGCGGCCTTCGGAGGTATCGGCGTTCCGGACTAGAAGCCAAGGCGGCGTCATGGCCACGCGAAGCTGCGAATAAGCGGTGTGACGGATGGGCAAGAAAAACCAAACTGCGGACCCGGCACCTCCGGCAAGGAGCATCCCGAGGAAAGCAGCCAACAGCCAACGACGGCCCAAGGTCCACGAGCTCGCCACGGCCGGCGCTGGGCGATACCGTCTCTTCCGTCCGGTGAAGCGGCAGCAACTCGGCTGATTTCGGCATCCGTGCATCGCGAGACACGTTTCATCCCCCTTTTCCTAAACATTCTCCATATTCGCGCTCCGTTGCGCGCCCTGGCTAAACTTCTTTCAAGCCGATGCTGATGGGTCCCTGGGGCAGCGGCTCCAGCAACAAGTGTCTCAAGTAAGTCAATTCCAGCCCGAGTAATCCCAGTGCCGCCGGCATCATCAGCCAACCCGCGAAATCGTGAAACACCGCATTGGCCGCTTCGCTGCTCACTTTTTCGTGGAGAAAACCGGTGACCGTGATCCGCATCACATTAACCACTAGAGCTAACGGCACGGCACTCGCCACCACCAGAAGCTTTTCCCAAATCGGCTTCTTGATCAGCAGGCCCATCGCGCTCGACAGGGCGAAAAATACCACGAGCATCCGCAAGCCGCTGCAGGCCTCGACGATGCCAATCCGCGCATTTGTTAACAGGATGACATTTCCTTCCGCTACCGCCGGCAGACCAAAGGTCTGCAGGAGGAAGGTGCTGGATATGGTGGCAACACGTTGGAGCGGCCCGGCCAAAGACACTTCCACTCGGTAGGGAAGCGGAATCATGAAAACAAGGAAACCGACTGCCGGCCAGGCCCAGCGCCAAGCCGAGATTCCCCCCAGCATCAAAATCACTCCGGCCAGGGTAGGGAGCAGAGAGAAAGCGTCCAGCCAGGTGAAGGAAAAGTACCCGCCCGCCAAATGCAAGCCGATGCC
>WNFC01008531.1_pt1 | contig 11300 bp, 12 predicted proteins | sample 5400541 | NCBI WGS metagenome assembly WNFC01 (sample SAMN13153342, study PRJNA577476) | soil metagenome | isolation source: 120 cm saprolite under Douglas fir tree site 2 hole 2 replicate 1 | place: USA:California | collected 2015-04-18
GACGTCATGGCGAACGACTGGTGGGGCGAATCGCTGGGCGGGATGCTGGGCCGCGTGCTGGTCGTCGAGCTCTCCCAGCGCCTGACTGCCAGCACGGTCTACAGCGAGAGCGGCGCCATCACCGCGGACGCCAACGCCACCGTCGGCGTCAACCTCCAGCGTCTCGATGCCGACAGGGCCGGCACCCTCATCCTGCTCGCCCAGGTCGCCGTCGAGTTCAACCGGCCGCGCCGTCTGGCGTCGCGCACCTTCACGATCTCCAAGCCGATGCCGACACAGGGCATTCCCGGCCTGGTGGCGGCGATCAGCGACGCCGTGGGCGAGCTCACCGACGGCATCGCCGCGCTGCTGCAGCCGTGAGCACCTACGCTCCAGCCCTCCCCGGTATGATGGCCATGGGGCCGGACACAACTCATGTGCCTCCCCCGTCATACGGGGGAGGCGAATGAAATCGGCGCATAGGACGATGAGTCCACCCATGACCAAACCGCAGCTTCGCGAGTGTCCCGGCTGCGGCCAGTTCCAGATCGTGCCGGCGCTCGGCCCCGACATGCGCTCCAACTGCGTGCGCTGCGGCACCGCGCTGCGGCTCACCCGCGCCGACCCGCTGAACCGCCACCTGGCGCTCACTTTCGCGGCCCTGGTGCTGTTCGCCGTGCTGTGGCTGGCCATGCTGATGAAGGTGTCGACGGCGGGCATCGTGCATGAGACCACCTTGGAATCCGGGCCGATCGAGCTGGTCAATCGCGGCCTGTGGCCATTGGCGCTGGCCGTCGCCTTCACCACGGCGATCGCGCCCCTCATCAAGTTCGCCGGCACGGTCTATGTCCTGGTCGGCCTCAAGATGCGATGGCTGCCGCCCAACCTGCGCGGCGTGTTCCTGGTGGCGCGCCGCATGGGCACCTGGGCCATGCTCGAGGTGCTGCTGCTGGGCGTGTTCGTGGCCTACACCAAGCTCGGCGACCTCGTCACCATCGAGCTCGGCCCGGCCGTCTATGCGCTCGGCCTGCTCACGATCGTGATCGTGTGGGCCGAAACCGCGTTCGATCCCCAGACCGTATGGGAGGAGATCGAGCGGCGCGGCCAGACGCACGCGCCGATGCCCGAACTGGCGCCGCTCGATTTCCGGCCCGGCGCGGCCGGGTGCGAGGGCTGCGGTCTGGTCTGCGTACCCGCCGAGGGCGACGGCAGGTGCCCGCGCTGCGGCTCTGCTGTGCACGAGCGTAAGCCTGCCAGCATCGTGCGTACCTGGGCCTTCGTGATCGCCGCCGCCATCCTCTACATCCCGGCCAACGTCTACCCCGTGCTCACCGTGATCCAGCTCGGGGCCGGGCAGCCCAGCACCATCCTGGGCGGCGTCGAGGAACTCTTGGCCTCGCAGATGTACCCGCTGGCGCTGCTGGTGTTCTTCGCCAGCATCCTGGTGCCGCTGTTCAAGCTGATCGGGCTCAGCGCCATGTTGCTGGCCACCCAGCTCGTCGGCCCCGAATCGGGCGCCGCCATGCTGCTGCGCGAGCGTACGCGGCTCTACTACATCGTGGCCTGGATCGGCCGCTGGTCGATGGTCGACATTTTCATGGAGTCGCTGTTGGGCGCCCTGGTCCAGTTCGGCCGAGCGGTCACCATCGAGCCCGGCATCGGTGCCGTCGCCTTCTGCGCCGTCGTGTTCATCACCATCTTCGCCGCCGAAGCCTTCGATCCGCGCCTGATGTGGGACGCCGCGGCCCGCAACGCCCACCGCCCGCTGCCCTCCGGTCGCGCCTATCCCGGCACCGCGGCATCCGCCGTCAGTTGAGGGCGAAGGCGAAGCCCAGCCTGATCGTGTGGAACTCGTTGAGGCCGCTGCTCGGCTCCACCGTCGTGAGCTCGTATCCGGCCGATACCTTGGCGCCGCGACCAATATCGACGACGAGCCCGCCGTAGAACTTGTTCCTGTCGTAACCGGTGGTGCGGCCCGTGCCGTCGGTCTTGAGATTGAAGTAGATCTCGTCCGACACCAGGATGGACCACGGCGAATCGCCGATCGGGTGCTGCGCGCTCAGCCGATAGCGCGTGCGGACCAGAAGCGCGCCGTCGGTGTCGAAGAACAGCTCCTCGGTGCGCAGGCGGTTGGCCAGCGAGAGGTGGCCGAAGTCCATGCCGAAGGCGATGTCCTGGAAGGGCCCGCGCAGTGCAGGGATCTGTGTCGTATAGGGCTGGTACTGGACGTAGCCCCCGACAACGGCCCAGTTTGGCGTGAGCGCATATTCCACGGCGGGGCGGAGCTGCAGATCGCGCGCGCGGCTGATGTCGTGATCGAGAACCAACTGGGAGTCGAGCCTCAGTCGCCACTGCGGGCCGAGCCTGTATTCGAAACCGAGTTCCGTCGCGAGCCGGAGGTCGTCGTTTGGCGTCTGAGGCAGGGCCGGCTGGTTCGCCTGCTTCTGTTGTGCCGCGGCGGAAGCGACGGAGCATGCCATTGCCGCCAAGGCCACGACCAGCGCCCGGCCGCTCTTGAACGCGTACATAGGCCGTCTCTACCTGCAGGCTTGGCGGAGGGCAATTGCGGGACGTCCCCTCGTTTGAGGTGCATTAGAACTGCAACTCCGAATACCTGCCGCGGAACGCTTCTTGCTCATCTATTCTCACTGGATCAGGAGGAGCACGACCAATGGCCAAGGAAATTCTGTGCGGCTTCGGCATCGACGTCGATGCCGTGGCGGGCTGGCTGGGCAGCTATGGCGGCGAGGATTCGCCTGACGACATTTCGCGCGGCCTGTTCGCGGGCGAGGTCGGCAGCCCGCGCCTGCTCAAGATGTTCGGCCGTATGGGCATCAAGACGACCTGGTTCATTCCCGGCCACTCGATCGAGACGTTTCCCAAGGAGATGAAGGCGGTGGCCGACGCCGGCCACGAGATCGGCATCCACGGCTACAGCCACGAGAACCCGATCGCCATGACGCGCGAGCAGGAGACCGAGATCCTCGACAAGTGTATCGATCTGGTGACCAAGCTCTCGGGCAAGCGGCCGACCGGCTATGTGGCGCCATGGTGGGAATTCTCGCCGGTCACCAACGAGCTCCTGCTCGAGCGCGGCATCAAGTACGACCACTCCCTCATGCACAACGATCACCAGCCCTACTACGTGCGGGTGGGCGATCGCTGGACCAAGATCGATTATGCCAAGAAGCCCCGGGAATGGATGGTGCCGCTGCAGCGCGGCCAGGAGACCGACCTGATCGAGATCCCGGCGAGCTGGTATCTCGACGACCTGCCGCCCATGATGTTCATCAAGAAGTCGCCCAACAGCCACGGCTTCGTCAATCCGCGCGACATCGAGGAGATGTGGCGCGACCAGTTCGACTGGGTCTATCGCGAATACGACTACGCGGTGTTCCCCATGACCATCCATCCCGACGTGTCGGGCCGGCCGCACGTGCTGATGATGCTGGAGCGGCTCTACCACCACATGATCGGCCATCCCGGCGTGCGCTTCGTCACCATGAACGAGATGGCCGACGACTTCGCCAAACGTTCGCCGAGGAAGAAGTGAATTCTCCGTCGTCTCGACCGGAGCCGAGCGTAGCGAGGCGTAGTGGAGAGACCTTCTCTCCACAATTTGTGGCTTTTCGCAGAGAGAAGGTCCCTCGACTTCGCGCCTTCGGCGCTTCGCTCGGGACGACGGGTTAGGAGGAGGCAGATTATGTGTGCCCTCTGCGGCGTCCTGGGCGGCTCGGGTCACTGGACCGACGCCGCCGCGCGCCCGGGCCTTTTCACGCGCAATGTCGATGGCGTGCAGCGGCGGCGCGAGCGGGCGCACCGCATCGCCTGCGCCAGCCGCGTGCTCAATTACTATGGCCTGACGCTCAGCGACTGGCAGGCGAGCTCCTTCGTCCTGTCGACGGCGACGGGCAAGACCGAGATCGTCGACAATCTCACCCACCTGTGGGCCACGGCCGAAAAGCTTTTGGGCCGGCCCTGCGATCCGCTCGATCCCGACCTCATCATCCGGCTGGAGGCGTCCGGTGGCTGAGCCCGTCTTCACCCCGGTCAACCTGATCACGGGCTTCCTGGGCTCGGGCAAGACCACGCTTCTGCAGCGCCTGCTCGCCGACCCCGCGCTCGCCGACACCGCGGTGCTGATCAACGAATTTGGCGAGATCGGGCTCGACCACCATCTGCTGGAGCGCATCGACGACACCATGGTGCTGCTGCAGTCGGGCTGCCTGTGCTGCACCATCCGCGGCGAGCTGTCGGCGGCGATCAAGGACCTGCATGCCAAGCGCGAGCTCGGGCAGATACCGCGTTTCCGCCGGCTGGTCGTCGAGAGCACGGGCCTGGCCGACCCGTTTCCCATCCTCTCCACGGTGCAGGCCGACCCGGTGCTCAGGCACCATTTCCGCCTGGGCAACGTCATCACCACGGTCGATGCCGTGAATGGCATGGCCCAGCTTGCACGCCAGCCCGAGTGCACCAAGCAGGTGGCCGTCGCCGACCGGCTGGTGCTGACCAAGACCGACCTTGCCGATGCCGATTCAGCCACAGCGCTCAGCGCGCGCCTGCGCCGGCTCAATCCATCCGCGCCGCTGTCGCGCGCCGCCGAAGCGCCGCTCGACGCCGCGGCGCTGCTGTCACACGACTTGTTCGCGACCGCCGGCCGCAGCGAGGCCGCGCGCCGCTGGTTCGCGGCGGAAGTGGCGCCTCGCGAGGACGCGCCTGCGCACGATCGCAACCGTCACGACGAGACCATCCACGCTTTCGCCCTCACTTTCGACGGGCCGCTCGACTGGACCCAGTTCGGCCTGTGGTTGACGATGCTGCTCAACCGCCACGGCGAGAGGCTGTTGCGGGTAAAGGGCATCCTGAACGTTGCGGGCTCGCCGGAGCCGGTGGCGGTGCATGGCGTGCAGCATCTCGTCCATCCGCCCATCCACATGGCCGCTTGGCCCGATGCCGACCGGCGCTCGCGGCTGGTCTTCATCGTCGACGGTTTGGATCGCACCCTGATCGAACGCTCTTTACGGGCCTTCCTGCGGCTCGGTTCGAGTGCTCTGTCGCCGGCGGCCGCCTGACGGCCTGAGTCGCGGAGGCTCAGGGCGTGTAGGAGTCTGTTCGGTATTGACCACAACCGCGAATTATCCGGGGGATGCTTCTACGCCAAGGTATTAAGTTGTATTCGAGGGCCCGCCGCCCCACATGATAAGAGGCGCAGCGTCCCTTTCGGGCTGACCTTGCCAATCCCTGAAATCTGGTCGGAGGAGACCCATCGTGAAATTGCGTCCGTTGCAGGACCGCGTCCTGATCCGCCTTGTCGAGCCGGAGGCAAAGACCTCCGGCGGCATCATCGTTCCCGACACTGCCCAGGAGAAGCCGACCGAAGGCGAAGTCGTTGCCGTCGGCAGCGGCGCCCGCGACGAGGTTGGCAAGCTGCACCCGCTCGACGTGAAGACGGGCGATCGCGTCCTTTTCGGCAAGTGGTCGGGCACCGAGATCAAGCTCGACGGCGAGGATCTCATGATCATGAAGGAAGCCGACATCATGGGCGTGGTCGGACAGGCCTCGGCGAAGAAAAAAGCCGCATAACCAGAAGGAAAACAGAAAATGGCTGCCAAGGAAGTCAAGTTCGGCGCCGATGCGCGCGACCGCATGCTGCACGGCGTCGACATTCTCGCCAATGCCGTGAAAGTGACGCTCGGTCCCAAAGGGCGCAACGTCGTGCTCGGCAAATCCTACGGCGCCCCCCGCATCACCAAGGATGGCGTGACGGTTGCCAAGGAGGTCGAGCTCACCGACCGTTTCGAAAACATGGGCGCCCAGATGGTGCGTGAGGTCGCCTCGCGGACCAGCGACCTTGCCGGTGACGGCACGACCACCGCAACGGTGCTCGCCCAGGCAATCGTGCGCGAGGGCACCAAGGCGGTTGCCGCCGGCATGAATCCGATGGACCTGAAGCGCGGCATCGACTTGGCCGTGGAAGCGGCGGTCGGCCATATCCAGAAGGTCTCGAAAAAGGTCTCGACCAACGCCGAAATCGTCCAGATCGGCGCGATCTCGGCCAACAACGACCGCGAGATCGGCGAGATGATCGCCAAGGCTATGGAGAAGGTCGGCAACGAAGGCGTCATCACGGTCGAAGAGGCGAAGACCACCGAGACCCAGCTCGACATCGTCGAAGGCATGCAGTTCGACCGCGGCTATGTCTCGCCCTACTTCGTGACCAATGCCGAGAAGATGATCGCCGAACTCGAAGACCCCTACATCCTGTTGCATGAGAAGAAGCTGCCGGGCCTGCAGGCAATTCTGCCGGTGCTCGAAGCGGTGGCGCAGAGCGGCAAGGCCCTGCTCATCGTTGCCGAGGATATCGATGGCGAGGCATTGGCGACGCTCGTCGTCAACAAGCTCCGCGGCGGCCTCAAGGTGGCGGCCGTGAAGGCGCCGGGCTTCGGCGACCGGCGCAAGGCGATGCTGGAAGACATCGCCATCCTGACCGGCGGCCAGTTGATCAGCGAGGATCTCGGCGTCAAGTTCGAGAACGTCACGCTCGATATGCTGGGCAAGGCCAAGAAGGTGCGCATCGACAAGGAGAACACCACGATCGTCTCCGGCGGCGGCAAGAAAAGTGAAATCCAGAGCCGCTGCACGCAGCTTCGCGCGCAGATCGAGGAGACGACCTCGGACTACGACAAGGAGAAGCTGCAGGAGCGGTTGGCCAAGCTGGCGGGCGGCGTCGCGATCATCCGCGTCGGCGGCTCGACGGAAATCGAGGTCCAGGAACGCAAGGATCGCGTCGACGACGCGATGCATGCAACGCGCGCGGCCGTCGAGGAAGGCATCGTTGCCGGCGGCGGCGTCACGCTTCTCTATGCCAGCAAGTCACTCGGCGCACTACGGCCCGTGAATGACGACCAGAGGGTCGGTATCGACATCGTCCGCCGGGCGCTGCAGGCACCGGCCCGGCAGATCTTCGAGAATGCCGGCGAGGACGGCTCGGTTATTGCCGGCAAGCTGTTGGAGAAGAATGATGCCCATCATGGCTTTGACGCCCAGAAGGGAACCTACGCCGACATGATGAAATCGGGCATCATCGATCCGACCAAGGTCGTGCGCCTGGCCTTGCAGGGAGCGGCCTCTGTTGCCGGCCTCCTGATCACCACCGAAGCGATGGTCGCCGACAAAGTGGAAGAAGGCACGTCGTCGACGCCCGGCGGCATGGGCGGCGCCCTCTAACGCTCCACGTCAATGAACGAAAAAAGCCTTCGAAGCGGCTCTTTTGCATCCTACGTTGGGGCTTGATCCAAGGAGCCTTTTCATGTCGAAAGCCCTGACGCTTCTGATCGCCTGCCTGACGGCGGCCTTGCCACTGGCGCCAGGGGCGCAGGCGGCCGACCGGGCGGGCGATCTCAGATACTGTGCCCAGCTCAGCGACTTGTATGTCCGCTATGTCGGCCGCTCGGAAGCCGGCCCCAGAGCGCCGGTCAGACCCGACGTCAACGGCGGTGTCGCATTGGCCAAATGCCACGAAGGCGATGCCGCGACGGCGATTCCCATTCTCGAGCGCAAGCTCGTCAATGCCGGTTTCACGCTGCCGCCGCGCAGCTAGTTCCGGCGCCCGGCGGCTTCTCAATAATAGTTGTAGTTTCGCCGCCTTGTCGGCAGCCGCGACACGACCGCGATGATAAGGCAGGTCATGGCAAGGACTTGCAGGCCGGCGCCCGCGAGATGCGAGTATTCCCAAACTCGCCGCAGCCCGACCCAGTCGTCGGTCTGCACTGTCCAGTTCGCGGTCGCTACGTTCGCGGGATGGGTATAGGTCCAGAACAGCGCCTGAGCGCCCAGCACGAAGAGGATGGCGAGAACGGTCGGTACCAGCACGCGCCGTTCGCGCCGCGCCAGAAAAGCCGTCGCGAGCAGCGAGATGAACTGCACAGCCAGCAGCAGCGATAATTTGTTCCAGCCCCGGTAGATCTGCTGGACGACAAAATACTCGTCGCGCGGCAGGCCGATCTTGTTTGGCAGCTCGAAGGTGTGCGCCAGGGCCGGACCGAGCATCAGCGCCGAGGCCAGAAGGGCCACGAAAAAGGCGACGCTGGAGGCACGTGAAGGCCACACGTGGACTAACGCTGATGCGTCTCTTTGGTTTCGCAAATGCGACTGCGTTGCAGGACCGGCGTTACGTCGCCCCGTCAACGCGCAACCTTGCTGTGAAATTCAAGTCGAGCAAGCCGACCGATACGAATTCGCCCGCCGTTTCAGGGTTTCCAGCGCAGGAAATTGGCGATCAGCCGGAGGCCGGTGGCTTGGCTCTTTTCCGGATGAAATTGCGTGCCGGCGAGATTGTCGCGGCCGACGACGGCGGTGATCGGCCCGCCGTAGTCGGTGAGCGCCAGCACCGTCTCGTCACGGGTGGCCTTCAGCTGGAAGGAATGCACGAAATAGGCATGGTCGCGGGTCGCGATTCCGGCCAGCAGCGGATGTGGCTTGAGATCCGCCAGCTCGTTCCAGCCCATGTGCGGGATCTTGAGACGCCCGCCTTGGGCATTCGCACCGGGTTCGATGCGCACGACGTCGCCCTGGATCCAGTCGAGTCCGGCATGGATGCCGTACTCGACGCCGCGCGTGGCCATGAGCTGCATGCCGACGCAGATGCCGAGGAAGGGCTTGCCGCGCTCGACCACCGCGCGCTGCAGGGCATCGACCATGCCCGGCACGCCGTAGAGACCGGCGCGGCAGTCGGCGAAGGCGCCGACGCCCGGCAGCACGATGCGGTCGGCGTCGGCCACGTCACGTGGGCTCGACGTCACCAGCACGCGGTCGTCCGCGCCCGCCTCGCGCGCGGCGCGTTCGAAGGCTTTCGCGGCAGAGCGGAGGTTGCCGGAGCCGTAATCGACGATGGCGACGGTCATCGTGGCGCGTTCAGAGAACGCCCTTGGTGCTGGGGACGGAAGCTGCCTGGCGCGGGTCGATCTCGACCGCAGCCCTGAGCGACCGGGCGAGACCCTTGAAGCAGCTCTCGACGATATGATGGTTGTTGTCGCCGTAGTGGTTCCACACGTGCAAGGTGAGCCCGCCCAATTGGGCGAAGGCCTGGAACCACTCCTTGAACAGCTCGGTGTCCATGGTGCCGAGCTTGGGCTTGGAGAAGACGACCTTCCAGATCAGGTAGGGCCGGTTGGAGGCGTCGAGCGCCACCTCGGTCAGGGTCTCGTCCATCGGGATGTGCGCGGCGCCATAGCGGCGGATGCCGGCGCGGTCGCCCAGCGCCTTCATCAGGCACTCGCCCAGCACGATGCCGCTATCCTCGGTGGTGTGGTGATAGTCGATGTGCAGGTCGCCCTCGGCGCGCAGCGTGATGTCGATCAGGCTGTGGCGGCTCAACTGCTCCAGCATGTGGTCGAGAAAGCCGATGCCGGTCTTGACGTCGTATTTGCCGGTGCCGTCCAGGTTGATGGCGGCGGCGATGCGCGTCTCCTTGGTGGCGCGCGAGACATAGGCCCGCCGCCCGCCGGTTCCCGGCGTGGTCAGGATGTTGCCCTTGGCGGCCTTGGGAGCAGCCTTGCGGGCGGCCGTTACGCTGGCCTGGCGGGCCATCTAAAAGTCCTTTCGGTTGCCGCCCCGTTCATACAGGAACGCGGGCCGCGCGGTCGAGCGCGACGCGCGTCAGAATGACGCCCAAAAGCACGATCAGGCCACCCAGCACACGGGCCGCGGTCAGCGGATCGCCGAAAAACGCCGCCGACAGGCCGACGGCCGCCACCGGGATCAGGTACATGTAGACCATGACCCGGCTCACCCCCAGCCGGTCGAGCCCGGCGCTGATGCCCAGGAAGGCCACGCCCACGGGGAAGATCGCGGTGTAGAGCCAGTAGCCCAGCAGCCGGTCGTCGAGCCGGGTGAACTCCGAGAGCGAATCGAAGACGAGGGAGATCGGCAGCAGCACCAATGAGCCGATCAAGGTAGTCCAGGCCATGACCGGCAGCGCGCCCAGCCGCAGATTGTAGGGCGCGCCGCGATCGACATAGAGCGCCCAGGCGAAGGCGGCGAGCACCCACAGGAGCGTGCCGTCGAGGCTGCCGAACGAGAGCGTGAGCCTCGTAAGCGAATTGTTGACCACCAGCACGACACCGGCGAAGGCGATGACGATGCCGGTCCAGCCCAGCGCCGGCAGCCTGCGTCCGCCGAGCCAGGCCAGGATGGCCGAGAAGGCTGTTGTCGTGGTCATGACGATCGAGCCGACGGAAGGTGCGCTCCGCGCCATGGCGAGGCCCCAGCAGGCCTGGAACAGCGAGACGCCGATCAGCGACAGCAGGATCATCGGCACCCAGTCGCGCCGCGGCAGCGCCATCGGCCGGCGCATCAGCGCCAGCATGGCGAACAGGAAGAGCGACGCCACCAGGTAGCGCGAGGCGCTGTAGAGCAGCGGACTCATGACGGCGAGCACATCCTTGGCGAAGGGGTAGCTCGAGCCCATCAGCAGGGTCGTGCCGAACATCATGAGATCGGCCGTGAAGCGGCGGGAAGATTTTGGTTTCACGGGACTCGTCATAGAACTCCTCTCCGCCGCGAAGCGGGGGAGAGGAAGGGGCCCGTTGCGAAGCAACGGGAAGGTGAGGTGGTGTCAAACACGATGCGATGTGGGAGTTAAGAGAACTAAGACCCACCTCACCTACCCCGCGCTTTGCGCGGGGCCCCTTCCTCTCCCCCCGCGTAAGACGCAGGCGGAGAGGACATCTGACGCTGGGTCATTACCTGCATGCAGTGCATGCAGCTTGGCCGTCGGGCCCCTATGCGGTGGGAAAGAATTACCTGGCATCCACCGTGAAGCGAATCCGCTTGACGTTCCTGAGCAATGTTGTGGCTTATCCCTGCCGACACTCGCGCAAGAGGATCGGCACCATGGCCACCCTTCAGGCCTTCTTTGCACACCCCCAGCCGGCGACCAGGGTTTCGGCCTCCAGGGTTTCGCCTCCTTGCGAGGCCTCTGAACGGGGTGCGGAAATTGCGGAAAATGCGGAAATTCCCCAGGCGGGCCAAGGCCGGTCATTCCGGCGCCGTCGACGCCTTCTGCACGCCCCAGAAACCGAACAGCGCGCCGGCGACGCGGCGGATCTGGATTTCCTCCGAGCCCTCGGTGATGCGATAGCGCCGATGGTGGCGGTAGATGTGCTCGAACGGCGTGTGACGCGAATAGCCGATGCCGCCATGGACCTGCATGGCGCGATCGGCTGCGTCGCAGACCAGGCGATTGGCGCGGTAGTTGGACATCGCCACCCACTCGCTCACCTGCATGTGGTGCTGGCGATCGAGGTGCCAGGCGGTCTTGC
>WNFC01011070.1_pt1 | contig 11299 bp, 6 predicted proteins | sample 5400541 | NCBI WGS metagenome assembly WNFC01 (sample SAMN13153342, study PRJNA577476) | soil metagenome | isolation source: 120 cm saprolite under Douglas fir tree site 2 hole 2 replicate 1 | place: USA:California | collected 2015-04-18
CGGCCTCGAAGTGCTGCGCCACGCGCGCAGCATCAACCCGTCAGTGATCGCAATCATGGTCACGGCCTACGGATCGCCGGATCTCCTCCGCGGCGTGGCGCAGCTCGGCGTCAACGATTACGTCGAGAAGCCGTTCAACACCGAAGTCCTGCGCTTCCGGATCCGCAAGGAGCTCGACCGCAAGCGGCTGCAGCAGGAGAACGTGCTGCTGAAGCGCGCGATGCACTCGGCCAACCAGTTCAGCAACATCATCGGCAACAGCAGCGCGATGCTGCAGGTGTTCGAGATGGTGGAGACGATTGCGCCGACGAGCAGCACCGTGCTCATTACCGGGGAGTCCGGCACCGGCAAGGAGCTGATCGCGCGCGCCATCCACGTGCGCTCGCCGCGCAGCGATCGCCCGTTTGTCGCCGTGAACTGCGGCGCTCTCACCGAGACCCTGCTCGACTCGGAGCTCTTCGGCCACATGCGCGGATCGTTCACGGGAGCGGACGGCAACCGCAAGGGACTGATCGAGATCGCGGACAAGGGAACGGTCTTCCTCGATGAGATCGGCGAGATGAGCCCGATGCTGCAGGTGAAGATCCTGCGCGTGCTCCAGGAGCGCAAGTTCCGCCGCGTCGGCGGCAACGAGGAGGTGGAGGCCGATATCCGGATCATCGCCGCCACCAACCGGGATCTCTCGAAGATGGTCGCCGAGGGGCAGTTCCGCGAGGACCTCTTCTACCGGATCAACGTGATTCCGGTGCGGCTGCCGTCGCTGCGCGAACGGATCGAGGACGTGCCGCTCATCGCGGAGCACTTCGTCGTCAAGTTCGCCGAGCAGATGAAGAAGCCGATCACCGGCATTTCCCGCGCCGCGATGGCGCGCCTCCAGGCGCACACGTGGCCGGGCAACGTGCGCGAGCTCGAGAACGCAATGGAGCGGGCGGTGGCCCTGGAGCGGACCCCGTCCATCCTCCCCGAAAGCCTTCCCGAGGCTCCGCGAGGGGTTGAGGCGGTGCCGGCGGGCGCCCTGGCGTTGCCGCCCGGCGCCTCGTCCTCGACGCCGCTGCCCGAAAAGGGCTTCGACCTCGAGCAGCACGTCCAGCACCTCGAGCGCGAGTACATCGCGGAGGCGCTGCGCCGGTCGAACGGGGTCAAGGTGAAGGCGGCGGAGCTGCTCGGCATGAGCTTCCGGTCATTCCGCTATTACATGAAGAAGTACAACCTGAAATGACCGGGTCGAGCCGACTCTACAAGACACTTTGCGGCAACCGGGCAGCCGCAGACTGTCACTCGGACCAAAAATTGTCACAAATGGGCACTTCGTGCCCGTCACGATAACCCACACAACTTCTTAGCCGATAACTACTTACGGATTTCAACTATGAAACGTAATCAGAAGGGTTTCACGCTCATCGAGCTCCTGATCGTCGTGGCGATCATCGGCATCATCGCGGCCATTGCGGTTCCTGGTCTTCTCCGGGCCCGCATGTCAGGCAACGAGGCGTCGGCGATCGGTTCCCTGCGTGCGACCAACAGCGCGCAGTCGACCTTCGCGGCCAGCTGCGCGAATGGTCTCTACGCCCAGAGTCTGGTGACGCTCGGCAGCGGCCCGTCGGGCGGCTCGGCGTTCATCAGCCCGGACCTCGGGTCGGCGGCTACGGTGACCAAGAGCGGCTACACTGTGTCGCTGACCGGCACGACGCAGACCGGCGGCACGGCTTGCAATGGCGCGACCGGCCTTGCTTCGGGCTACCACGCCTGGGCGGACCCCGTGTCCACGTCGACCGGCACGCGCTACTTCTTCACGAACACCACGGGCACCATCTGGCAGGCGACTGCCTCGATCGGTTCAGGCGGCAGCGACACCGCGTCGCCGTCGAGCGGCACAGCGATTCAGTAGTGGCTCAGGTTCCGCGGACTCGAGAAGTCCGCGCGCCTGCTCTCTCAATCTCCAACGAGGTGACGGGAAGGCCGGGTCCGCTGCAAAGCGCACCCGGCCTTTTTTTCGTCGCGCCATCTTCCCCTCACTGACACCCTGAGTCCGACAAGGAAACGTCAGTCCGACAAATTTTGTCAGACAACAGCAAGGTGTCTAATCCGCTGTAAGTGACTGCCAATGCACCATGTTAGTCACGTTCAACCGAGCGCGACGACATGGCACCAGCGTTGCTCAAGTGATCCACGGTTCGCACCAAAGATCGTCACCGAGCGCAACACATTAATACTCTAATACTCTGAGGTGCCTGCAATGAAATTCCGGAGTCAGAAGGGTTTTACCCTTATCGAGCTGCTGATCGTCGTCGCGATCATCGGCATTATCGCGGCGATTGCGGTCCCGGGTCTGCTGCGGGCGCGTATGTCCGGCAACGAGGCGTCGGCAATCGGATCGCTGCGGGCTGTGAACAGCGCGCAGTCGACGTTCGCGGCCAGCTGCGCGAATGGCCTTTACGCGCAGGGGCTCGACACCCTGGGGACCGGCCCCTCGGGCGGATCGGCGTTCATCAGCCCCGACCTCGGGGCGTCCCCGACGGTCACCAAGAGCGGCTACACCGTGTCGATGACCGGCACCACGCAGACCGGCGGCACGGCGTGCAACGGCGCGACCGGCCTCGCCGCGGGCTACCACGCCTGGGCGGACCCGGTCTCGACGTCCACCGGTACGCGCTACTTCTTCACGAACACGACGGGCACGATCTGGCAGGCAACCAGCTCGATCGGCTCGGGCGGGAGCGACACCGCGACGCCGTCGAGCGGAGCGGCGATTCAGTAAGTGGCGGCCGGGCTCGAGGCGCCCGGACAACCAGCGTCGAGGGCGGGCGTCTCGAGTCCGCCCTCTTTTCATGTTCCCCGGGCGAGCGAGGGCAAACCGTGATGAACGTCAGGCATGCGAAGGGCTTCACGCTGATCGAGCTGCTGATCGTCGTGGCCATCATCGGCATCATCGCGGCCATCGCGATTCCCGGCCTGGTCCGGGCCCGCATCTCGGGCAACGAGGCGTGGGCGATCGGGTCAATCCGTGCCATCAACACCGCGCAGGGCACCTTTTCCGCGAGCTGCGCCGCCGGGCGCTACGCGCAGTCCCTCGACGTGCTCGGCGTGCCGGCGTCGGGCGGCACGGCGGCGTTCCTGAGCCCAGACCTCGCCCAGGCGCCCAGCGTCAGCAAGAGTGGTTACACCGTGTCGCTGGACGGCGCCGGGGTGACCGGCGGGACCGCCGCCTGCAACGGTGCGACGAATCTCGCCTCGGGCTTCCACGTCTGGGCCGACCCTTACAACTCGTCGACCGGCACGCGGTTCTTCTTCGTCAACACGACCGGGACGGTCTGGCAGGCGACGAGCACGATGTCCGGCGGCGGCGACACCTCCGCTCCGTCGGGTGGCACGCCGATACAATAGGATGTCGCCGGGCCCTCGCGGTCCGCCCCCTTTGTTCATGCGCAAGCTGCCGCGCGGCTTCTGGCCGCTTCTCGCGCTCGCCGTGTCGGCCGTCCCGGTCGCCGGCGTGTTCACGCTCAGCAACATCTTCTACGTCCGGGACCTGACGATGGCGTTCAGGTCGCGCTTCCAGTTTCTCCGGCACGCCGTCTATTCCGGCTCGTTTCCGCTGTGGGATCCCTATCCCGCGAATGGGCAGCCCGCGGTCAACGACGCCCTGTATCAGCTGTTCCACCTGCCGTCGCTTCTCGTGCGTCTCCTGCTGCCGGCAACCCTCGCGTACAACGCGTGGGTCGCCCTGCCCGTGCCGCTCGCCGCCGCGGGGATGTATCTGTTCCTGCGCAGGCACACGGCGCCGGTGGTGTCCGCGTTCGGTGCGATCGCGTTCGCGGTGTCAGGCCCCGTCGTGTCGACGACGAACTTCCCGAACATGTCGTGGTCGGTGGCCGCGATTCCCTATGTGTTCTGGACGATGGAGCGTCTCTTCGAGCGGCGAACGCCAGCCTCCAGCGCGTTGCTCGCCGTCGCCGTCTCGACCCAGGCGCTGGCGGGCGAGCCCGTCACGTTCGCGACGACGCTGGCGATCGCCGCGGCGTATGCAACGCTGCCCGAGCGGCGCTGGCGAGACCGGCGGCTGGTGGTGCTGTCGGCGGCCGGGCTGGGCGCCGGGGTGGTGCTGTCCGCCATCCAGTACGTGCCGCTCGCGGCTGCGAGCGCGAACTCGATTCGCGGCATGGGCACGGTCACCGACTTCTGGGCGTTCCATCCGCTCGCGCTGCTGGAGCTCGCCGTCCCGCATTTCTTCGGCGATTACTTCAACTCCAGCCTGCGAGAGACCGGGTGGATGGTCGCGCTCAACAGCCAGCGCGATCCCTTCTTTTACACGATGTACGTCGGCGTGCCCATGGTGTTGCTCGCCGCCGTCGCCGCGTTGTCGGGCCGTCCGCGCACCGTGTTCTGGACTGTCGTCGTTGTGGTGTGCGCGATCGCGTCGCTCGGCCCTTACACCCCGGTTTATCCATTGCTGCGCGAGCTGATTCCGCCGTTGAAGTCGTTCCGGTTTCCGGTCAAGTACCTGTCCATGGCCGCCTTCGGGATCGCGACGCTGGCGGCGATGGCATTCCAGTGGGTCCTGGACGGCGGCGTCCCGCGACGCCCCCTCCGGGTCACCCTGGCCGCGGCCTGCTTCGTGGCCGCGCTGTCGTACGTCCTCATCGCGTGGGTGCTGGTCGCGCCAGCGCTGCCGATCCGCGCCTTTTTTCACCTGGCGGTCCGGGCGCACGTCCCGGCGCCGATCCAGGGCGCGGAGTTCCTGCTGTTCCGCGCCCGTCCGCTGCTGGCGTCGCTGCTGCTCAAGCTGCTCTGCGCGTCGTTCCTTCTGTGGCTCGCGGCGTCGTCCCGGCGCGAGCGCCGCCTGGCGCTCGTCGTCTTCTCGGTGTTCGCGGTCCTCGATCTGGTCGCCGCGAACTCGAGCGTCAACCCGACAATGGATGTGGCGCTGCTCGATCTTCCGGCGTGGGCGAAGTCGATCCCCGTGGACATGCACGAGCGGGTATACGTCGGCGGCCGGCTGGAAGGCTACGTCAACACGACGGACGTGGACGCGCCGAAGTACGCGCGGTATCTCGACGAATTCAGCGAGATGCAGCAGCGGTATCTGATCGTCGGGGAGTTCCTCTTTCACACGTCCGGCGCGCGCATCCGCGAATCGATGTCGTACGACCTGCCGGTGCTGTGGTCGACCGACTTCGCGCGCGCGGGCGGCTGGTTCAAGCTGGCATCGCGCGAGGACCGGCTGCGATATCTGCAGCGAGTGGGCACGCGCTACGTAATCCTGCCGACGCCGCCGTATCCAGGGGCGGTGCCGCTGGCGCAGCTGCTCGGGGCAGAACAGCAGCACCTGTACGACTTCAACCCGGCGGCGCGGCGGGCCTACGTCGTCCCGGACGCGCTGATGGGGCCGGACCTGAACTGGCAGATCCAGGGCATGTTCCAGGTGCGGTTCAATCCGGCCAGGGGCGTGCTCGTGAGCGATCCGCAGCCCGCGCCGGCCGGCGTGCCTGGTTCTCCCGTCCTTCCGTCCGCGACGTTCGTCGAGGACGGCCTGAACCGTGTCGTGATCCGCGCCGGGTCGCCGGGTGACGGGTACCTCGCGCTGATGGATACGTACAACCCCGACTGGCACGTGGACGTGGACGGCCGCCCAGCGCCGCTCATGCGCGCCAACGGGCTCTTCCGCGCCGTCCACCTCACTCCAGGCGAGCATCTCGTCACCTTTAGCTATCGGCCACGCAGGTTCTACCAGGGGGCGGCGATTACCGGTCTGACCGCGCTGGGGCTCGCGATGTGGAGCGCGTGGGGCGCGAGGCCCCGCCCGACCCCGCATGAGTAGTCGTCCGGACGGCGGCGGGGGTGAGACCCGCGCCCGCACCTGGGCCCTCGTCGTCTTCGCGCTCTCCTGTGTGCCGATCCTCGGCGTCTTCAGCACGCGCAGGATTTTCTTTGTCCGCGATCTGTCGTTCTTCTTCTGGTCGCGTCATCTCTGGCTGCGGCACGCGATCTTCGGCGGCGAGGCTCCGTGGTGGGACCCGTACGTCGCCGGAGGGCAATCGGCCATCGCCGACGCGTTGAATCAGCTGCTGATGCCGGTGACCGTCGCCATCCGGCTCCTGCCGTCGGACATCGTCGCGTTCAATCTCTGGGTCGCGCTGCCGCTGCCGCTGGCGGCGCTTGGCATGTTCCTGTTCTTGCGCCGGCGCACATTGTCTGGTTCAGCCGCGGCGCTGTCTGGTTCAGCCGCGGCGCTGTCTGGTTCAGCCGCGGCGCTGTCTGGTTCAGCCGCGGCGCTGGGCGCGTGCGCCTTTGCGCTGTCGGGACCGGTCGTGTCGATGCTCAACACGCCGAACCTTTCCTGGTCGGTCGCGTTGATGCCATGGGTCCTGCTCGCGGCCGATCGCGTGCTCGACTCGTCGACGCCGCTTCGCGCCGGAGGCGCGCTTGCGATCGGCTTCGCGCTGCAGGCGCTGTGTGGGGAGCCCGTCACCTGGGCGGCGACGGGGGTCGTGGCGTCCGCGTTCGCGGTCTTCCGCCGCAAGGCGGAGGCGGCCGGATCGGACACCGTCGCTTCTGCCTTCACAGGCAAGATCACCGTCATCGCCGCACTCGTCGCCGGCGGACTTCTCGCCGCGGCGCAGCTGGTGCCGACGGCGATGGCCGGCGTGCGCGCGCATCGCGCCGCCCTGGCGACGCCCGACTTCTGGTCCCTGCACCCGTTCGCGCTCTCGGAAGCGGTGGCCCCGCACCTGTTCGGCAACTACTACGACGCGTTCCTCGCGGATCTGCCGTGGATGGGCGCGCTCAATTTTGGCCGCGACCCTTTCTTTTACTCGCTCTACATCGGTCCGCTCGTCCTGCTGCTGGCCGGTCTGGGCGTTGTGACGCGGTTCCGCCGGAACGTCTTCTGGCTCGCGACCGGGCTGGTCTTTGTGGTCGCCGCGCTCGGGGGGTACACGCCGATCTATCCGCTGGCCAGGCGGCTCTTCCCGCCCTTGATGTATTTCCGGTTTCCCGCGAAGTACGTCGTGATCGCTGTTTTTGCCTGCGCCGTGGCGGCCGCCGACGGATTCTCCGTGCTTCGCCGGCGCAACCAGCCACCGTCAAAGCGAATCGCGATCGCCGCGACAATCGCCGGCATCGGGCTGCTCGCGTCAGTCGCGCTCCTCTTCATGCCGGACCTCGTCTCGGGCGGCGCGCGCGCGCTCGCGGTCGGCGCGCACCTCAAGGACCCTGCCGCTGGTGCGGTATTCCTCGCCCGCGTCGGACCCTCGCTCATGGCTCGAGCGTTCGGGCTTTTGCTCGCAGGCTGCGTACTGATCGCCGCGGCCGCGCGGACCCGCCTTGCCGTGCCGGTGCTGTTTGTCGCCGTGGCCGCCGATCTTCTCACTGCCAGCAGCGGACTCAACCTGACAACCGATCTCGCGAAGCTCGCGCCCCCCGCCTGGTACACGGCGTCGGCGGGCCCGCAACGCGTGTACATTGGCGGACGCGTTCGTGGATTCATGAACACGGGCGACCCGGACGCGACGCCCACCTGGCAGATCCCGGCCGAGAGCACTGCCGTCGAGGGACGCATGGAGCTCAATGCGGAGCTGCCGATGGCGCCGTCCGGATGGCGCGTACGTGAAGCGCTCTCCTACGACCTCCCGTACCTCTGGCCGGCAGAATATGAGGCGACGGTCCGTCGATTCGAGCACGCCAACACCAGCGAGCGCGCCGCCTTCCTCCGGCGCAGCGGCGTGCGCCGCTGCGTGCTGCCGGTCACGGAACAGCGGCCATGGCGCGCCGTCGCGGACGTGTCCGGCTGGAACATGCGCGTGTTCGAGTGCGATCCGGGCGCGACTCGAGTGTTCATGGCCTCGTCCGTGGAAATCGCGCGCGAGCCGGCGGACCTCTCGTGGCAGCGGGACGCCCTCTTCGACCCGGCGCTCGCCGACGACGGGGCGCGCCTGGCAGTGATGCCTTCCACGTCGGGACAGGCAGGCCCGCCCGATCCCTCCTTTGCGCGTATCGTCCAGGACGGCGCGACGACGGTGGTCGTCGAGGCGTCGGTGCAACGGGGGGGAATCCTCGTGCTGCGCGATTCGTACGATTCCGACTGGACGGCTGAGGTGGACGGCGTCCCCGCCGCGATGACGCGGGCGAATGGTCTCTATCGCGCGGTCGCGCTGCCGGCCGGCCGCCACGTGATACGGTTTTCCTACCGGGCGCGCGACCTCGCCGCAGGTCTAATCATTTCAGGAATGACGGCGCTCCTCCTCACGTTCGGCGTTGCCGCGTCCAGGAGGCGCGATCGCGCGGGATTCACGCTCATCGAATTGATGATCGTTCTCGCCATCATCGGCGTCCTGCTGTCGATCGCGTTCAGCCAGTACCGCGGCATGACGGCCCGCGGGAATGACGCCTCGGCGTTGGCATCGATGCGCTCGATCGCGGCCGCGCAGTGGCAGTTCGCGCTGACGTGCGGCAACCTGAAGTACGCGAGCACGCTGCCGGCGCTCGCGCAGCCCGTGCCGTCCACCGGACACGGCTTCCTGAGTCCGGATCTGACGGGCAGCGCCGAGCCGTTCGAGAAGTCCGGCTACATCTTCCAGATGGCAGCCAAGCCGCTCGACAGCGCAGCTCCCGCCTGCAACGGCGCCGTCCCGGCCGACGGATACGCGGCGACGGCGGACCCCGCGAGACCGGGGGTCACTGGCGGGAGGTTCTATGGCGTCAACGCCGACCGGGTCATGTACGTGGACGAGCAGCAGACCTTCACGGGGAACCTGGCCGAGTCCGGGGCGCCCAGACACGGCGGGGAAGTGAAGTAATATTGGACGTTCCATGTCAGGTCTGGCTCGCAAGCTGCTGATCGCGTTCGCGCTGCTCGGGCTCGCCGCCTCGGCTGCGGCGACCTACGTCCACTTCAACCTGGTCAAGAACCCGGACTACTCGAGTTTCTGCGACATCAACGCGGCGGTGTCCTGCAAAGCGGCCTATCTCAGCCGCTACGGGTCAATCGCGGGCGTGCCCGTCGCCGTCGGCGGCATCCTGTTTTTCACGTGGGTGCTGATGCTGATGTGGGGCGCGCGCGGCACGAGCCGGATCCGGGACAGTGCCCCCGCCTACATTTTCGCGGGCTCCACGCTGGCGCTTGCCGTCGTCCTGTACCTGGCGTACGCCTCGTTCTTCATCTTGAAAGAGGTTTGTCCGCTGTGTGTCGCGACGTATGTCGCGGTGATCGGCGTCTTCATCCTTTCGGGAGGAGCCAGTTCGGTGCCAATGTCTCAACTGCCCAGGCGCGCCTTGCGTGACATTCGCCTCCTGATTGCCACGCCGGCCGCACTCGTGATCGCGCTGCTGTTCATCGCGGGCGCCTCCTGGGGGATGAGCGTGTTTCCGCGAGAAGAAGCCCGGCCGGTCGCAGCGGAGGCGCCGGCCATCACGGCCAACGAGAGCAGCGAGTTCGAGCGCTGGTGGGACGTGCAGCCGAAGGTGCCCAACTTCCCGTTCAACAACGACGGGGCGAAGGTGCTCATCGTCGAATTCGCCGATTTCCAGTGCCCGCAGTGCCGGGTGCAGTACTTCGCGCTGAAACCGATCCTCGACAAGTACGCCCAGCGCCCGCAGGATGTGAAGGTGGTGCTGAAGCAGTTCCCCCTCAACTCGGACTGTAACCCGACCGTCCCGACGAAGATGCACGTCGCGTCCTGCGACGCCGCGGCCGCGGTGCTGATGGCGCGATCGAAAGGGACCTTCGAGAAGGTTCAGGACTGGCTGTTCCTGCACCAGCAGGAGCTCAGCCCGGCGACCGTCCGCGGCGCCGCCGCCGACATCGGCAAAGTCCCGGACTTCGACGGGGCATACCCGAAGGCGATTCAGGAAGTGAAGACCGACGTCGCGCTCGGCTCGTCGCTCGGGGTCACCTCGACGCCGACCTTTTTCATCAACGGCAAGCGCATCCCGGGCGGCGGCCTCCCGCCGCAGTACTTCGAGGCCGTAATCGAGCTGGAGCTGAAACGCGCCAGGTGAAGCCGCCGAAACGCGGAACACGCTGAATAGTTGATGGCCACTGCGGCAATCCGCACGCGCGAACTCTCCAAGGACTACCACGTCGGGTTCTGGCGCCCGCGGCCATACCGCGCGCTGGATCGCCTGTCGATCGACGTGGCGTCCGGCGACGTCTTCGGGTTCCTGGGGCCGAACGGCGCCGGCAAAACGACGACGCTCAAGCTGCTGATGCAGCTGGTGTTTCCCACGAGCGGCGAGGCGGAGATTCTCGGCCGCCCGGCTGGCGACGTGGGCGTCCGGCGCCGCATCGGCTACCTTCCGGAGAACCCGTACTTCTACGATCATCTCACGGCGGAAGAGCTGCTCGACTACTACGGGCAACTGTTCGGTATGCCGGCTGTCGAACGCAGGCAGCGCGTGTCCGCGACGCTCGATCGGCTCGGCATCGGCGGGGAGCGCCGCCTCGCGCTGCGAAAGTTCTCGAAGGGCATGCTGCAGCGGCTCGGGCTGGCGCAGGCGCTGCTGAACGATCCCGAAGTGCTGTTTCTCGACGAACCGATGTCGGGGCTGGATCCGCTCGGCCGGCGCGACGTCCGCGCGCTGATGCTCGAGCTGCGCGATCAGGGGCGCACGATCTTCTTCAGCTCGCACATCCTTTCCGACGCGGAGGCGCTGTGCAGCCAGGTCGCGATCGTCGCCAAGGGACGGCTCGCCGCCGCCGGGCGTCTGACCGACCTCCAGGAATTCGCGATCCAGGGCTGGGAGCTGGTGATGGCCGGGGTGCCGGCCGCGGCGCTCGAGCGCGTGCGGGCCCGCGCGCGGCGCGTGCTGACGATCTCCGGCGATCGATATGTGATCGACCTCCCGCCCGACGGCCGGCCGGAAGAGATGCTGCGCGAGCTGACCGCGGCAGGCGCTAGGCTGATCTCGGTCAATCCGCTGCGCGAAACGCTCGAAGACGTCTTCGTCCGGCGCGTCGCCGAAGTGGGCGATGGCGCCCGGGGGACGGTGTGAAGGCGATTGGGTCGGTGGCCGTCGCCGTGTTCCGCGAATCGGTGCGGGACCGCGTGTTCTATAACCTCGTGCTGTTTGCGCTCCTGCTGGTGGCCGCGTCCATCCTGATCGGCCAGCTCACCGCGGGCCAGGACGTCAAGATCATCAAGGATCTGGGGCTGGCGTCGACGTCGCTCTTCGGCCTGTTCATCGCGGTGTTCGTCGGCATCAATCTGGTGTCGAAAGAAGTCGATCGGCGCAGCGTGTATCCGCTGTTCGCGAAGCCGATCCGGCGCTTCGAGTTCATTCTCGGCAAGTACGCCGGGCTGCTGCT
>WNFC01008536.1_pt1 | contig 11298 bp, 12 predicted proteins | sample 5400541 | NCBI WGS metagenome assembly WNFC01 (sample SAMN13153342, study PRJNA577476) | soil metagenome | isolation source: 120 cm saprolite under Douglas fir tree site 2 hole 2 replicate 1 | place: USA:California | collected 2015-04-18
CGTACGTGGTGGCGAGCATGCGGATCATGTCGCGGATGGGCAAGGCGGCCATGGAGCGGATCGGCTCGTCGAGCGACTTCGTGCCCGGACTGCATTCGCTGGGGGATCTGGATCCGCTGCGGCGGTACATCTTGCACTTTCCCCAAGAGAAACTGATTTGGAGCGTGGGATCGGGCTACGGGGGGAACGCGCTGCTGGGAAAAAAGTGCCTTGCGCTGCGCATCGCAAGCGTGATGGCGCGCGAACAGGGGTGGATGGCGGAGCACATGCTGATCCTGGGGCTGGAGTCGCCGGGCGGCAAAGTGACGTACATGGGCGCGGCGTTCCCGAGTGCGTGCGGGAAAACGAACCTGGCAATGATGGTGTCCACGCTGGAGAGCCAAGGCTACCGCGTGTGGACCGTGGGCGACGACATCGCCTGGATGAAGATCGGCGAGGACGGATTTTTGCATGCGATAAACCCCGAGGCAGGATTTTTTGGCGTGGCTCCGGGCACGGGCATGAAGACTAATCAAAACGTCATGGCGGCGCTGCACAAGAACACGCTGTTCACGAATGTGGCGATGACAGCGGAGCGGGAGCCGTGGTGGGAAGGAATTGGAGGAGACCCGCCAGAGGGAATGATTAACTGGAAAGGCGAGAGGTGGAATGCGTCCAAGGGCGCGGCAGCGCATCCGAATGCGCGTTATACCGTACCGGCGCAGCAGTCGCCGAGCATTTCACCGAAGTGGGAAGCGCCGGAAGGCGTGCCAATTTCGGCGTTTATTTTTGGCGGGCGAAGAGCGCGCGTGGCGCCGCTGGTGTACGAATCGTTTGACTGGCAGCACGGAGTGTTTGTGGGCGCGACGATGGCGAGCGAGACAACTGCGGCAGCGACGGGCGACGTGGGTATCACGCGGCGGGACCCCATGGCCATGCTGCCCTTCTGCGGGTACAACATGGCGGATTATTTTGGGCATTGGCTGGAGATGGGAAAGAAAATCCCGAAGCCGCCGAAGATTTTTCATGTGAACTGGTTCCGCAAGGGCGCGGACGGAAAATTCCTGTGGCCGGGGTACGGAGAAAACGTTCGCGTGCTGAAGTGGATTCTGGAGCGCGTCGAGGGCCACGGCGCAGCGCAGGAGACGCCCATCGGCTATGTTCCCGCAAAGAACGGGCTGACGCTGGACGGAATGAGGATTTCAGACGAAGCGCTCGACGAGTTGCTGCGGGTGGACCCGGAAGATTGGACGCGAGAGCTGGAAGATTCAAAACAGTTTTTCGGAAAATTCAGCGAGCGTCTGCCGCGGCAAATTCGCGAAGAGCATGAAAAACTGGCGCGGCGTTTTCAGCGGGTGTTCACGGCATAAAAATCCGCACAAACACTTCAGTGATGGCCGCTGGCGCGGCGCCCAGGCGAGGTGATGGGCGGCATATCCTCGGCGTCAAATGACGCGGGCGGGCGTTCGAAATGAAAATCAGGCCGGCTTTGCAGCAAACGGACGCAGCGATTCCAGCGGAGAATGCTGTCGTCATTGCCGGCAGGGCGAATCTTTTCCGCCTCGGCGAAGCAGTGCATGGCCTCTTCAATCAATGGCAGGAGAATGTGCGGGGCGTAGCCGACGAGCAACTGAGTCTTGGCGTGGCGTTCGTGCAATAAACCAGTGTAATAAAGCCGCTCGTAGGGATCGCGCAAAGACTGAAAGATAGACTGCGCCTCGAGGTAGCGATCGCTGGCGATGCCGATGAATTGGTCGGTGATGGCGAGACCGAGCATGCGGCGAGCGAGCTGATGCTCGGAATCAACGACGAGAATGTCGCGGCAGATGGATTCCGCTTCTTCGGGTTCGTTGAGGTAGCGATAGAGCTCAACTTTCGCAATAGCTTCGGGAATGCCGGCCTTGGAGATGGATTTCAGTTCGTGTGCCATGGAACCTCCTGGAAAAGTGATCGGTTTCTCTTTTTATCCGCAGGATGAGTTCTTGAAGTTGAGATCCTTCAGCGACCTTATCGGGTCTCTTCAGGATGACATCAAGCTCTTTCCTTTTAAATAGCTCGCTCTTTTACGCTACGAAACATGCGGAACAGCATGGTTAGCGGATCGTAGAATTCGTCCACAACGCGCTCCTTGAGCGGAATGATGGCGTTGTCAGTGATGCGAATCTCCTCAGGGCACACCTCCGTGCAACATTTGGTGATGTTGCAAAGACCGAGGCCGAGATGCTCCTTGAGAAGGGCGGCACGATTGCGGCCGTCGAGAGGATGCATTTCGAGGCCAGCGATTCGAACGAAGAAGCGCGGGCCGGCGAACTGCTCTTTCTTGTCGTGTTCGCGAAGAACGTGGCAAACGTCTTGGCACAGAAAACATTCGATGCACTTGCGAAACTCCTGCACGCGATCCACGTCGAGCTGGGAGATTTTCCAGGCAACGCCCGGCCGTGGTTCGAAAGCAGGGATTTTGCGGTTGACACGATAGTTCCAGGAAACGTCGGTGACAAGGTCTTTGATTCTGGGAAAGGATTTCATTGGGAGGACGGTGATGGGCTGGTCCTGCGGGAGATCGTCCATGCGCGTTTTGCAAGTCAGGCGCGGGCGGCCGTTGACTTCCGCGGAGCAGGAGCCGCACTTCCCTGCTTTGCAGTTCCAGCGGACGGCGAGGTCCGGAGCGAGGTATCACTGAATGTAATGAAGAGCGTCGAGGACAACCATGCCAGGCGCGACGGGGACGGCGTAGTCCACGGTTTGTCCGGCGTTCGAATCGCCGCGAAAAACGCGCAGGGTGGCTTCTTTCATGAGGGTCCCCCTTTTTGCGAGCGCTGCATGGCTTCTTCCCAAGGCAGTGGCAGAGCGGAGCCCAAAACTTTCCACTTGGTGAAATTCGTCGGGCCCATGTGGGGGATCATGGCCTTCATGGCGTGGCCATGAGGGATCTTCGCGACGAAATCCATCAGCGCTTTTTCGTCAGTCCAGGCGGAAAGCGTCCAAAAGTTGCGGCTTAATGGCTTGGCGCGAAGGGAGTAACCGATGATCCCAGGAGTCGAGCGCAATTGTCTTTGAATCTGAAATAAGAATTTGAAGAATGCCGGGAACGCACGGTACTTGTTCAGCGGCAGGTAAGAAAGCAGAGCAGAATACTCCCGGTTCGTTTCGGGCGCGGCGAATTTGATCCAGGGTGAATCCATAGCCAGCATTCTTCGCGTCATTTAACCGCGCAAATCGGAAGGCGGTTCATGACTTTTCCTCGGCAAGAATTTGCTTCAACTCTTCAGGCATGGGCTCGATCGGAGCTTCGCGACGGTTCATGCCTCCAGATTCACGGACAATAATATTGTGCTTCTTCTCCCACGCCGAATCGAGATTCGGATGGTCGATACGGCTGTGCGCGCCGCGGCTTTCCGTGCGCGCCAACGCGCTATGGGCGACCGCCGCGGAAACTACGAGCATGGACTTGAGGTCGTAAGAGAGATGCCAGCCGGGATTAAAAAGGCGGGAGCCTTCGACGCCGGCTCTTGCGGCACGAGCTTTCAACTTTTCCAATTCGGCGAGCGCCTTTTTCAAGTCTTCCTCTGTGCGAAAGATTCCGACGAGATTCTGCATCACTTCCTGCAGGTCACGGTGAACAGCATAAGAACTCTCCGCCGCGGCGTTGGAAAAAGGGGCGAGCAATTCTTTTTCGGCTTGCGCGATCTGCGAGCCGTCCAAGGAAGTAGCAGAGGCACCCCTGGCGTATTCGGCGGAGGCAAGCCCCGCGCGGCGGCCAAAGACCAGCAAATCGGAGAGCGAATTTCCGCCGAGGCGATTGGCACCATGAAGACCGGCGGCAGCTTCTCCCGCAGCAAACAGGCCGGGAACGGTGGACTGCGCCGTTTCGGCATCCACGCGAATGCCACCCATCATGTAGTGGCACGTAGGGCCGACTTCCATCGGTTCCTTGGTAATGTCGACGTCGGCGAGTTCCTTGAACTGGTGAAACATGCTGGGGAGTTTCTTTTTAACGTAATCGGCGGGCTTGTGAGAGATATCGAGATACGCGCCGCCGTGTTCGGTGCCGCGCCCTTCTTTCACTTCGGTGTAAATGGAGCGGGCAACGACGTCGCGCGTGGAGAGTTCCATGCGCTTGGGATCGTACTTTTCCATGAAACGCTCGCCCGCTTTGTTGCGCAGGATGCCGCCTTCTCCGCGAACTGCCTCGGTGACGAGAATGCCCTGAACGCCGGGCGGCCAAACCATTCCGGTGGGATGGAACTGCACGAATTCCATGTCCACAAGCTCGGCGCCCGCTTCGTAAGCAAGGGCCATGCCGTCGCCGGTGTATTCCCAGGAGTTGGAAGTGACGCGCCAGGCTTTGCCGATGCCGCCGGTGGCGATGACGATGGCTTTCGCCTTGAAGACGATGAGGCGGCCGGTCTCGCGCCAATAGGCGAAAGCACCGGCGATGCGGCCGCCGTCGGTCAAGAGGCGCGTGACCGTGCATTCCATGTAGACGTCGATGCCTTGCTGGACGCCGCGGTCCTGAAGGGTGCGAATCATCTCCAGACCGGTGCGGTCGCCGACGTGGCAGAGGCGCTTGAAAGTGTGGCCGCCGAAAGCACGCTGAAGAATGTCGCCATTTTCGGTTCGGTCGAAAAGAGCGCCCCACTGTTCGAGTTCGCGGACGCGATCGGGAGATTCCTGAGCGTGGAGCTGGGCCATGCGCCAATTGTTGAGAAGTTTTCCGCCGCGCATGGTGTCGCGAAAATGCGTTTTCCAATTGTCGGCGGCGTCCACGTTGGCCATGGCTGCGGCGATGCCGCCTTCAGCCATGACGGTGTGGGCTTTTCCGAGAAGCGATTTGCAGACCACGCCTACGGAGGCGCCTTGCGCCAGGGCTTCGATCGCCGCGCGCAACCCTGCTCCGCCGGCGCCGATGATGAGAACGTCGTGCTCACGGGTTTCGTAGTTTGCGGTCACAGGAGCCTCAGGTCACGAATCGCACCGTTAGCTACCATGCGCACGTAGAAATCGGCGAAGCCCACGGAAACGAGGCTGCACCAGGCGAAAAGCATGTGGTGCTCGTTCAGAAATGTGGAAATGCGCCAAGCAGCGAAGCGGGAGCGGCCAAAGGCCGCGCAAGAGAAGCAATCGAGTTTGCCGCCAGCAAGATGACGGAGCGAGTGGCAGGAAAACGTGTAGAGCGAAAGAAGAGAGACGTTTAGAGTGAGAACGAGCGTGCCGACACCAATACCAAAGTGGCCGTTGAAAAAGAAGGAGCGGATCGCATCGTACCAAAGAAAAATGATGAAAAGAACCGCGAGATAGAAAAAATAGCGATGGGCGTTTTGCAGGATGAACGGAAAAGCTGTTTCGCCGCGATAATTGCGCCGAGGAGATTCGGCAACAGCGCAAGCGGGCGGGTCCATGAAAAACGCCCGGTAATAAGCTTTGCGGTAGTAGTAGCAAGTGGCGCGAAAGCCGAGTGGTCCGGCGAGGATCAAGAGCGCTGGTGAGAGCGGCCACCAATGGTGTTGCGGGTCGATAAGTGGTGAATAGAAGGGCGAGACGTACGGCCCCCAAGAATAGAACTTCCCTTCGAAGGCGCGCAGCGTAGCGTAAATGCCAAAACCGCCGAGAACAACGATAACGGGGAGAATTTCGATCCACCACCGATCGCGGCGCAGAGTGCTCCCGAAGCGTGATTCCGGCACGAGGCTCGGAGAACCAGACATCGCTTCACCTCCGAAGTGGCTGTAGGGTAGTCAAAAATGGAGTTTTTTCAAATGAAATTTTGGGAAAACATTTGGCTGAGCGAATTAAAGGATGGTTTCGATTTCCGCGTCGAGGGAGACGTGCGTGGCGGGGATTCCGTTGATCGAGAATTTGGCGCCACCGGCTTCGGAAAAGTGGAAAAAGCGGCTGATGTGATAGTCCTCGTCGTAACTGGAGAAGAGGCGTTCGGTTTCGGCGCTCGTCAAACCGAAGTCGGAAATCGCGACTGGCTCGCCAAAATTGCCAGCGTGAGAGCGATATAAACGGACCAAATCGCGCAGGGACATGATGGGAGCGCGACCAGCGGCTTGGGCGCTCATGGGATCCTCCTGAGCAGAGTGTACCGCCGGGGACAAGAAGAAGGAACGAAATTAACTCACAAACGCGAGGGAGAAACTGCGCACAGAGCTGACAGAGAGGACCACTAGAGAAACGGGAACTGAATTTGGTGCGGGACATAAGGATTGGGTAAGATGATTTGCAGACTTAAGCGGGATCAGGAGGAAAGAATATGAGTATTGCGGTGGGAGATACGGCGCCGAATTTTACGCTGTTGAACCAGGAAAAAAAGGAAGTGAAGCTCTCGGATTTCGCGGGGAAAAAGAATGTCGTGCTGGTGTGGTACCCGCTGGACTGGAGCCCCACGTGCACGACCGAGCACGCCTGCTTCGTGAATGATATGCGCTCGTTTGAAACGCTGGACGCCGAAGTACTCGGCGTCAGTGTCGACAGCGTCTGGTCGCACAAGGCCTACGCGGAGAAGATGGGCATCAAGTATTCGCTGCTGGCGGATTTTCATCCACGGGGGGCGATGAGCGAGAAGTACGGAGTGTATCTGGCAGACAAGGGGATCACCGGCCGGACCATCGCCATCGTGAACAAAGCAGGCAAAGTGGCGTGGCTCAAGAACTATGACATTCCGGTGGTGCCGGATTTGCAAGAAGTCGCGGCGGCGCTGTCTCAGGTAAAGGCCGCGGCAGCGTAGAGGGAAGATCGCCACGGAAGAGTAGAGGCACGGAGCCAACCAAAGCGGGCACCCCGATGGATCGGAGGGCTCGCTTTTGGTTGCGCGAGACGAGTGTGCCGGAAATGAAGCCTGGCTGGTTCCCCGCTCACTTGGCGGCTAGATCGTTTCGGGCGACCACGCCGCCCTTCATGACAAACTTGACGGATTCGAGGACATGCACGTCGGACGCGGGGCTACCGCTGACGGCGATTAGATCGGCGAAGTGACCGGTTTCAAGTGTGCCGACCTGGTCGGCCCAGCCGAGCAGATCCGCGGCGTTGACCGTGGCAGCCTGGATGGCATCGAGAGGCTTCATGCCCCACTCGACCATTTTGCCAAATTGTCTCGCATTGTCCCCGTGCGGGTAGACGCCGGAATCCGTGCCGAAGGCTATCTTTGCGCCGGATTGATAGGCGTGGCGAAAATTCTCGCGCTGAAGACGGCCGATCTTCTTTTCCTTCTCGATGGACTCCGGGAGCATGCCGGCCTTCGCCCCTTCCTGTAGGATGAAGTCGTCGTTGTAGATGTCGAAGACGAGATAAGTCCCGTGCTGCTTGGCAAGGGCGATGCCTTCATCGTCGATCAGGCTGGAGTGCTCGATGGAATCGATGCCGGCGCGAATGGCGTCCTTGATAGATTGCGTGCCGTGTGCGTGGGCGGCGACTTTGCGGCCGAGCTTGTGGGCTTCTTCCGCGATGGCTTGCATTTCTTCGAGAGTGAATTGGGGAGTCCCCGGCTGATCGCCTTTGCTTAGCACGCCTCCAGAAGCGCAGATCTTGATGAGATCGGCGCCGTATTTCACCACTTCGCGAACTTTAGCGCGGGCGGCCCAGGGGCCGTCGGCGACACCTTCGGACCTGTAGTGAAACTCAGAGGGCAAAAGATTATTGTCGCAATGCCCGCCGGTGATGCCAAGCGCTGGGCCGGAGACGCGCATGCGGGATCCTTCGACGTCGCCAGCGTCAATGGCATCGCGGAGAGCGACATCGGTGTAGCCGCTTGCGCCAACGTTTCGGACAGTGGTGAAACCGGCACGCAGCGTAAGCCGCGCATTCTTCACACCTGTGACAGCCTGCCGCGGAATGGAAATGCCGAGGCTTGCATAGCCGCTGTGCGTGGGTTCGCCGGTGAGATGCGTGTGGACATCGATCAAGCCGGGGAGGCAAGTGGCACTCGAAAGATCGATCGCGGTTACGCCGCTGGGAAGCTTCGTTGAAGTAAAGGAGGCGACCGAGGTGATCGTGCCAGTAGCGTCGAACACAACCATCTGATCACTGAGCACCTGACCAGAGCGAACATCCAAAAGTTTGCCGCAACGAACGGCGCCGGGGGCGGAGTAGGCCAGAGGCGACGAAATAGAAACAAAGAAAAGTATAAGCAAGACCTTGCGCATGAGTCTCCTCGGAACTTTGAATTGGACGAAAGCAGAGTACATCCGGAGCGCGGCATTGGGAAGCAAGATGCGCGGAGCTCCCGGCTAGCGAACCAGTTGAAGGCCGTTTTGATGCCAAAGGATTAGTCTTTCGAAGTTGCGATTGTGTCTTGGCCAGCGTCAGGCTTCTTCTCCGTGGCGGGGTTGGGGCGAACGAAAGAGCGGACGAAAAGGACCAGCCCCCAGCGTTCCTCTTCGGTCAACCGTTTCTTGAACGAGGGCATGGGCTTTCGGCCTTCGCTGATTTGATAAAAAATTTCGCCGTCGGTGATGCCGTTCATGTGCCCGGCGTCGGTGAGATCGGCGGGCGCCAGAGAGTGCATCATGGATTCGGGGCCGTCACCCTTGCCAAGTTCGCCGTGACACTGGGCGCACTGGTCTATGTAGATTGCTTTGGCAACTTTGAGAGTGGATTCCGCGGGCGAGAGAGGATTCTTGAGTTTTTTCACCTCTTCGGGGACGACCCACGGCCTGTCCTTTTGAAAGGCGGCGTAGGCGATCACAATGCAAATGAGGGTGAGGAGCAAGGCGAAAAGAATTTTGCGCGTCTTGAGACTGTGCTGCGCGTTCGTGGGCATTGTGACCAGGAAAAATTCTCGCACAACGGAGATGCCAACGAAAGTGGACCGAGCAGCACGTCACAGGATGTCCAGAGCGAACTAAGAACGGAAGATGAGCCAGAGGAGTTCGGCGTTGAAGAAGAGTATGGCGGCGGCAACGATCCAGGCGATAACCACGGTGAGTCGGGAGTTGGCGAACTCCCCCATCTTGGCGCGGCTGCTGGTGAAGTGGATGAGGGGAATCACCGCGAATGGCAACTGAAAACTAAGAATCACCTGGCTGAGAATGAGCAGCGAGGTAACTTTGTTCTCGCCGGCAAAGCCAATGACCAGCGCAGCAGGAATAATGGCGATGGAGCGGGTGACAAGCCTGCGAAGCCAGGGCTTGAGGCGAATGTCGAGAAAGCCTTCCATGACGATTTGGCCAGCCAGCGTTCCCGTGAGCGTGGAATTCTGTCCGGAAGCGAGCAGAGCGCAAGCGAAAAGCGTGCTAGCCAGGCTAGCGCCAAGCACGGGGCTGAGAAGTCTGTAGGCATCGGCGATTTCGGCGACGTTGTGAAGACCGCGAGTGTGAAAGGCAGCGGCGCCCAGAACGAGAATCGCGGCGTTGATAAAGAGCGCAAAACCGAGGGCCAGGGTGGAATCGAATATCGCGTAACGAACCGCTTCGCGCCGGTCGCGCAGGGAGCTGCCGAACGCGCGTGTCTGCACGATGCTGGAGTGAAGATAAAGATTGTGCGGCATCACCGTAGCGCCCAGGATGCCGATGGCGATGTACAGCATTTCGCGGTTGCGGAGAATTTCGGCGCGCGGGATAAAACCGATGGCCGCTTCGCGCCAGAGCGGGTGTGCGAAAAAGATTTCGTAGGCGAAACAAGCGGCGATCGAGCCGATGAGCGTCACAACAAACGCTTCGATCAGCCGGAAGCCGCGGCCCTGCAGCGCGAGCACGATGAGCACGTCAAACGCCGTGATAAGGACGCCCGCGAGCAGCGGCAAGCCGAAAAGAAGCTTCAGCGCGACGGCTGACCCCAGGACCTCGGCGAGGTCGCACGCGGCAATGGCGATTTCGCAGATCACCCAAAGGAACAGTCCCGTGCGCCTGGAATAATGTTCGCGGCAAGCTTGAGCGAGGTCGCGTCCGGTGGCAATCCCGAGCTTTGCGGAGAGCGCTTGCAGAAACATCGCCATCAGGTTGCTGATGAGCACCACGCTGAGAAGTGTGTAGCCGAATTTCGCTCCGCCGCCGATGTCGGTGGCCCAGTTTCCTGGGTCCATGTAGCCGACAGCTACGAGATATCCCGGCCCGGCAAACGCCAGGACTTTGCGAAACCAGGAAGCCCCGGATGAAAAAGGGATGGTGCGATGGGATTCCGGCAAGGACGGCGTGGCGGGGATCTCCGCCGAAGAGTAGAAGCCAACGGGAGTTTCACCAGAGACGGGCGGGTCGGTTTCGAGTTGTGGCGAGACCGTGGGTGCCATGGCCGATGTTAACTATGCTAAATAACACTACTAAACTACACTTAATATGCTTGCTTGTCAACGGGATTCCGTTTCCCGGTTGCTGACAGGAAGACCTGCGCCCGCCGCCCCGGACACCGGGCAAGCGAACCTCGCGGCCTTGTGGTAAGTTCGAAACGGCATTCCGGGAGCGAAACGAAATGGATCAACAGCAGCCAGTGCAGGGCCAGGTGCAGATCAAAGCGGACGAGAAGGAATTGCAGGGGCAGTACAGCAACCTGGTGATGATTCACCACAATCTGGAAGAGTTCACCATGAATTTTATCTACATTTTTCCAAACGGCGCGCAGGGGAAACTCCTGAACAGCATGATCGTCAGCCCGGGACACGCCAAGCGCATCTGGCGCGCGCTGGGGGAAAATCTGGCGCGCTACGAAGCACAGTTCGGCAACATCAAAGAATCTCCGGAAGGAAGCACGCCCGCGCCAAACGTGGGCTTCGTTCAGTAGAGGCTGAGTTTCGGGTCTATAGGATGCACGAATAGGTTGCAGTTGTGCCGCCCCTGGTCTGCCTGCTAGAATTATAAAGTTGTTCTTCGATTTGGGCCTGTAGCTCAGGTGGCTAGAGCGCGCCCCTGATAAGGGCGAGGTCGGTGGTTCAAGTCCACCCAGGCCCACCATTTGTTTCAGTAGGTTACCGGGTGTTGTCCCAAAAACCTCAACCCACAATCCGGCCCACATCTCACTGCACCATCTGCGTACTCACTCCGAGCGCCGTCAGATATTCCCCCTGCGCCGCCCGTGTTTCATCGCCGTCGTCCTGCGCGTACAGATCGAGCGTCGTCTGAATCTTCGCGTGACGCAGGATTCCTTGAACGGTCTTGGGTTCAACTTTCGCCTTGTTCACCAACCAGTTGCTTAGGCTGTGACGCAAGTTGTGAAGTCCAAACCTCTGCCCGTCCTCGATGTGCGCTCCAGCTTTCTTTGCCGCCGGTCGCAGATGATCGGCGACGAAAACAGACGCGGAGAGGGGAACACGGCCCGCCGCCTTGAGGGATGGAAAAACAAAATCCCCATCGGAGGCGAAAGGCGTCTGTGCCCGCCATGCACGCAAGA
>WNFC01008537.1_pt1 | contig 11298 bp, 10 predicted proteins | sample 5400541 | NCBI WGS metagenome assembly WNFC01 (sample SAMN13153342, study PRJNA577476) | soil metagenome | isolation source: 120 cm saprolite under Douglas fir tree site 2 hole 2 replicate 1 | place: USA:California | collected 2015-04-18
AAGCTCGAGGCCAACAAGAAGCTCGCGCGCGACTACATCGACCAGGTGTTCAACCAGCACAACCCGGACAAGGCGGCTGACTTCGTGACCGGCGACGTCATCTGGCACGGCGGGGGCCTCGGCGACATCGCCGACCCGGAGAACCTGGCCGGCCTGCTGGGGTCGTTCATCGGGGCGCTGCCGGACCTGTACGCGGCCGAGCGGGACATCATTGCCGAGAACGACCTGGTCGTCGTCCGGCTCGTCGTCACCGCCACGGTCAAGGGAAGCCTGCTGGGGGCGCCGGCCGACGGCAAGCCGGTCCGGTGGGACGCGGTGGACATCTACCGGGTCACCGACGGCAAGATCAGCGAGGAGTGGGCCGCCGACGACGTCGCGGCGATCATGGCCCAGATCGGTGCCTTCAACCCGCCGTGGGCTGCCTGACATCTCCCGCCAGCAGCCTGTGGGGTTCCAGAACTCGGCCACCAGTCCTGACCTGGGCTTTTAGATGACATGCATCGGGCCGGACTGAGCTGAGGTCGCGGCCGGGTGCCGGGAGACCTCCCCAGCTCAGACGCGCGTCACGATGGACCGCGTAGGCAGTTCGCATGGGGCGTGTGCGCCCTCGGAGCTTGAGGAGGTCCCGATGCCTATCGTAGGCGGGCTGGATATCCACCGGAAGCAGATCACCTTCGACTACCTGGACACCGTGACCGGGCAGGTGCGGCGCGGCCAGATCAGCCCGGCCGACCGGGAGCACCTGCGCGCCTGGCTGGCGCGGTTCAGCGACCCCGATGACGTCGCGTTCGCGGTCGAGGGGTGTACCGGGTGGCGGTATGTCGCCGAGGAGCTGGCCGCCGCCGGCGTCGCGGCGCATCTGGCCGAGCCGGCCGACACCGCCTTCGCCCGCGGCCGCAAGCGGCACGCCAAGACCGACAAGACCGACTGCCGGCACCTCAGGACGCTGCTGGCCGAGGGCCGGCTGCCGGAGTGCTGGATCCCGCCCGGCCACATCCTGGAATGCCGGGCGCTGCTGGAGACCTATCACGATCTGCGGGCCGAGCACACCGCCTGGGTGCAGCGCATCCACGCGGTCTTGTTCCACCAGGGCGCTCCGCAGCTGGGTGAGGGCGCGCTGCGCAGCGAGCCGGGTCCGACCGTGGGCATCAGCACGATCGTGGCCAGGTTAGAGACGACAGCGGAGCCTGCGCTGATCGGCAGGAACGCGATGCCGGTGACCAGCGGGGAGTACCCGAGCGTTTGCTGCAGGTAGTAGGTCAGGAAAAAGCAGGTGCCGAACAGGCCAGCTCCGGCGATCAGCATCGACAGGTAGGCGCCGCCCCGGGTTGCGGTCCAGGACCACGCGGGGCGGCAGCAGCGGGTGGGCCGCCCGGCCCTGCCACAGCGCGAAGGCCGCCAGCAATGCCGCGCCAGCGGCCAGGAACCTGTAGCTGGACGGGGTGCGCCAGCCGTGCGTGGCCGCATTGGAGAACCCGTAGACCAGGCAGAAGACGGCGCTGGAGACCAGCAGCACGCCCGGGATGTCCAGCCTCGGCCTGGCCGGGGATGGCTGCCGTTGCAGCAGCAGCGCTCCCCCGGTGAAGGCCACCCCGGCGAAGATCAGGTTCACGTACAGCGTCCACCGCCAGGACAGGTACTCGGTCAGCGCGCCGCCGAGCAGCAGGCCCACCGCGCCGCCCGCCACGGCGGTCGCGCCGAAGACGCCGAACGCCTTGCCGCGCTCCTCCGGCTCGGTGAACGTGGTGGTCAGCAGGCTGCCGAACGCCAGCGCGTACGCGGTGACCACCCACTGCCGGTCCACCGTGGTGAAGTGCAGCGCGCGCTGCGCGGATGGCAGCGCGATGTTCATCACTGTGAGATCCAGGACCACCATCAGCTGCGCCAGGCCGATCACACCCAGGATCAGCCAGCGCCGCCGACCCAGGGCGCTGCTAACGGAGGTGGCTCCAGGCATGAGATTCACCACTTCGTTCTCTTGTTAACGCGCCCCGCGCTGAGGCCTCCGCTGACGGTGATGCAAGGCACTTCAGGGCCTATCGACCTTTCCGGATGGCGTCGGCGTATATAGCCCGCCGCCTGCCGGTTTGCCCGAATGGAGTTAGGCTGGCGGTCGGCCGGTCCTGATCAAGGGCGCCATCATCCTGAGCCAGGATCCCGCGGTGGGTGACTACACGGCAGGAGACATCCTGATCCGCGACGGCAAGATCGCCCAGGTCGGCGAGGATCTCGCCCGCCAGGCCGGCGAAGCGGTAGTCATCGACGCCGCCGGGACCATCGCGGTGCCCGGCTTCGTCGACGCGCATGTCCACGCCTGGGAGGGCCAGCTGCGCAGGGCCGTCCCCACGCTGGACTTCGGCGCCTACCTGAGCTTCACCGTCTTCGGCTACGGGCCGCACTACCGCCCGCACGACAACTACGTTGGCACCCTCGCCACCGCGCTGGTTGCCCTGGACGCCGGCATCACCACGATCGTCGACAACTCCCACAACTCCCGGAACCCCGAGCACTCCAGCGCCGCCGTCGAGGCGCTGATCGACTCTGGCATCCGCGGCGTGCACGCCTCCGGCGCTCCCGTCGGAGCGGACCTGCCGACCTGGCCCGCTGACGTCACCCGGCTGCGCAGCGAATATTTCACCTCCGAGGACCAACTGGTGACCGACGACATGAATGCCGTCGCCGCGCAGGTCCTCGCCTCACGCGACTACCTGTTCGCGGCCAGCGGCCAGCGTGCCGACACCCTCACCGACGTCGGCACTCCCCGCTGTGAGGCCACCAGACAGGCCGTTACCTGGCCCATCAGATGGCAGGTGACCCGCCGGGCCACCCAATGAGCCAATCCGGTCCCCGGTGCTATCGGCAACGCGATCGCCCACGCGGTCGGGGTGCGCGTCCGCGACCTGCCGCTCACCCGTCAGCGCGTCGCCTGGGCAATCGAGGAGAGCTGACCGCGCGAATCACTGGAATCTGGTGACGACCTCTCACCTTGCTGGCGGACAGCGTAGGGCTACCAGCTAGCGACAGGGAATCGGGATGACGAGACGAGGAATCCAGACGGTGGGCCTCAGCCGGATCGCTGCCCTAACGGCGGCCGTGGCCGGGATGCTCGCGGCATGCGTGACCGGGGCCATGGCCCAGTCTGGCGGGGCAGCGCCCGGGCAGTGGCCGATGGCCGGGCAGAACATCTATGACACTCATTTCCAGGTGGCCGAGCACGTGATCTCCCCGGCAAATGCGAGCCGGCTGGCGCCGCGATGGACGCTGACCACGGCCGGGGCCGTGTCGGCCACCCCCACCGTGTCCGGCGGCGTCGTGTACGTTCCCGACTACGGAGGCAAGCTGTGGGCGGTGGCCGCCGCCAGCGGACGGGTGCTGTGGTCACGCGACATCTCCGGCTACACCGGTGTATCCGGAGATGTGTCCCGCACCAGCCCGGCCGTCTACGGTCGCGAGCTGATCCTGGGCGACGGCTGGATCCTCAACTCCAGTGCGGTCGGCGCCCGCGTGTTCGCCGTCGACCGTAACACCGGCACGCTGGTCTGGTCGACCCAGGTGGACACCGATCCGGCCGCGGTGATCACCAGCTCCCCGGTGGTCTACCGCGGCGTCGCGTACCTGGGCATCTCCTCCAAGGGGGAGGCGGGCGGACCCGGCACGTTCCGCGGGGCAGTCATCGCGCTGGACGCGGCCACGGGCACGCTGCTGTGGAAGACCTACACCGTACCGTCGAACAACGGCAACGGCGACTCCAACAAGCCCGGCTACTACAGCGGCAACGCGGTGTGGTCCTCCAGCCCGGTCATCGACCCGGCCCGAGGGCTGCTGTACGTGGGCACCGGGAACAACTACACCGTGCCCGCCGGGGTCTGCACCACGCCGGGGCAGACCGGGTGTACCCAACCCGCCGCCGGTGACTACCTGGACTCGATCCTGGCCCTGCGGCTCAGCGACGGCACGGTGGCCTGGGCCGACCACACGCTGGACGGCGACTTGTGGACGGTCCCCCAGCCATCTGGGCCGGACTTCGACTTCGGCGCCGGGCCGAACCTGTTCACCACCCGGGACCCGGTCACCGGCCGCACCCGGCAGCTGCTCGGCATCGGCCAGAAGAGCGGGGTGTACTGGGCGGTCGACCCCGCTACCGGCACGGTCGCCTGGCAGACGGTCGTCGGCCCGGCGGGCAACGGCGGCAACGGCGGCATCGAGTACGGCACGGCCACTGACGGGAGGCGCATCTACGCGGCCGAGGGCGACACGGCCAGGATCCCCTACACCCTGGGCGGCTCCGGACCCTACGCCGGGCAGGTCGTCACCGGCGGCTCCTGGGCCGCCCTGGATCCCGCCACCGGCAAGATCTTGTGGCAGACCCCCGACCCGCACGGCGACTTCGACACCTCGTACGTGACCGCCGCCAACGGCGTCATCTACGCCGGATCGCTGGCCAGCGCCGGCACCGACATGTACGCCCTGGACGCCGCGACCGGGACGATCTTGTGGAGCTTCGCCAGCGGCGGCTCGGTCACCGGCGGCGCCTCGATTGCTGGCGGCAGCGTCTACTGGGGCTCCGGATACTGCGGTACGGCATGCCTCGGAAGCGCCCCGGTGACCAACAACAACAAGGTCTACGCGTTCAGCCTGGGCCGGTAACGGTTGACGAGGAAGTGAAACCACCGTCCGTTCGGCGAAAAAGAATTCAATTATCCCGAACGGACGGTGGTGCTTCGCTCCGCATAACCCGCTACTACCTCAACCGTAAAGCACCCATGTCATTGGCCGGGTCCGCTGGCCTTTAGCCCGTCGGCCACTGCCCTTAACTTCCGAGAGATTCGTCCCATTGCGGGAGATTTGACGGCGTGATCGTGATGGTATACGTGGCTTCTTCCGCCTGCCATCTTTCGGCGTACAGGGCGGCGATCCCGGCGGTGGAGAAAGCGGCGTGGTCCAGCAGGGTGGTCAGCACCCGGATGACAGAGCTCTTCGTACGGCCGCTGCGGGTGCGGGTCACGACGGTGAACTGGACCAGCCGGGCGACGGTGCCGGCCAGCCGGGGCGCGGTCCTGTCCCCGGTGTCGCGGCGGCGCCTGCTGAGCATCCCGTCCGACTCGTGCAATATGACCAGCTCCGAGCCGTCAGGCAGGGTCTTGAGCATCTTGAACGGCACGGACCTGGCGCCGTTCTTGACCCGCCAGCACAGGTGCGCTCCGGTGGCGGAGAACCGGATCCAGCGGTCCATGGAGAAGAACCCGCGGTCGGCGAGGTTGAGCATGCCCGGCCGCAGCGTCGAGGCGAGCTCACCGGCCAGGGCGTTCTCCCCGTCGTGGTAGCCGCCGATGGCGGCCCCGATCCAGCGGCGGGATCCGGTCCGGACGTGCGCGACGATGCGGACCTTGGGTTTCGGGCCGCCTGCGGGCACCCCGAAGGCATCGGCGAGCACGTCGTTGCTGAACAGCTCCGCCGTCGTGCCGTCGAAGGAGGTGGTCTCCATCTCGTGCCAGGTCGCCCCGATGCCCAGCTCCACGTCGGTGCGGGCCGCGTCCAGCTCGAACGCCCGCCGCATCACCTGCTCGCCGGACAGCACGCGGGCCTTGGACAGCCCCGGGCCGGCCGGGACCTTCGTGCCGGGCTTGAGCCCCAGCCCGGGCAGGCCGAAGGCGATGCGCAGGATCCCGTCGTAGCCCTCGCCCGGGAACAGGCACCCGGCCAGGACGCACAGCACGGTGCTCTTCGCGTTCAGCGCCCGGTCCAGCTGGTGGCCGTGCGGCGCGGCGGCCACCGCCTGGTCGATGACGCCGTCGGCGAGAAGCTCCTCGATCAGGCCGCGGCGGTCCAGGTCATCCAGCCAGTCCGTCCACAGGCCCGGGCCGGACAGGACCCGGCTGGCCAGGTCCGCCCGCAGGCGGGACTCCTCCTCCCCGGCCTCGGCGGGGACAGCGGACCTGGCCTGCCAGGACGGCACGAGCATGGCAAAATGGCGGGACAACGGAGCTCCTGTTGCTGGACGGTTCAGGCTTGAGCACCTCACGTCCTACCAGGGGCTTCGTTGCTTTCACGGGCACTGCTGCGCGAGCGCGCAACACTGAGATCAACCCGTGGTCAATTCGTCACCAGCTACCAGGCAACCGGACACCAGCAGACATAAGTCCCGGAAGTTAAGGGCAGTGCCCCCGGGGGACATCTCCCGTGGGCAGTTATCGCTAGCTGTCGCCGTACGCCTGCCGTGCCTTGCCGCGCGACCAGCGGTCGCGCGAGATGCACTTCTCGCACGCATCGGTGCCGTCCCTGGCCAGTGCCCCGCACGGGCACCTGCGGCCGGCCCGGCAGCCGTCCAGCCGGAATCTCATAGGCGTTCACCTCCCTTACGTTTGTCTTACGTTCCTCCTCTCCCGGATAACCGAAGTGCGCAGTACGCCGGCCCTCCGGGTACGCTCTGCACCCGGGGGGGAACCGGCGTGTTTCCCCTTTGGGCCGCCCCGTCTCATTCCACTGGGCTAGGGGCGGCCCTTCTCGCCTTCTTCTTTTCCGGTCCTCCCACATAAGTGCCATCGTGTGCTTTGGGCCCTGGCCTGCGCCGCTAACGGGCAATTGGGGGGAAGCGCAGGCCAGGACGTTTAAGTTGCCCTGGAGCCGGCCCGCGCCACGCTCTTCTTGCTCAGGGCGCGGGCCGGAATATCCTGGTCTGGCGCACCTTTCAAGATGCTTTCTCGTCCCGGTCGTGATCGGCGCACAGGCCCAAGGTGGCGGCAATCAGGTCTGCCGTCTTCTCGATTTCGTAGTCATTTCTGATCGCCAGCCACCGGTCCCAGGTCAGCTGGCACAGGTCACCGGCATTATCCCGGTCAATCATGATCGCATCGCGGCAGGGATCACCCGCCAGCAAAACTTCCAGCTCTTGCGACTGGTCCTCATAGGTGACAAGCGATACCTGGAGATTGGCACGCTTCGCCAGTTCCACTGCCAGACCGCGTAGCCGCGTACCGGCCACATATTCGTGCAGAGCCAGGCCGCAGGATAGGTCTTCTATCTTCCTGGCTACGTCCTCAGGCGTCCCGCTGAGGAGATCCTTCCGGACGGTCATCATGTCGTCGCCTCCCCTTTGGGCTTAACCTGCAAGGCACGTTCGATTTCCCGCATCCGCCCTGGAAGGGCAGCCGGGTAAAGCGCCGCGATCATCGTCCCTCGTGGCGCGGGAAACCGGGGGAAACACACGAACTGCCTGGTGTAGATCCCGAACACCACGATCCAGGCAGGGTTTTCACGCTCGGTTCGTTCCGCGACCTCGCGGGACGCGTCATCGTCAGCGATGACCGCCGATCGTGCCTTCACTGCTTCCATGAATCCAGGGAACCGGACGAGCCCGGTCGTTCGATACCGCGTAACCGGGGCATGTCGGGGCGTAACATGAACAGCCGAACGTCCCGCAATGTCCCGCCACGTCTGGGGAAGGGGGCCGCATGGCGAACGAGAGGCTCCGGACGACGCTGACCGACAGCGAGTACGACGAGCGGTCCCTTGCCGATGAGCTCGGGCTTGACCCCAAGAGCGTGCAGCGGTGGATCACCCGCGGCATCACGCCACGGCGCATCACCGCGCACCGCGCGGCGAAGCTTCTCGGGGTGCCGGCGTCGTGGATCTGGCCCGACCTGGAGACCGAGCGGGAGTCAGCCTCGCAGGCCGAGATCGTGACCCTGTACCCGCACCGCTCGGAGGTGCCGCGCCACCTATGGCTCGACCTGGTCACCGCTGCCGGGGCCCGGGTCTGGCTGTACGCCAACGCCAGCTTGTTCGTGGCCGAGGATAACCCGGAATCGATTGACATCATCCGGCGCAAGGCAGAAGACGGGATCGATGTACGCGTGCTGATGGCTGATCCAGACAGCCCCGAATGCGCGAAACGGGGAGTCGAGGAACAGCTATTTGACGCCATACCCGCACGGGTGCGGATGGCCCTGTCGTATTACGCGCCGCTGGTCGGTGTACCGGGGGTGGAATTCCGGCTCCAGAGGGAAACCCTCTACAACTCGATATTCGTCTACGACGAGCAGATGCTCGTCAATCAGCACGTCTACGGGATGTACGGGTACATGGCCCCGATCTTGCACCTGCGGCGGATACAAGGCGGCGATTTCTTCGACATGTACGTCAAGAGCTTCGAACGGGTCTGGGACGTGTCATTCCCGATCGAGGAATCGAACTTCTGGCGGCAGCGGACCGCAGCAATCAACTCCGCCATTCACGCGGCACCGGCCAGCTCACCAGGCCGGTAACGGCGTCCACGACCGCGTCCGTATCCCGCAGATCAAGCAGCACGACGTCGGCTCCCGCATCGCGGAGCACTTCTGCGCTGTCCGCACCGGACGCGACGGCGACAACGTGCGCGCCGCCGTCCCGCCCGGCCCGAACGTCACGCGGTGTATCCCCGATCAGGACCGTTGAATCCTCATCAAACCTCATGCAGTATTTAGCTGACGCTCGCTCACGGGCAACTCCGACGAGATTAGCGCGCACCTCATCATCGGACCCGTAACCGCCCACCTCAAGGTCAAGATACTCATGAAGGCCGAATGCCGACAGCTTAGTAAGAGCATTCCGCCTGGTATTCCCGCTGAGGACGGACTGGATAACTCCGGGCATCGCCTGGAAAGCCGCCAGGGCATCCCGGGCACCGGGCAGCTCATAACCACGTTCCCGCAAACTCGGTGCTTTCGAAGACGTGGCCGCCTCAAGCGCCTCCGGCATGCGGGCGAAATGCTCCGCAGTCGGCTCGATTCCGTGACGGGCGAGCATGTCCCGCATGATCTCCGGTTCGGTCCGGCCATCAGTCCGCGCCGGATGCTCGGCCTTGCGCCCGGTAAGCAACTCAAAGGCATGCGCGTACGTCTCTTTGTTAACCCCGTTGTTCTCGATCAGCGTGTGATCCACATCCCACAGCACGAGGAGCGTACGGGCAGCCGTGCCAGCTTCCCCCAACGGGACCTCCACCGTCGCGCCACAGACTTCTACCTGCCTTGGCAGCCTAGCCGCTGGACCCCACGCAGCGGGAAACGCCGGATGACCGACTCGTGTCGCTACGCTGGGATAGCGGACCTCACGTGGCGCTCCGTTCGTCCGCAACCTCGACTGATTACGTAAAGTGACCGATACCGGAGATGTGATCCGGTTTGGCGTTTGCGCTGGGCACGGCTACCCGGAGGTCAGAGAAAAGTCAGGGTAGCGACCGGTCCCAACCGCCGAAAACGGGACATAACGCGCATGGTTCGGATGTCACGCAGACATTCGAATCTAGGCTATTTAGCATTGAAGGTTATCTTTTAACAGCCATGATCTAAGTGATCATGGAAAGTTCTGTACATATCGGCGGGACTGTGCGCGTTCTCCCTAACCTTCTCCATCACCCAGCGTGACGCCATCTGCTGATACAACCCGTTGCACCAACCGAGTCGAGGCGGTACGGCACGACCGGTCTGGAGGTCGCCGTCGGACGAAGTGCCCGCGATGCTGCGCACGGCACGGTCGCCGCCGACTAGATCGCCCGACTTGGCGCGCGCACTATGCGGCATGTGCGGATGGGTCTCGTGAAGAGATCCAGCGTGTGTTGGGGTCCCCGCGGCGGCAAGAGCCCGCGCCGGGTGCGCCCGCCGCGGCGCCGGGCAGGTGCGCGCACAATGGCGGTTATGCGGCTCGCCGACAAGGTACTGGTGCATCAGGTTCACCCTGTCAAGATCGGCGCGGATCTCACGGCCTCGGTGGTGTCGAACGTCCTGCTCTGGAAGGCACATCCGAAGGCCGCCATCGTGGTGCGCGTCTTGCTCCCGGTCGGCGGCTCGGCGGCCGTGCTCGCCCTGGCTGACCTTGACGCGCTCGCCATGACCCGGCGGGGACAGTATGTGCTGGCGCACATGCCGCCGACAGCGCAGGTGGTGCGGCTGGCAGGCGATGCCCTGATGGGGCTGGGAGCCCGCCGGCATAGTCCCGCTCTCCTGCTCGTCGGCGCCGCCGTCATCGCGGCCGACTGGTCACATGCCGCATGGCCGCGACCGCTTCGCCGGGCGTGACGAACACCGCTGGCCGCGGCCCTGTTTCCCGCATGCGGCATGGGCGGACGACTTCGTCTGCTGCCTGCGATGGCGGCGCGTCTTGTCCGTCTCGGCGGTAAGGGCTTGCTGGCCCAGTCGGGCGGTTCAAAGAACAGTCTGGCTTCCTGACGCACTCGGCGGGCCAGCCCCGGGCAAGGAGCAGAGTTCTTCATCGTCTTCTGCTGGACTTGGTTGTGCGACCTGAGCGATGCTGTCTGCTGAAGAGGTCGATGTCGATGCGGGCATTGCAGCAACTGCGGACGGTGCATAGCTTCGGCACGGACTGCCGTGCCGGCGGCGCTGATTCCCCGCCCGCCTCCGGGGTCTGCGCCCCTGGACGGGTCCCTGGTGTGTCCCGGCGGGTGCGGCCTTCTCCGCTGCCGGCACGGCCTCCGGCGGGCCCCCGAGAGCATCGCCGGCAATCTGCGCGGCGTGGCTGTTCCTCTGTCCATCACCCTGTCGGGCACAACGGCCACATGCTGCCTACTGCCAACCGGAGGCGCTCCGCAGCGAGCTGAAAGGGAGGAATCTGATGGCTGCCAATTGCAAGCTCTCACTGCTCGATCTGGGCCGCATGGACGTCGATGACGGCTTCTTCATCCGCGGCGCCACTGCCGCCGTCCAGTCCAACCCGCATCCGGCCTGCGAGCGCCGCCGGATCGCCGTTGTCGCAGCGGTCATCGAACACCCGCAGGCGGGGCCGGTCCTCTTCGATACCGGCGCCGCCCAGAACGCCGAAGAAGACTGGCCGCAACCCGCCTGGGATGCGTTCCCCCGCAATGTCTATAACGACGAGCATCATCTGGATAACGCGCTGGCGGCGGCCGGTTACGGCATCGGCGACATCCGCGCTGTGGTCATGGGCCACCTGCACCTGGACCACGCCGGCGGCCTGGAGAAGTTCGCCGGCCGCGACATCCCCATCTACGCCCACGAGCTGGAAATCAAGCAGCACTACTACGCCGTGGCCACCAGGGAAGATATCGGCGCTTACCTGCCCGGGGACCTGAACTGGCAACTGAACTGGCAACCGCTGCACCGCGAGGAGACCGAGCTGTTTGACGGGCTCATCGTGCGGCACATGCCCGGCCACACCCCGGGCCTGCTGACCATGCAGGTCCCGACCCACAACTCCGGGCACTTCATGCTGAACTCAGACCTCTACCACGTGCGGGACGTTTTCGAGCAGGACCTGACGCAGGGCTGGCTGGGCCGCGACTCACAT
>WNFC01022835.1_pt1 | contig 11298 bp, 11 predicted proteins | sample 5400541 | NCBI WGS metagenome assembly WNFC01 (sample SAMN13153342, study PRJNA577476) | soil metagenome | isolation source: 120 cm saprolite under Douglas fir tree site 2 hole 2 replicate 1 | place: USA:California | collected 2015-04-18
TGATCACGCTCTTCAGATGGAACGCGCCGGAGCCGACCTTCTGGACCTTGGCGGCGAATCTACGCGTCCGGGTTCGGCTGGCACTTCCGCTAAAGAAGAATTGACACGTGTATTGCCGGTGTTGCAGGGGCTTCGCGGAGTTTTGAAGATCCCCATCTCCATCGACACCCAAAAGGCCGAGGTTGCCGAAGCCGCGCTCGATGCCGGCGCGGAAATCATCAACGATATTTCCGGGCTCAAGTATGACCCGCGGATCGCCGAAGTCGCCGTGCGGCACGGCGTACCTCTCATCTTGATGCACATGCGCGGCCAGCCCCGCACCATGCAAAAAGAACCATTTGCGCGTGACGTCGTAAAGGACGTCGTGCAGGGTCTGCGCAAATCAGTGGGAATCGCACGCAAGGCGGGCGTTGCGAAATCGCAACTCATCCTCGACCCCGGCATCGGCTTTGGCAAGAGTTTTTTGCAGAATTACGAACTGCTCCAAAAACTTCCGCGACTCGCGAAGCTGGGCTATCCGCTGCTTGTGGGTACGTCGCGCAAGAGTTTTCTCGGCGCCACACTCGCACGCGACGGCCAGCCTGCTCCGCCCGAGGAGCGCCTCTGGGGCACCGCCGCCACCGTCACTGCCAGCATTCTCGGCGGGGCGCATATCGTCCGGGTTCACGATGTCGTGGAGATGGTTCAGGTCGCGCGGGTCGCGGATTGCGTGCTCGACGCGACGAAAAGCCTGAAGAATTAAACGCGGGGCGCAAGAAAAGTCAAACGGCACGGAGCGATGCGTCGGTGGGACGCCGGTACGGCGCGTCCTTGGGTATAATTTGCCCGGCATCAACGAACTTTTGCATCACGCAAACTATCTTAAGAAAGGGAGCCAACTCATGCCGCGCCCTGTAATTCTGCTCAAGTTCCTGCTTCTTTGCTTGTTCAGTTCCCTGCCTCCTCTGCAGGCGCAAGTGCCGCCGGCAAAGAAAGACGCGCTCTTTCAGGCGCAGAGCGGCCCGGCAACAGCGGGCTGCTCAGCGACGGGGGAGTCGTCGTGCGCACAGGCGGCGGCGAAAATTCTTCCCCTAGTCATGGGCCCTTCGCCGCTCGAGGAGAATCTGCGGAGGTTGACGGATGAAATAGGCGGGCGGGTGACGGGCACGCCGGAGATGGCCCAAGCCGTGGGGTGGGCTCTCGCGGCGTTTCGCGCGGCGGGGGTCGATGTGCACACCGAGAAGTACACCCTGGGGGTGACTTGGAGCGAAGGCGACACGCGGCTGGAGTTGCTTGGCCGGGTCAAATTTCCCGTACGCTTGAAGGCGGAGGGGTGGTCGCCAGCCGCGCCCCCGGGCGGGATGGAAGCGGAGCTCATCGATGTGGGGTACGGCAGCGGCGACGAATTTGCTAAGGCCGGCGGATCGGTCAAAGGCGCCATCCTCTTGGTTCACAGCGACATCGGCTCAACCTGGGCCGATCTTTTCAACGAATATCTTCGTCCTCCGGAGATCATCGCCCGCGCGCTGAAAGGCGGCGCTTCAGCCATTCTCTGGATGGGCGCAAGGGAGCGGCTGCTGCTCTACCGGCATACAAACACTCTCGATGGAAAGATCGACAAAATCCCACAGGCAGTCGTCGCGCGCGAAGACGCCCTGAGGCTTGCGCGTACCATCGCCGCTTATCCGGGGAAACTGCGTGCGCGCTTCGACATGCCCAATAAAATCGGCGGGCCGATCGAACAAGAAAACGTTGTCGGCGAAATCCGCGGCTACGAGAAGCCGGATGAAGTTGTCATCCTCGGCGCGCATCTTGATTCCTGGGAGCTGGGCACCGGCGCACTCGATAACGGATGCAATGCCGCCCTGGTAATCGAAGCCGCGCGCGCCATCAAGGCCACCGGGCTCCTGCCTCGCAGGACTATTCGCTTCATACTTTTTAGCGGCGAAGAACAAGGCACCGTCGGCTCCTATGAATACGTAAAGGCTCACAGAGAGGAACTGGACAAAATCCGCGGGGTGATCGTCTACGATACCGGCATCGGTCGCATCACAGGCTACTCTTTGGGTGGTCGCCGTGACATCGAAGACGGCCTCCGTAGCATTCTCAAGCCGCTCGAGTCCTGGGGCGCGAACAACCACACCTACGACGCATTCTTCGGCACGGACAATCTTGATTTCCTCCTCGAAGGCGTGCCCACGCTCGTCGCCAACCAGGAGGAAGCCAACTACCTGCCGAATTATCATGCCGCCTCGGACACCTTGGACAAGGTCGACATCCGCGAACTGAAACTCCACACCGTGCTGGCCGCAATGACCGCCTGGGGCATCGCCGATCGTGCCGAAACACTTGGCAAGCGCCTCACCCGCTCCGAACTCGACGCTCTCGTCAAGGAAACCGGCCTCGATCAGCAACTGAAACTGATCGGCTACTGGGATGGCTGGCAAAGCGGCGCGCGTGGCCGAAAGCCTTAGGGCGCTACCGCGGATGATCCGGACGGTGCTGCGCGAGAGGCATCTCTCCGGATGCATCGCCTTTCTCGCAGGGGCCTTCCCGGTATACTGGATGGGTGACAATCATTGCGAAGGAACAAAAAGCAACCGGGCGCCGGTCGATTATCAGCGTAGATTATGGCCGGGTTCGTATTGGGCTGGCCATTGCTGATGTGGAGACGCGCATGGCGCAGCCGCTGGATACACTGGAGCGCGTCAACCGCAATGAGGACATGCGGCGCCTGCGCGAATTGGTGCGCGAGCACGGCGTGAAGCAAATCGTTGTGACGAGCTGGGAAGCGGAGCGCTTGCTGGAAGAAGTTCAGGGAAGATTCATCCGCGAAGAAAAACGCCCCGGGGCCAAGAAAGCAAGGAAAGATCACGGAAAGATGACCGTGGATGCGGTGGCCGCGGCGGTGATTCTGAAGGAATATCTGGAGAAGCAGGAGCGAGCGGCAGAAAAAGCTTGACAGACGTGAAACGTTGAATTGGCGAGGATGACTTGAAGGTTCTGGTTGCACTGCTTCTTCTGCTGGTCCTGATTGCCGGGGGCGCTTCGGCCTGGATGTGGTATGGCTTTACGCATCCGTATCAGGGTTTCGCGGCGGAAGGCATCTTTGTCGACGTTCCACACGGCGCTTCGCGCCGCTATGCGGCGTATCTCTTGAAAAAAAATGGAGTGGTGCGCAGCTCGCTGGCGTTTGAGATTTATGCGCGCCGCCATCCGAAGCGCACTTTGCAGGCCGGCGAATATTTTTTTGATCGTGCCATGACCGGCCCCGAGGTCTTCTGGAAACTTGCGAATGGCCAAGTGTACCAACAGCCCTTCACCGTGCGCGAAGGGGAAACCATGTTTGATATCGCGCGAGAACTGGAAGCTGGAAAGCTCATGCGCGCAGGCGATTTTCTTTACGCCGCCGGCGACGCAACTTTTATTCGCGATTTCGCGCCCGGGGCTCAGACGCTCGAGGGCTTCCTTTTCCCCGCCACCTACCAGTTGCCGCGGCATCCCGTCGCCAGCGAATTAACGGCGGAAATGGTGCGCAAGTTCAAGGAAGAGTGGAGGCGCATTGCATCGCCGGCGGGGGGACCAAATCTGGACGAAGGTGACCCCCGGCTGCTGCTCCGGATCGTCTCGCTGGCCTCCCTAGTGGAGCGGGAGACTCCCAAGCGCGAAGAACGCCCTCTCGTGGCGGGTGTATTTGAAAACCGCCTGCGAAAAGGCATGCGGCTGCAGTGCGATCCGACGGTGATCTACGGGATGGAGCGGCTTGGAAAATACCAGGGGACGCTGATGGGAAAGGATCTGAGTTTCGATTCGCTTTACAATACCTACGAGCACGCGGGGCTTCCGCCGGGGCCGATCGGGAATCCTGGCGAGGCTTCGCTGCGCGCGGCGCTCCGGCCGGCGCAGACGGATTACCTTTATTTTGTGGCCAACACGCAGGGCGGTCATTTTTTCGGCGCCACGCTGGCGGAACACAACAAAAATGTGGTGAAGTACCACCGGTTGATGGCAGGTCTGCCGGCGGATCCACCTCCGCCGCCACCCCCCAGCCCAAACAAACGGCGCGGCAAGCAGCACCGAGGCGCCGCCCGATGATGGAAGAATTGAAAACCAAGAAAGCCCTGATCCTCGAAACCGCCCAGGAAATTGGCGCCCAGAATTGGACGCCAGCGGAGATCGACCAGTTGCGCCGGAGGCTCGTTGCGGAACACGGCGAGGCCGGCAAAACCGGCTCAGATTACATCGCGGAAGTGCTGAAGAGCGCGGGGCACAAAGTTTTGCTGAGCTTACAGGAAGAAGCCGAGGAGCAATACGAAGAAGAGTTCGAGGACCTGCTGCACTTCAAGACGCTGGAAGACGCGGAAGTCAGCGTCATGCGGCTCGACGAGCTGATGCGGAAATTCCGCGCGCACGGCGAGCATGCCGCCGTCGAGCGTGTCCTGAACGTGGCGCGCCTCGGAAAGCGCCGCGCGGAGATGATCGCGCGCAATCACAAAGTGGAAGCGCACAAACGAGCCGAAAAAGAGGAGATTGCCAGCTGGTTCCGCATCTGGCTGGAAACGCCGGACGCCTTCTTCGACTGGCTGGACGTGCGCAAACAGTCGCCCGAATTCCGAACCAAGTTTCCGCAGGTGGAGTCCGAAGAATGACCGGCATGGGGAGCGCAACGGCAGACAGTGGCGCGATTGAATTGCCGCCTTTTTCGTTCGACGTGCAGGCGCTGGATCTGGGCGCCGGCGTGAAAGCCATTGGACTCGAGCTGGTTGAAACCGAAAACCGAGAACCGGTGAGGGGCAAGGAAGGTGCGGAAATCTGGGCGGCCGTTTTCCCGGCACTGGCCGGAAGCGAACCGTACACCGTGGACTTTTTCAGTCACGTCGGTCGTGTTCGTGAAATCTACAGATTGCGGGAGATACCACTCCGCGAAGCGGCGGAGCGGTGCGTGGTGCTTCCGCAGCCCAGTCAGGAGCAGTTGCGGCAAATATTTGAGCGCTTCGAGAGCGAGACCTTCGGCATCTGGGCAGGCGCGGGCTCGCAAGCGGCCGACGCGACACTCGAAGGCGATCTCTCAAGACGCGGGCTGGACGCTTATCAGCCGGGCTACACTCGCTACAGCTTTTGTGCGATCTGCGAGCCGGAGGACGGTTGGGTGACCTTGCTGAGCGAATCGCTCTGGCCGAGCGAGCTCATCCGGCGCCTGCGCCCGGCGTTGCTGCCCTTTGACATGCATATCGCTCGGCCAAACTGAAAATCTCCTGCCACTACGGCCCCCCATTGATTGACGGGGCATCCAAGTGGTAGCTAGATTGCTTCATTTGTAGAGATGAGGACGGAAACGACTGATGCGACGTGTGCAGTTATGCCTGTTTCTGGCAACACTGGCGGCGATTTCCGGCGGCTGCGGGGGCGGAGCTGTCAAAGGCCACATCGTGATAGCGCAGAAGGCGGTGGTCAAGGACGCCACACGCGAGGAGCTGCTCAATCAATATAATCAGATCGCTCGCAGCATCAGGAGCCTGAACGCCACGGTGCAGCTCAAGCCCACTGCGGGCTCGAAGTACAGTGGGGTCATCGACGAGTATCACGAGGTGAAAGCGTTCCTGCTGGCAGCGCGGCCGGCGGAGATTCGCGTGATCGGACAAGCTCCGGTGGTCGGTACCACAGTGTTCGATATGGCCAGCGACGGCGAAACGTTTCGCGTTTCGATCCCCTCGAAAAGTAAATTCCTGGTCGGCCCGGTTGCCTTCGAACACGTCGGCAGCAAGCCGATTGAGAATCTTCGGCCGCAGCACCTGTTGGATGCGCTACTCTGGCCGGAGGTTCGAAAAGAAGAAGTGGTGTACCTGAAAGAATTCAATGACGAAAATGCGCGTTACTATGTGCTGGCGGTACTGCGCGGGGGGTACCAGATGGAAGTGCTGAGAGAAATCTGGTTTGACCGCGCCGACTTGCAGATCGTCCGTCTGCAAACTTTCGGACCGAAGGGGCTTCTAACTTCGGATATCCACTTGTCCGATTGGCAGCCCCTGGGGAATGCGGCGGAGCAGAGCGTTCCCGCCATGGCTGCGAGTGCTGCTGGTTTGTTTCCGCGCGCCATCCGGATCGACCGTCCACACGATGACTACAAACTCGATTTGCAGGTGACGAAGCTCAGCCTGAATGATGAGATTCCAGCCCTGCGTTTCCAGCTCGAACTGCCGGCGGGAGCGGAACTGGTGCACGTGGGTGACGCCGCGGAGAAGAAACAGCCATGATGGGCGAACTGATCACCCGAAACCTGCTGCACCGGCCACTGCGAACGCTGATTGGCGTGATCGCTGTCGCGGTAGAAGTCGCGCTCGTCGTCCTGATCGTGGGTCTTACCTCGGGCCTCCTCACGGAAACGGCGAAGCGTATTGAAGGCATCGGCGCGGACATCATGCTGCAGCCGCCGGCGGCGTCCATTTTTCTTGGGTTCAGCGGCTCCCCCATGCCCATTAAAATCGGCGACAAACTTTCGGAAATGAAGTATGTCCAGGCGGTCGCGCCCGCGCTGCTGCAGTTCAGCTCTACGGGCGGCGTGGACGTGGTCTACGGCATTGACCGCGACAGCTTCCGTGAAGTCTCCGGAGGGTTCGTGTTCCTGGAAGGCCACGACATGGAGGGTCCGGACGATCTGCTGGTGGACGACTGGGCCGCCAAGGCCAAGCGCATCAGGGTGGGAGATACCTACAACCTGCTGAATCACGGTTGGCATGTGACGGCCATCATCGAGCATGGCAAGGGCGCGCGGCTATTCGTGCCGCTGTCCACCCTGCAGGAACTGGTCGGCGCACACGACAAGGCTTCCATTTTTCTTCTGAAGTGCACGCGTTCGGAGCACACCGAAGACGTGATGGAACAAATTCGCGGCGTCCTGCCCGGCTACACCATTCGTCCACTGAAGGATTTTCTATCGCTGATGACCTCAACAAACATCCCGGGTCTGCAAACGTTCATCAACGCGATGATCGTGCTGGCCATTTCGATCGGCCTGCTGGTTATTTTTCTGACGATGTACACGACGGTGATCGAGCGAACACGGGACATCGGCGTGCTGAAATCACTCGGTGCGAATCAACTGTTCATCATCCGCGCGCTCCTTACGGAATCCGCGGCGCTCTGTTTCTTTGGCATTCTCGCGGGCGTCGGCCTGAGCTATGCGGTTCGGGCGGCATTTGTTGCGGGCTTCCCGACGCTCTCCATTCTCATCACGCGCGGATGGATCATGCGCGCCGCGGGCATTGCGTTCGCCGGAGCGCTTTTCGGAGCGAGCTATCCGGCGTGGTTGGCAAGCCGCAAGGATGCGGTTGAAGCCCTTTCGTACGATTGAGACAACACGAGTTTTACACAGCGATCACGGAAACTCGCAAACCACAAATGAGGAGAGAGGCCGCGAAAGTTGCGGGATGGCTAGGCAGGGATGGGAATCGCAGCTACAATACGGGAACCTGCCGAAGGGCCGATTTTCCAGGGAAAAAAGAGCGTGGAGCCGATACTCAGGACAGAAAGCTTGTGGAAGCTGTACCACGCGGGCAAAGTGGAAGTGCCGGCCCTGCGCGGTGTGAATTTCGAGGTTCTGCCCGGCGAATCCGTCGCCGTGATGGGGCCTTCCGGCTGCGGCAAATCCACACTGCTCTATGTGATCGGCGGGCTGGCGCAAGCCTCCCGGGGCAAAGTTCTGGTTGACGGCAACGACCTCACGGAGCTAAGCGATGCCGCGCGCACAAAATTGCGGCGCCACAAAATCGGCTTCGTGTTTCAGCGCTTCAACCTGCTTCCTACCCTGACGGCCAAGGGCAACATCGCCATCGCGCAGTTTATTCATGGCGACGGCTTCGACCCCCACCGCTTCGAGGTCGTCACCCAGATGCTCGGTCTTGCCGGACGCCTGCATCACAAACCCTCGGAACTCTCCGGAGGCGAGCAGCAGCGCGTGGCTATCGCCCGCGCGATCATCAACGAACCGAAAATCCTGCTCGCGGACGAACCCACGGGTAATCTGGATTCGAAAAACTCGGAAATCGTGCTGCAGATGCTGCGACAGCTCAATAGAGAACTCGGGCAGACCATCGTGATGATCACGCACAACCCGGAAGCGACAACTTATTTCGACCGCGTCGTGCACATGCGTGACGGCGTCATTGTTGACGGAATCCCCGCGGATTGATATGGCCAGCCTGGGACAAATTCTCTCAAGAATGTTTTTCTGGTCCTACGAGCGCGGCACCTGGCAATACGATCTCGCGGTCATTTTGATCCTTGTTTTCGTGCTGCTTACGCCCCGAAACTGGTTCCACGACAAGCCGGAAAGTGGAAAGCCTGTCGCGCCGGGACAGGTCCAATTGCTCTCTCAGGATGGAAACCGCCTCACCTATCGTGTCGATGCACGCATACTGGCACCGCCGACAAAGCTCGCACTCCAGAACGACCTGCACACCGCATTGCAAGAGGCATTGCCGGAGCTTCACAACGGAAATTTCTCCATCGCAAGAATCGAACCCGTGCACGACGACCAGGGCACGGTAACCTCCTACCAGGTGGAAATCCGCCACTAGCTGCCCACGGGACCGAACGAGGCACACACTTCCCGAGTAACGCGGCGGCAAGTTCATGCAACTCTTTGTATATGTTAGGATTCCGAGGGGCTGGACGGGACGTTGGATCCTCCCTTCAATGAGGCTGCGCTTGAGACGTTTACTTCTTCTTTTCATGCTGGCCGGTTTGTGCTGCTCTGCAAACGCGTTGCGAACGCACGCCTCACAAACGAGTACCAGTTGGACCATCGAGGGCGTCCTGGGAATGATGGACAAATCCGCGCAGGATTTTCACACGCTGACCGCTGATCTCGAGCACATCAAGTACACGGCGGTTGTGAAGGACACCTCGATCGAAACAGGCCGCATTTTCGTGCGGCGCGATTCAAAAATGCGCATCGAGATCGCGAAACCGGATTTGCGCACGATCCTTCGCACCGGCGATTCCCTCTTCGTTTACAGCCCCAAAATCAATCGCGTGGAAGAATACGATCTAGGCAAGAATCGCTCGATGGTCGATCAATACGTCCTCTTGGGCTTTGGAACGAAGAGCGACAATATTAAGAAAAGCTATCTTGTGTCGGTTGCCGGTGAGGAAGAGCTGGATCACAAGAAAACGGTGATTCTGGAGCTGACGCCTAAATCGGAGCAGACCCGCAATCAGATAAGCAAGATCCACATGTGGATTGACGAAGCCTCCTGGCTGCCGGTACAACAGAAATTTTTTGAAGCCGCCTCGGGCGACTATTTCCTGTTTCATTACACCAACGTAATGAGAAACCTGAAGATTGGCGACGGTCCGTTCAAACAGAATTGGCCGAAGAACGTCAGCCGCATCAAACCCCGCGCGTAGTTTCTTCGCTTACAGATGGCATTGTTGCTCGTTCCGCGCGCCGTCGAATGGCGCCGTGAGCGCGGGCTGCAGCGATGGAATTAGTCCGCGGCGGCGCGTTCCTTCGCCAGCAATTGTTCTTTTCGCGAAAGGCCCCAGCGATAACCGGCAAGGGCTCCATCTTCTCGCACCACGCGGTGACACACGGCACGATGACGGAAACCGGGTTTGTCGCGCACGCCCTAGCCACGGCCCGGACTGCTTTGGGCTGACCGAGCGAACGGGCCACTTGTGAGTACGAGCGCGTCCGCCCGCGAGGAATCCGCTGCAGTTCCTGCCAGACGCGGCGCTGAAACGCCGTGGCTTGCAGATCGAGCGGAAGTTCCAGGCGGGGCTGTTTGCCTTCCATGCGCTTCACGATTTCCCGCACCCATTGCTGGAAAGAGTCCGGGGCAGACGCGATTTCCGCCCGCGGATACTCCTCATGCAGTTCCGCGACCAGCCTATTTTCAACATCGCCGAGGTACACGGCCGATACCCCGCGTTCCGTGGCCGCGACGAGAACCTTGCCGAGCGGCGATTTTGCAATTGTGTATCCGAGCTTCATACCCAGCCCTCCCTTTCGATAGGTCGCCGGTGTCATTCCGAGCTGCGCATTGCTGCGTTCGTAAACCCGGCTTGATGATCCGTATCCTGTCTCGTACAGAGCATCGGTGATGCTCTTCCCCGCGCGAAGCATCTCCTTGAAACGCTTGACTCGCAAGGCTTCCGCGATTTCGCGCGGCTTCAATCCCGTCACTTGCCGGAACGCGCGGCGCAAAGTGGCCTGCGTCGTTCCAAGCGTGACGGCCAGGGCGCCGAGGCGGATGCCCTCGTCCGCGGACTCCGCCAGATCCCGGGCGGCGCGCTCCACCAGCGCAACCGGTCCGGCAATCTCGTTGGGCCGGCATCGGAGGCAGGGACGGTAGCCTTGCTGCTCCGCTTCCTCGCGCGTGCGAAAGAAAATTACATTTCTGCGCAAGGGCCGCCGCGCCGGGCACGAAGGGCGGCAATAAATGCGCGTGGATCGCACCGCGAGCACGAAGGTGCCGTCGGCGCGCGAATCGCGAGCCAGCGTCGCATGCCAATACTGCGCGGCCGCGTGCGCTGAGATGTTCTGTCCAAATCTTGTGTGCGTTTCGCCCATGCTCGATGAACTAAAACTAGCGCAGTCTGAAGAACAAATCTATCCGGAAAGATCCGGCAAACCGAAGGATGCCAAGCCCGGCCAAACGGCGGGTCGGTCAGACTTCTCCGGGTGCAGGAAGCGGGTCTTTGAGGCGAGCCGGAGCGGGATGCGGCGCGGTGATCACCAGAATGACGGCGGTCAGGATGACCCCGGCGGCGAGAACTGTGCGCAGAGTAATCGTCTCACCGACCAGGAGCCCGCCGAGGAACAATGCCACGACCGGATTGACAAACGCGTACGTCGCCACCCGTGCTGCGGTGCTGTTGCGCAGAATGTAGATGTAGGCGCTGAAGCCGATCCCGGACCCGAAGAGGATCAGATAGCCAAGCGCGAGCCAGGACCGCAAGGAGATCGCTGTAAAATGAAGGCCTTGAAATTCTCCTGCAAACAGTCCCACGATCATCAGAATGACCCCGCCAGCGAAACTTTGCATGGCCATGCTCAGGAGCGGCGAACTGGGCATCGCGCCGTGCTTCGAATAGAGGGAACCACAGGCCCACGCGAGGGAAGCGATCACCAGAACGCCGGCACCCCGGGGATCGACGCGTCCGACTCCTCCTAGGCTTGCAGGTCCAACCAGGAGCACCATCCCTGCAAATCCCAGTAACAGTCCAATGAGGACTCTGGGCACAGGCCGCGTGCCGCCGGGGCGGACCCAGTCTACAATCACCAGCCAGAGTGATACGGTCGCCACGAGGAGCGCA
>WNFC01008539.1_pt1 | contig 11296 bp, 9 predicted proteins | sample 5400541 | NCBI WGS metagenome assembly WNFC01 (sample SAMN13153342, study PRJNA577476) | soil metagenome | isolation source: 120 cm saprolite under Douglas fir tree site 2 hole 2 replicate 1 | place: USA:California | collected 2015-04-18
GTAGATATGGAGGGTCAGGGCGAGATCCTGCGTATTGAAGACAAGCCGGCGCACGGCACCAGGGAGCTCACGATTGACCCCGACACGAAACAGATTACGGACGAGAATTTCCAGTCCTTACCCGAGCCCTACCGCGTGGCTCGTTATGGATACAGCACGAACCAAGTCGCTCTCACCTTTGACGACGGACCGGACCCCGAATGGACTCCCAAAATTCTCGACGTCCTGAAGCGAAAGAACGCATCCGCAACCTTTTTTTTGATTGGCATTCAGACTGACAAGTTCTCAGGATTGGCGAAACGCATCTACAAGGAGGGTCACACCGTCGGGAACCATACTTTTACCCATCCCGACGTCAGCAACATTTCCCCGAGCTATTTTCGGCTTGAGCTAAATCTGACCGAGCGCCTGTTCGCCAGCCTGCTGGGAATCCGTACCACGCTGCTGCGCCCGCCCTACGCGATTGATGAAGAGCCTGATACCGCCGACCAGGTGCGCCCGCTGGAGTTTGCGCAAGAGATGGGCTACACCACGGTGGGCAACAAAATCGATCCTAATGATTGGCGCGACAACCCCCGCCGGTCAGCCGAGCAAATTACTTCCTACGTTGTTTCCCATTTGCCGCCTTGTGGCGCGAACGATTTGCGCTGCGGCAACATCGTGCTGCTGCATGACGGCGGCGGTAACCGGCAGGAAACCGTGCGCGCCCTGCCCATGATCATTGATGGCGTTCGGGCTCGCGGTTTTCAAATTGTGCCGGTCTATCAATTGTTAGGCAAAACCAGGGCGGAAGTGATGGCGCCGCTGCCCGCAGGGGAGCGCTGGGTCGCCCGTCTCGACCGGCTTGGATTCTGGCTGTTCAATGCCGCCGTAACCATGATTACCTGGGTCTTCTTCCTCGGCGACCTGCTCATGACCGGACGTCTGCTCTTTATCGGGGCTGCCGCCGTCTATGATCGCGTGCATGAGCGCATCTTGGGCAGGCCCGCCGAGATCGCATCCTACAAACCGCGCGTAGCCGTGCTCATCCCGGCCTACAACGAAGAGAAAGTCATCGAGCGCACGGTGAAGGCAGCGTTCAACTCCGACTATCCCAACCTGCGAGTGATTGTGATTGATGACGGCTCCAAAGACCGCACCTTGGAAGTGGCGCACCGCGCCTTTGCAAAGCAGGAAGCTGCGGGAAGGGTTCTTATTCTAACGAAAGCGAACTCGGGCAAGGCGGAAGCGCTCAATTATGGCATTGCGCATCTGCGCGATGCCGAGATCTTCGTGGGCATCGACGCCGACACAGTCATCGCCCACGATGCCATTGCCCGCCTGGTGCCACACTTTATCAATCCGAAAGTCGCCGCTGTGGCGGGCAATGCCAAGGTAGGCAATCGGGTGAATTTGTGGACACGCTGGCAGGCGCTCGAATACATCACCAGCCAGAACTTCGAGCGGCGGGCTTTGAATACGTTGGGCGCCGTAAGCGTGGTTCCGGGCGCCATCGGGGCTTGGCGCGTTTCCGCGGTGCGTGAAGCGGGCGGCTATCACATTGACACCGTCGCGGAAGACGCCGATCTCACCATGGCTCTTTTGCGCCGCGGCTACCGTGTGGAATACGAAGACATGGCGTTGGCTTACACCGAGGCTCCCACCAACGCCAATGGACTGATGCGGCAGCGCTTCCGCTGGTCGTTCGGAATCCTACAAGCGGTGTGGAAGCACAGTGCAGTCTTCGCCCGCAAGGGAGTGCTGGGTCTATTGGCGCTGCCCAATATCCTTATCTTCCAGATTTTGCTGCCTCTGGTATCGCCACTCATCGACATTATGTTTGCCGTGGGCGCGCTCTGGTATTTTGTTCAGAAGCACTTCCATCCTGATTCCACCGATCCCGCCAGCTTTCACAAGCTGGTGGCTTTTTTCTTCGCGTTTCTGGTTATCGATTTCTTCACCTCGACCATCGCCTTTATGCTTGAGCGTCGGCGTCCGGACGACAGGGAAGGTTTCTGGCTGCTCAGTCAAGTATGGCTACAGCGCTTGGCCTACAGGCAGCTGTTCTCGGTTGTGCTGTTCAAGACACTGAAACGCGCGCTCGAAGGCCGCAGGTTCGCCTGGGACAAACTGGAGCGCACCGCGGCGGTGAAGTACGTGCCGTCGGAGAATAAAGAGTCGGTGAAGGTGCCGTGACGACCTTGAGGTCGGGAACCGCCGGAACCCAGTCCGGGCGTGACGTTCGGTCAGGACGTGGCCTACTGGTCGTCCGGTTTATCTTCTTCTTTTTCTTCTTTTCTTTTGTCCGGGGAACTTTTATCCAATGCAGGCTCGAATAAATTGAGCTTCTCTAACTCTTCCTTATGATCGCGAACGAACTTTATGTTGGTCGGATTGACATAAGCCGGAGGCTGCTTCTTTGCATCTTCTGCCGCAATTCCAATCGCCGCCGTAAACGCTGTCAACGGCGTGAAGACAAAGTCGCGAGCCGCGATGTCATAGCGGTTCAGCGCAGCGGCCACGTGGGGCGATTTTTCCATCATGGCTGCTTTGTCCACGTTGTAGACGTCGGCGTCTTCGATCTTCTTCATTTCCGCGGCTATGGCGGGGTCGGACCTGGCCGCCGCTTCCAGTCTCTTGGCCACGTCGGCATACTTCTTGATCTTGTCCATGGTAAGGACGTAATCGTGAATGGCAGGCTCGTCGGGATTTGGCCCTTTATCGGGATGACCGGCGCCCTGGGCGAGCGTCAATGACGACAGTGTTACGAGAACTGCGGTCAGGCAGCTCCACCGCTGTATTCGCAGACGCATAGTTGTTCCCCTTGCGGAAATTCGGGATCGAAACCGTCTGCTATGTTAACTCTTGCCCGCCACTCGAAGCCGTACTTCCGCGCGATGCAGCGCGTGCAAAGCGCGTTCCACATCCACTTCAGTGTGGGCGCTAGCCAACCATTGCTCAGCACGTTCTTTGGCCTTGCGGGCGCGGTCCACGTTGATTTCTTCAGCACGTTCCGCAGTTTCCGCGAGAACGGTGACCTTGTCGGGCAGCACTTCGGCAAAGCCGGAGGCCACCGCTAAGCGCTGTTCCCCGGCATCCGATCGAAACGTGATTGCACCCACCGCGAGCTCAGTGATCAGGGGCGCGTGTCCCGGGAGGACGCCCAGATACCCGTTTTTGCCTGGAATCTGAGCCTCTGTCGCCGCCCTGTCGACCACTCTCTTCTCTGGCGTGACAACCTCGAGTTGAAACACTTCTGCCATATACCGGATCTGACCTGCTATCAGTTCACTCCAACGGCAGCCACGGTTACGAACCAGCTGATGGTTGACGGCGGAAAGCTGACCGCTGCCGTTACGCTGCCGCCTTCATCTTCTCCGCCGCTTCCAGCACTTCCTCGATCGTACCGCGCATGTAGAAGGCTTGTTCGGGGATGTCGTCGTACTTGCCCTCGACAATCGACTTGAAGCCCTTCACCGTATCGGCCACCTTTACGTATTTCCCGGGCGTCCCGGTGAACTGCTCGGCCACGTGAAATGGCTGCGAGAGGAAACGCTGAATTTTGCGAGCCCGTGCTACCGTGATCTTCTGGTCTTCGCTCAGTTCGTCAATGCCGAGAATCGCGATGATGTCCTGCAGGTCTTTGTAGGTCTGCAACGTTCTCTTCACAGACTGTGCCACGTCATAGTGCTCCTGGCCCACAATGCGCGCATCAAGAATGCGCGAGGTCGAGCCCAGGGGATCGACCGCGGGATAAATTCCAATCTCGGTCAACGCCCGCGATAGCACCGTCGTGGCGTCGAGGTGGGCAAACGTCGTAGCCGGCGCTGGATCGGTCAAATCGTCAGCCGGTACGTAAATTGCCTGCACCGAAGTCACCGAGCCTCTCTTGGTGGAGGTAATGCGTTCTTGCAATTCACCCATTTCCGTCGCTAAGTTGGGCTGGTAACCCACGGCGCTGGGCATGCGGCCCAACAGCGCGGACACTTCTGATCCCGCTTGGGTAAAACGGAAAATGTTGTCGATGAAGAGCAGGGTATCCGCTCCTTCTGCGTCACGAAAATATTCCGCCACCGTCAGCCCGGTCAACGCCACCCGAAGACGCGCACCGGGGGGCTCGGTCATCTGACCGTAAATGAGCGCGGCCTTGGAGTGCTCCGGATCTCCCGGCTTGATCACGCCCGATTCCGACATCTCCAGCCACAAGTCGTTGCCTTCGCGCGTGCGCTCGCCTACACCCGCAAACACAGAGAATCCTCCGTGTTGTTTGGCGACGTTGTTGATCAGTTCCATAATGATGACGGTCTTGCCCACGCCTGCGCCACCAAACAGTCCGATCTTCCCGCCCTTTAGGAAGGGCTGTATGAGGTCGATGACCTTCACACCTGTCTCGAACATCTCCGCCGTCGTGGCCTGCTCATCGAATAGTGGCGCCGGGCGATGGATGGGCATGCGTTGCTTGTGCTCGATCGGTCCCAGCTGGTCAACGGGTTCACCGATCACATTCATCACCCGTCCCAGCGTGCCGCGGCCCACCGGGACAGCGATGGGTCCGCCCTGGTCAATGGCTTTCATGCCGCGCACCATGCCATCAGTCGCCGACATGGCGATCGATCGCACGCGGCCTTCGCCCAGGTGCTGCTGCACTTCCAGAATGACGTTGATCGGGGACGGTACGGTGAAACCGTCACTGACGACCTTCACGGCCTGGTAAATCGGCGGCAGAGTTCCCTCGGCAAACTGCACGTCCACCGCGGGACCTGAGACTTGAATAACATGTCCAATGTTTTCTGGCATAAATTCAGCTTCTAGCTCCTAGCTTTTCAAAGCGCTCAGCATTCAGCAAACAGCCTTTAGGTTTCGTTCCAGCGTGCGGCAAATACCACGATCGGCTAAATGCTGAGCGCTTTACTCGTTACCCGCAACTCGATACCTCCTTACATCGCTGCCGCGCCGCTGACGATCTCGATGATCTCTTTCGTGATCTTCGCCTGCCGTGCCCGGTTCATCGCCAGCGTCAGCGAGTCAATCATGTCCGTGGCGTTGTTGGTGGCGGCGTCCATGGCGGTCATGCGGGCTGCGTGCTCCGCTGCAACCGACTCCATCAGCGCGCGGAATATCTGGATGCCCACATATTTCGGCAGCAGCGCCCGGAACAACTCTTCGGGCGGCTGCTCGTAGATGTAATCCACCGGCGATGTGCCGAATTGCCCGCCCTCGTCGGCCACAATCTCAGCTTTCCGCATGCCCACGCCAGCACTGACGGCGGCGGCTTTGGCCTTTTTCTTTTCTTCCTCCGACAGCTCTTCGGCCTGGCGCACCGCCGCTTCACCAATCTGCTCAATGGGCAGAATCTGTTCCACCACCAGCCGCTGAGCGATTACCGACTTGAATTCGTTGAAGGCCACATAGACGGAGTCGATCTCTTGGCGTTGGTAACGCGCAATCACAACTTCAGCCAGGCGGCGGGCCTGAGAAAACTCCACTTTCCCTAGAATGCCCACATGCTCGCCAGCGATCTGGATCGCTCCTGCACGTTCTTCCGCTTGCCCTTCCGGCTCCAGCATCTCGTCTTCTTCGGCCAAGCTAGGTGTCTGCACCGCCGCGACCGGATAGCGCCTTCGCAAGAAGTCGCGTCCTTTGCGGCCCACGGCTTCAATGTCGATATTCTTGCCCGCTTTCGACTCCAGAAAGCGGTTCGCGGCTTTAATGATGTTGGCGTTGAACGCGCCTGCCAGACCCTTGTCACCAGTGACAACGATCAGCAAAATGTTCTTTTCTTCCCGCTGTGCCAGCAGAGGATGCTTGGGTTCACCCGTCTTCGGGTCGTAAATTTCCACCCGAGAAACCAGCGACTTCAACACATTCGTCAACATCTGCGCATAAGGACGGGCTGCCAGCGCCCGATCCTGCGTCCGGCGCAACTTCGCTGCCGAGACCATTTTCATGGCTTTGGTGATCTGCCGCGTGTTGACCACGCTGCGGATGCGACGCCGAATGTCGAGAATGTTTGCCATGTGAACCAGCTTTTGGCTATTAGCTGTTTAGCTCCTAGCCTTTCGCGCCCAACCCTCCATCGGTCAAAGCCGAAGCACCAATGATCTTTCTTTTAGTCTCTGCACTGGCTTGTGCTATCTCTCGTCGAAGATCGTTGCAAGTGTCGTATGGCACCCGACCCTCCGGTCCAAGCCAAGAAGCTAAAGGCTAAGAGCCAAGAGCTTATTTCGCCACCGCTTGCCGCTCTGCCACGAACTGCTGCTTCGCTTCCTTGATCACGCTGGTGAGCTGCGCCTTCAGTTGATCGTCAAGGATCTTCTTCTCCATCACCGTCCGAAGAACTCCGGGATGCGTCGCATCCACGTACTCGTACAGTTCCTTTTCGAAATCGCGCACCTGCTCGACTGGGAGGTCATCCAGGAATCCGCCAGTACCGGCAAAAATGATCAGGATCTGCTTGGAAAACGGCAGCGGAGAGAACTGTGCCTGTTTCAAGAGTTCTACCAGACGTTTTCCGCGATTGAGTTGCGCTTGCGTGGCCTTGTCAAGATCGCTGCCAAACTGCGCGAATGCCGCCAATTCGCGGTATTGCGCCAGTTCGAGCTTGAGCGTACCCGCCACCTGCCGCATGGCTTTGATCTGCGCGCTGCCGCCCACGCGGCTCACCGACAGACCCACGTTCACGGCCGGCCGCACACCCTGGTTAAACAGGTCAGTCTCCAGATAGATCTGACCGTCGGTAATCGAAATGACGTTGGTCGGAATATAAGCGGAGACGTCGCCGGCTTGGGTTTCAATAATGGGCAACGCGGTCAACGAGCCGCCCCCGTTTTTGTCGCTCAGCTTCGCCGAACGTTCCAGCAAGCGGGAGTGCAAGTAGAAAACATCTCCCGGATAAGCCTCGCGTCCCGGCGGGCGACGCAACAGCAATGAGATTTCACGGTACGACGCAGCATGCTTCGAGAGATCGTCGTAGATCACCAGCGCATGCCGCTTGGTGTCGCGGAAATACTCTCCCATGGCGCACGCCGCATAGGGCGAAATGTACTGCATAGGCGCCGGTTCCGATGCCGATGCCGCCACCACGATGGTGTACTCCATCGCTCCAGCGTCTTGCAGAATCTTCACAACCTGCGCAATAGACGATCGCTTCTGACCGATCGCGTTGTAAATACAAATCAGATCATTGCCCTGGCTGTTGATGATGGTATCGAGCGCCACCGCAGTCTTGCCGGTTTGTCGGTCGCCAATGATCAACTCGCGTTGTCCGCGGCCAATGGGAATCATGCTGTCGATGGCCTTGAGCCCAGTCGCCATCGGCTCCCGCACCGGCTGCCGGTCAATAACTCCTGGAGCTAGACGCTCCAGCGCAATGGACTGATCGCTAGCGATGGGCCCTTTGTCATCGATGGGCTGGCCCAAGGAATTCACGACGCGGCCCACCAAAGCGTCGCCGACGGGCACGCTCATGATGTTGCCCGTGCGCTTTACCTCGTCGCCTTCTTTGATCTCGGTGTATTCGCCAAGGATCACCACGCCCACCTGGTCTTCTTCCAGGTTCATGGCGATGCCGGCCACACCGTGAGGGAAAGAAAGCAATTCTCCGGCCATGACTTTGTCCAGGCCATACACGCGAGCGATACCGTCGCCCAGTGTGATGACCGTGCCAGTCTCGTCGACAGAGATCTTCGACTCGTAGTTCTCAATCTGCTCGCGGATCAGTTGGGTAATTTCGTCTGCCTTGATTTGTGCCATAGAATCAGCTCTTAGCCGTTAGCTGTTAGCTTCTCTCCGCGACCTTTGCGACCGTTCTCCACCATTCTCTGCGATAAAGATTTTGCCCTTTGCGCTTCACCCACGAACTCGACCGGTGTGGGGTTCCAGCTAGAAGCTAGGAGCTAATAGCTTCCCTGATCTTCTCCAATTGCCCCTTCACCGATCCGTCGTAAATCGTGCTACCCACCCGCACTACAACACCGCCCAAAAGCGACCTATCTTGTTCGTATCGGGCGCGCACTTTCTTGCCGGTTAACCTCCCCACTTTCGACTCCAGAGCACGTTTTTCGGAGTCGCCCAACTCGCGGGCGCTGGTTACATCTGCTTCCGCGAATCCCAGCCGGGCGTCAAGCTCCTTCTGCACTTGCTGGATGATCGATTCGAAAAACTTCACGCGTTGATGGTCGATCAACACCGCCACAAGATTCCGCACCGGGCTCGAGATCCGGTCGCGCTCCGCGATTGCGTCGAGCAATCCGCGTTTTTGCTCCGCCGGAATCGCCGGATTCTCCCACACCCGCCTCAATTCCACACTCTGGGCAAGCAACCCCTGCAAGGTACGAAGTTCTGCCAGCGCCTGGCCAGCGTCCAGTTTTATGTCCAAAATCACGTCAGCGAAAGCCCGAGCGTAAACGCTGGTTACTGAAGCCATGATCTAGCGCCTGTCCTTTCGGCCTTGCGGTCCATCCGGCGACGCCGCCAATTGTCCGGCAAACTCGCGCACCAGCGCCTGATCGGTCGCGGCATCCACCCGAATCTGTTTCTGCGCCAGCCCCACAGCAAGGTCGGCTGCATAAGCCGTCAATTCGCGGCGCGCCGCTTTCGCCGCAGCGGCGATTTCCTGCCCCGCCGACTCCACAATCTTTCGCGCATCTTCTTCCGCAGCGGCCTGAATGCGCGCCTCCTCGTTTGCCGCCTCCCGCTCGGCGGCGTCGCGCATCATGCCAATTTCCCCATCCAGTCGCATCAGGCGCGACTCAATCTCCGCCAACCTGCGCCGCGCTTCCTCGCTGGCTTTTTGTGCTTCCTGCATCGCCTTCTGAATGGCAGCTGTGCGCTCGCGGAACACCCCCGGCAAGTACTTGCGCGATGCCCAGAAAAGTACCCCGCCCATAACGGCGAAATTCAGCAGCACACATAAAAGGTACGCATGCTGCAGACTCAGCCCAGTCTTCTGTGCTATCCACTGCACCGCCGCCGATTGCTTGAATTCCGCCGTTTCGTCCTTCTCTTCTTCTCCCGCGGCTTCACGGGATTCTCTTACGAGTTGTCCTCCCAACCCCTCCCGCTGCGGATCTGACTGAACATTCTTCTTTTGTTGTGGAGGCTGCTCCTGCGCGCGCAGTGGAACTAAGACTCCCGCAAGAGCCACCCCGAGCAGGGCCAGCCTGCACCCTCGTGGGATTCCGCGGAAGATGGTCAGAAAGAAGTTCACCGCGTATCCCCCGCCGGTTCGAGCACGCGGCGCACGATTTCCGCTGCCAGAGTCGATACTTGCTCTTGCAACCCCCACTTCGCCTTTTCCTTGTCCAGTTCGATATCCTGCTTGGCCGCCTGAACCTGCGCCTGAGCTATTTTGCGCGCTTCCGCTACCGCTGTTGCCCGCGCTTGCAGAGCCGCCTGCCGCCGCGCCTCCTGGCTGCGGAACACCGTCGCTCGAGCCTCGCGTAGGCGTTGCTCATGTTCCGTGGTGCGCGCCCCGGCAGCAGCAATATCGGCCTGCGCCTTTTCCACCGCCCCTTCGGTCTTGCTGCGGCGCTCCGCCAAGACCCGTTGCAGCGGCTTATGCACGATTGCGCTATACAAGCCAAACAGCAACGTCAGCAGAATCACGGTCGGTACTGACCCGAGCAGTAATTCGCCTAGCTGTCGCAGCGTCTCGTCCATGGGTTGCTGATATAAGCCGGAGAAATGAGGGCTACAAAACCTATAAAACTAACATCCGAGGGACTTTATGTCAATTCGACGGCATTGATCTTCTTGCCGTTTCATCGATTCAGAGGGCCGGATTTTAGGGCAAGATTGTCAACCTGCGCGGTAAGGGTTACTGCAAAAAACTGCAACTAGTCCTTGACTTCTCCGTCAAGAAGGCTAGCATAGAAGTATCACCTCCGATCCAATTCAGGATCGAGTGGGCCGGCGGCCAAGGAATGTCACCGCTTCTTGGTCGTCGGCTCATTTAATTTCTGGGTCCGTCCAGCGTTGCCCCTTGTCGTAGGCCGTTCCCCTCGGGCAAAACTAGCCGTTCCACACCTTCATTCCCTGACCTTCACTGCATGGCTCTGCAGGATTGAGTACGCACCGCCGGCAGAATCCGGTTGACAAGCTCGCGATCTCCAGCAGGATCCTTGAGGATTTCCCATCCCGTAAATACCACAATCAGATCTTCCTCCGGAAACACCATCAAACGCTGTCCGCCAAAGCCTCGAGCCATCCAGACGTACCCCTTTCGATCCGTGCGCGGCAGCAGCCACCACTTGAATCCATACTTGAAACCTTCCTCGGCATCGATGAAAGGGGCCAGCGACTGTTTAACCCACTCTTTCGACACAATCTGCTCCCCTTCCCACATTCCATCGTGCAAATAGAGGTATCCAATCTTCGCCAGATCGGTGGTGCGCACAAACAGACCTCCCTCGGTATCGACCACACCCATCGGTGACCGCTTCCAGTAGTGATCCATGCCCAGCGGCGTGAATAAATACTTCTCTCCATACTTTTCAATGTCCTGCCCGGCCTCTTTCTGGAAAATAAAGGCCAGTAATTCCGACACACCGCTGCTGTAATTGAAAACCTTCCCCGGTTCCTGCGCCATGGGCCGGTCAATCACGTACTGCACCCAATCGTCGGTAGCCTCCATCAGGTCGGCATCGTTTCTGGGATCGTCGTATGCCACCTCTTCATTCCAGTCAAGCCCGGTTGACATGGTCAAAACGTGGCGCAGCGTGATGCGTCGCTTTCGCTCGTCGACATTCTTCACTCTTGCCAGGTCGAAGTACGTGAGCAGCGGCGTGTCCAGGCCAGCCTTGAAGTCGCCGCGGGCGACTGCGATGCCGACGATAATCGACGAAACTGTCTTGCTCACAGACTGCATGCTGTGCAGGTCGGTTCCGTGATAGTAGGGGTGCCATGCGGGATCGAAATAGTTATACGGCCCGGTCAGATGCGCGTTGAGCGGACCACGCGTCTTCGCCTCTTTCGCGTAGATCGTCCCATAGTCGTGAGAGTATGTCCGCTCAAAGATGTCGCTGCCGCAGCGAAACATCGCAAAGCTATCCACCAGCGGATATTTCCCGCTTGCCAGATCAGCATCTAATCCCGCGAGGACTTTCTCATCGACTCCGACGCTGGCCGGCGCAGCCTTCGCCCATCCGTGAGTCGGCCACGCGCTGCCGCGCGGTCCGGCGACCTGGGACTCTCGCGCTCGCAGCGGCGCGTTCTGCACGAGCAGGACACAACTCACGAATACCAGGACTGACGCCGTCTTTTTCATTCGGGGATTAATTTCCTTCCGTGAATACTACTCTTCCGCCGACCATGGTGA
>WNFC01008541.1_pt1 | contig 11296 bp, 11 predicted proteins | sample 5400541 | NCBI WGS metagenome assembly WNFC01 (sample SAMN13153342, study PRJNA577476) | soil metagenome | isolation source: 120 cm saprolite under Douglas fir tree site 2 hole 2 replicate 1 | place: USA:California | collected 2015-04-18
CTTGAGTGTCGCGAAACGCGACCAGGCGCTCCGAGAGCAGCTTCACGCGCACCGGCGGGCAATCGGACCCGGGCAACTCCTCGGAGAGCAGCGCCGGAATCCAGTAGCGCCGGAAGAGCTGCCCCGTCGGCGTTGCGGGTCCGGTTTGCGTCAACAGCTCGTTTTGTTCGCGTGTTAACATGAGAACCTCATTTCGCCGCCGAGCGCTTACTGGCCTTTCCTGCTTTCCGGCAGCGTTGGCTCGAAGAAGTGATCATAGTGCAATTTTGACCATAGTTCGATTATTAAGATCCAGGCCCGCGGGTGTCCGGGGAGCGCGTTCTTCCTGTCGATGCCGATGAAGGATGATAAGGTGCGAGCGGCGCGCCTATCCGGAGGCGCTGCGGCCGAGCCGCTCGGACGGCGCGAACGCGGAAAGCAGGAGAAGCTGCGCCGCATCAAGCAGGCGGCGCGCGAAGTGTTCCGCAAGAAGGGGTACGAGGCGGCGACCACGCGCGAAATCGCAGCTCGAGCAGATGTGGCGTACGGCACCTTGTTCGTCTACGCGCGAGACAAGCGCGATCTCCTCATGATGGTGGTCAACGACGATCTGGACGCGCTGACCGAACCCGCCTTGGAGAAAGCTCTCAGAAAAGGGCCGCTGATCGACCAGGTGGTCGAATTCTTCCGCCCGCGCTTCGAATACTGGGCACGCGAGCCGGAATTCTCGCGCCACGCCGTGCGGGAGATGTTCGAGTTTCTCACCCATGGCGAGGACGCGGGCATCGAGACGGCGCGCTTCCGCGCCCGGCGGACGCAGCTGGCGGCGAAGTTGAGCGAGTTGATCCGGCGCAAGCAGGAAGCGGGGCGCATCACGCGTGACGAGGACCCGGAGACGATCGCGTGGCTGATCCTCGCCATCTATTTGAGCGAAAACAGGCAGTGGCTCGAAGCGCGCAAGCCCGACATCCGCGGCGTGATCGGCCGGCTGCGACATTTGCTGCGCCTGGCGATTCAGGGAGTCGGCGCGGACCCGCGCGAATGGGGCGCCGAGGCCGTACCCGTTCGAAGAGGTCGCTCTCCGAGGCGCGGATCTTCGCGGCCTCTCTGAGGTGCAGCTCTTGGCAGTCCTGGTCGGCAGGCATTTTGAATCGGCTAGATAGAGCCTTTGTGCAGGACACGCTGCGGGAGCGCGTAGACCCATCTCGCGAAACCCCAGGCGATCAGCCCGGCGACGACCAGCGCGCTCGCTCCAGCAACCGACTCCGGAATCACCGGTGCAAAGCGAGCGGCGAGATCGCCCCATTCCAGGCTGCGCATGGGATCGACGAGCGGCTGGTACCCTTCGAGCCAGAGGTTCACCAGAGTCCCGGCAAACAGGGACAGGCCGATGAGTCCGCCGACGTACAGCAGCACGGCGCGCGTGCCGAACACGCGCTGAAGCGCGATGAACTCGGGGAGGTTGGTGGCGGCGCCGGTCACCAGGAAAACAATCGCGGCGCCCGGCGCGACCCCCGCGGCGAGCAACGCGGCGACGAGCGGAATATGAGCGACCGCGCACACATAGATGCTCGCGCCGAAGAGCGCGACGAAGAGCAGCGAGGTGAACGGCGCCGACGCCCCGAGGTAACGGCTGATCCAGTCGGCCGGTAGCAGCGCCGAGAGAACGGCGGCCAGGGCTGCACCCGCGCCGATGTAGAGCCCGAGCGTCGGGCCCAGCTCGCCGAAGCCCCATCGCAGCGCACGCCAGAATCTGCGCGCAAACGGCGCTGCCACCGTTCGCGGTCCGCCGCTCGCGCCCGACGCACAGCACGACTCGAGGCGCACGGCAACGGCCGTCGCAGTCACTCCGCCGCCACGCTCGACCAGATACCCGATCAAAAACGGCGTCACCAAGCCAAAGACCAGATAGGCGAGAGTCAGCTGCGGTCCGAGCAAGGCGTAGGACAGAATCACCGCGGCGGGATTGATCACCGGATTGGCGACCGCAAAGGCCATGACGGCGGCGAGGCGCACGCCGCTCAGATACGAGCTCACGACCAGGGGAACCACGCCGCAACTGCAGTTCGGCAAGAAGGCCCCCAAACCGACCGCCGCGGCGACGCCGAGCGCCCCCGCCCGATGCATCGCGGAGCGCAAGCGCGCGGCCGGAAGGAACTCGTGCACCAGGCCTCCGGCGAGGAGGCTCACGACGACCCAGAAGCCCGCCTCGAGCACGATACTGGCGGCCACGGATGTCATCTGTGCGAGTGTTTCGTTCATTGCCTCTCCGGCCCCAGCCCACCGCTCTAGCTTCCCACCGCCTTGAGCTGCGCGCGTGCCGCCTCAAGCTGCGCGTCCAACCGCCGAATCAAATTCGCTTCACACACCACGTGTCCGGCCTGCTGGCAATCGGAGGCGGATTTGAGCAGCGCGTCGAGCAGGACCAGGGAAGCGTGCAGCTGCCGGCGCTCCGGCGTGGGCTCCGGGCCCGCTCGGCGGACGATCCCACGCAATCGTTCCCGGTGTGCCTGCACGTCCCGCTGGAATGCTGCGACCTCGGCGTGGCCCTTCGCTGCCGTAACCAATGCCTCGGCGCGCTCGATCCACGTACGCTCTTCCGAGGCCGCGTCTCCGGCCCAGGCCGGCATGGCCCAACAGAAAAGGAGCCCGGCCCAGACGACGACAGGCGCGCTCCGCCACGGCATCGGCCGCCTTCTCCTCACTGTCTGACTTTGGTTACCTCTCCGACCACAGAGCAATAATCCGATTCGTCGAAGAGAATCTCCACCTGTGCAAGAGAAAACCGGGCTGCGATCGGATGGATTTCTTCGTCCTTGAGACCGAATTGCAGCATTGCAGTCCGGTTCACTACGACTTTCGCTCCCGCGTTCGCTAGGTATTGAACGTATTCGAAGTAGTTGCGCGGAGCGTTGGCGACCGGGACCCCGAGGCGTTTGGCCAGCGCCTCTCGCGGCTCCCCCGTGATTTCAGCATCGTGAAGCAGCGTTTTATTTTCCCGGCGCGGATGCACGCGCAGCCACGGCACGCTTTGAGCGTCGAACAGCACCACCGTCTTGGCGCCGCCCCTGAGGGTATTCACGCCTTCGTCCAGCGCTTCCATGAATTGGGGATCGCCGGCGCTGATCGCCAATAAACACACGACATGGTGCTGCACTCTGATCCGAAGCGCCGGAGACCAGGCCGGCTGGGCCTGAGCTACACGATGCTGCGCTTGAGGAGAGTCGGCGTTTTGCCGGAAAGAAGCGCACCCGGCTGCGAGCCCCGCCGCTACGAATAGAGCGAAGAAGCGGTTCAAATGCATCTTTACGCCCGAACTTCAGAAGACGCGAGGGAACACCCGGATCTCGTTCAATTTCGAGTCTCCGACGCCGATCTCATTGTTGATCGCGTCCACCCAAACCGAGCGCGGATGGCGAACAGCGCTTACGCCAGCGTCCCGAATGAAGCGCTTGGGCGCAACGTTGCCGGTATCCAGCCGATTCCAGACGAGGAGCGCACCGAAGACCGGGGGAACGACCGCGCGATCACCCTGAGTCGTCACGATATATTCGCCATTGGTCATGTCGACCTGAAGCTGACGCGTCTTATCGAGCATCGTGCTCGCGCCGCTGATCGTGCGGGTCGGGGCTAAGAGTCCATTACCGGTTCTGGGAAACACGAGCACAGCGGAAACACCGCCGTCCCCTCCATCGTTGGTCACCACGATTTCGTTGTTTACCGTGTCGATCGCCACGCCGACTGGTTTCGAAAAATCCGCGCTGGTAATGGTGCGCAACGGCGCGATATTGCCGCTGGCAAGGCGGCCGTAGATGGTAACGCTCGGGGTCACCTCATTCACCAACGCGATCTCGTTGTTCACCGTGTCGACCGCAATGCCCTGAGGCTTGTTGATACCCGTGCTCGGCCCCTGAATCACCCGCTGCGGTGCCAAATCGCCGTTGTCCAGGCGGTTGAAGACTAGGATGGCGTCCTCGAGCGTGCTCGGAATCAGAATCTCATTGTTCACCGGGTCCACCGCCACGCCGTGCAGGCTGCGGCTGACCCGCGTGTTCTGGCCCGAGATCACGCGCAACGGCGCCGCTTGACCGTTTGCCAGCCGGGAAAAAACGGCAACGCGCGGATGGCTGACGCAATTGGTGACCGCGAACTCGTTATTGGTCAAATCGATCGCCAGGGCGCCGGGATTGCCGAAGCCCGAGGCCGGGCCACCAGGGTTGGAGGTGATGCTTCGCAGCGGCAGAACATTGCCGTTCGCAGTGCGGCTATAAACCGTCACGCTGTGGTTACCCCAGTTCCCAGCGACCAGCTCGTTGTTGACCGTGTCGATGAAGACACCGGCGGGATTGCTGAGCCCGGTGCTCAATCCGGAGATTGACCGCAGCGGCGCTGCATTGCCGGTTGCGGTGCGTGAATAGATCGTGATCGAGCCGCTGCCGTTCGCGACTGCGATCTCGTTGTTCACGGTGTCTACGTAGATGTTTTTCGGCTGGCTTAAACCCGTAAGGGCGCCTTGGATCGTCCGGATCGGCGCGGTATTGCCGGAGGCGGTGCGCGCGTAAACGGTGATGGACGGAGCCTGCGGGGCAACGCCGAACTGATGCCCCTCGTTCGCCACAAGGAGCTCGTTGTTCAAGGCATCGACGAAAATCCCATGCGGATCCGCAAGCTGGGTGGCCGGACCGCTCAGGCTGCGGAGCAGATCCCCCACAGCGCGGTCGAAGACATACACCGCGGAGCCGTTCTGGAACGTTCCGAAAACTTCCCCGTTCACTGCGTCCACTGCCCAGCCCCATGTGCGTTTTTCGGTTAGCGCGAAAGCCTTGAAATCGACGACGCGTAGAGGCGTTATATTTCCCGTGTCGGTGCGGTTGAAGACGACGGCGCGATCCGAGGTATCGTTGTTCACCGCCCAGAGCTCATTGTTGGTGTTATCGACCACGACTTGCGACGGGTAATCGAGCTGGGTGGAAAGCCCGGTGATCTGGCGCAGAGGAACCGCTGCACCGCTGGCCGTGCGGGCGTAGACGACGATGCCGTGGTGGTTGTCGTCGCCCACGATTAATTCGTTGTTGACCGTGTCCACCCAAACTCCGCTGTAGTTGAAGTTCGTGTCGGTCACTACCCGCAATGCGGCGGGATCTGCCGCTTGGGAAATACCGAGCGGCAGCCCCAGCGCGAAAACTCCGGCAACAGCGAGGAGGAGCCTTGTCCAATAGCCCGAACCAAACACCGCGCAGGATTTCATGATGATCTCCTAGTGTGTAATGACGCCCCGGACGAACTAACGGCCACCGGGATAATTGCGGAGCTTCGGCGATTACGATACAAGTATGATCATGATACGAATATGATCATAGTACGATTATATCGAGGATTGTCAAGGCGCGTCCACGGCGCCTGAACGGCAGGAGCCGGCACGCCTGAGCCCACTACGCCGCGTAGCCGAACCACGACATGACAAGCACGCGATCGCGCTCGCCAAGACCGTCTTCTTGTTACTCGCGGACGCCCTGCGGTTCCTGATCCTGTCGTTCCGTTTCGTTTTGTTCGCGTGTCACCACGGCTCAGGCGAAGAAAGCGAGCGTCCGCGCCTCGATGCTCTGGCGCGGTGGCGCGCCCTCGGGGGTGTTGGGGTCGTTGAACGAGCTGTGCGCGGTGAATCGCGCGCGGCCGTCCTTGGCCGACTCGAACACCTTGAAGACGAGCGCCTCGTCGCGCCGCATCCGCGGAAAATAAAACCAGCGGTGATCCGGGTTGTAGCCGATGCGGTAGGTTTCGCCGACGCGGTTCGGATAGCGGCGCTCGGCGCGGATCAGGTCCTTGGGGGCGAGGCTCCTCGCGTCGGCGATCGCGAGCGGGTTCGACTGGATCGGCTTATTTGTCGCGCGCCACACCTGGATGATGGCGAAGCGTCCTTGCAGCAGTGCCTCCGCTTCGTCCGGCAGCAGCTCGCGCACGCGCTGCGGCCCCGACCACTCCGTATAGTCGTTGTGCACGTAGAGCACAGGCTCGCGCACGAGCTTCGCCTCGCGCTCTGCCTCGTCGCCCGAGCGCAGCGTGTGATCGAAAACGACGACCCGCGCGGCGCCGGAAACCTTCTTCACGAGCACTTCGACCTCGGGATAGTAGACGCGCTTCAATTCATCGGCGTCGAAGAAATCGCGCACCTGCGTCTTGTGCTCGACGAATTCGAAGCCCGTGACCTCGAGGTCGAACTCGTCCTTCAGCGGCCGGCCGTCGCGGATCGTCACCGCCCGCTCCTCGGTTTCGCCCGACTGGCGGCGGCGAATGTTCCCCGGGCCGAAGGTCTCGTTCACCGGTTTCACGCCGGTGTCGATGGTGTAGTGGAGCCCGGCGCTCACCGCGCCGGCTTCGGATCGAAGAGCTGCTGTTTCGCTCATGGCTTACCTCATGGCGCCTACTCGTGGGACTCGGCCGACTCGGTCGCGACCACGCTCGCGTCGACGATGTCTCCGCGATCGAAGAAGTCGTCGATTGCGCGCGGCTCGTGCTGGATCTCCCACCAGTTGTTGTCGAGGTCCTGGAAGTAGAAGCCGTAGGCGTCGTGGCGCTCGAGCACCTTGTTGATTTTTTGTATCCCGTATTGGTCCTTCAGCCGATGAGCCTCGACGTGCGCCCGGTCGACTTCCGCGCGCGTGGCGACGTTCAAGCCCCAGTGGGTGAGGACATGCTGGTTCGGGACCTTCTCGCCGATGCATACGGCGACGACGTACATCCCCGTCCTCAGACGCAGCATCATGGCGGGCCTTGCGTGGCGTACCACTTCCAGCCCGAGAAATTCCTCGTAGAAGCGCCGCGAGTTCGCGAGGTTCTTGCACATCAAGGTGCCGTGCGAGAGCAACATCGGATTGAGGATCGAGGACTTGTTCTTTTGCGGAGCGGCGAGGACCTGCGTCATATCTCCCCCAAATCGGCTTCGGGCAATTATAGCCCTTGCGACGCGCTTTCCCTCCGAGGCGACGCTCTGATAGTCTCTCGGGGAGGAGGAATCATGAGGCGGACCGCGGCAATTCTTCTTTGGCTGTTGACGCTCGCTGCGGGCGCGACAGCGCAGGAATTTCCCTCGAAGCCCGTGAGGCTCGTCGTTCCCTTCCCTCCCGGAGGCCCGCTCGACATCGCGGGCCGGCTGATCGGTAAGGAATTGCAGGACCGCTGGGGGCAGCCGGTCGTCGTCGAGAACAAACCCGGAAGCACGATCGGTCCCGAGTACGTCACGAAGAGCGCCCCCGACGGCTACACGCTCATGATCATCAGCTCCACTCCGCTCGTCACGCTGCCGCATCTTCAAAAGGTGCCCTACGACGTGTTGAAGGATCTGGTCGGCGTGACGCAGACCACGTTCCTCACCTACGCCTTCGTCGTCAATCCGGCGAGCGGGATCGGCTCGATCCAGGAATTGATCGCCCGCGCGAAGAAGGAGCCGGGGCGGCTCAACTACGCGAGCGCCGGGAACGGCTCCGGGCAGCACCTCTACGTGGAGCTGCTGAAGAGCGCGGCGGACATGAACCTCACCCACGTGCCCTACAAGGGCGCGGCGCCGGCGCTGCAGGCCGTGCTCTCGGGCGAACCGGGCATGATGCTCGACGTGACCGTCGCCGTAGTGCCGCACGTGAAAGCGGGCAAGCTGCGCGCGCTCATGGTCACGGGAGCCTCGCCGCTCGAGCAGCTGCCGGGCGCGGTTCCTTTCGATTCGCTCTTTCCGGGGCTCGGGATCCCCGGCTGGCACGGGATATTCTCCACGGGCGGAACGCCCAAGCCGGTCCTCGACAAGCTCGCCGCTGACATTCGCTCGGTGCTGCAGATCCCGGCGGTGGCGAACCGCTTCCGCGAGCTGGGGGTCGAGCCTTCTGGCCTGTCCGGCGACGCCTTTAACGACATAGTGCGGCGCGACTACGCGCGCTGGGGAGAGATCATTCGCAGGAACAATTTGCGCGCGGATTGATCCGCACTGCATCAGGCCTTCTGTTTGTTGCCCCACTCGCGCAGCGCCTTCATCACCGGACCGAGCTCGCGCCCCTTGTCCGTCAACACGTACTCCGCTCGGGGCGGGTGCTGCTCGTAGAAGCGCCGCTCTACGATCCCCCTCTCCTCCAGCTTCTTCAGCCGAGTTGAAAGCGTGTTCGGGCTCGCCCCGGCGAGCGATTCCTGGAAGTCCTGGAATTTCCGAGGGCCGTCGAGGAACAAGTCGCGCAGGATGAGGAGGGTCCAGCTGTCGCCGATGACGTCGAGCGCGCGGACGACCGGACAGTGTTTGGGGTTGCGTATGGACATCGGCCTGGATTGTAGCAAAATGGGGTATTGACTATCATAACAGTAATAAGTATCGTATTGGAAGTCTTAGCCTTGGGGAGCCCACTCATGAACACCCTTCTCGACGTTTTCGCGCTCGTAGGCACCGGCTGGGTGCGTACAGTCATCCTCGCCCTGCTGCTCTGGGGCCTGTGGGCCGGCCTGCGCCGGGCCGGGCTCGATCGCCTGGAGCGGCTCCTCACCTGGTTCGGTGTTGCCGTCCCCCTGCTCGCCTGGCTCTTCGTTGTGCTCGAGCTCGCGCAGGCGGGCGTCTTCGCGCCCGGCGCGGCCGGCCGCGTGCCCGCGCTCCCGCTCGCCGCGCTCCTTCCTGTCCTGCTCGCGCTCCCCTTGCTCGTGCGCTCCAAGAACGTCGCCGCGGCGCTCGACGCCGTGCCGCCGTCGTGGCTCATCGGCCTGCAGGTCTACCGGGTTCTCGGCGCAGTGTTCCTCGTCCGCTGGGCAGCGGGGCAAATCCCGGGCGAATTCGCCCTCCCCGCCGGTACGGGCGACGTCCTGGTCGGCTTGCTCGCGCTCCCGGTCGCGTTCTACGTCCATTCCTGCGCGCGCGGGAGCCGCGCCTCGGGGTACGCCTGGAACCTGCTCGGCATTCTCGATCTCGCGCTCGCCTTGACGATGGGCGCCCTCACCTCGCCCAGCCCCATTCAGATGCTCGCGTTCGATCACCCGAACACCGGCGTCGGGACCTATCCGCTGGTGATGATCCCGGCGTTCGCTGTCCCGCTGTCACTGATCCTGCATGGCTTGTCGCTGTGGCAATTGCATCGGGTCGGGCGAGGTGCGCGCACATCCGGTCATGCTCCGCCCTCTGCCTCCGCGTCCCGGGTCAGCGCGCTGTAGAGAAACGTCCCATGCAAGTCGATCGAAGCGCGCTTCTGCACGGCCCCATCGCCGGGACGCTCCTCGGCCTCGCGTGGCCCATCCTGGTGGTCCTCGCGCTGCAGACCTTCGTCGGCGTGGCCGAAACCTGGTTCGTGAGCTTTCTCGGGACGAGCGCGGTCGCCGGCGTCACGCTGGTGTTCCCGGTGTTCATGCTGATGACCATGATGTCCAACGGCGGGATCGGCGGCGGCGTGTCCTCCGCCGTCGCGCGCGCCATCGGCGCGGGCCGCATGGGCGACGCCGACGCCCTGGCTGCGCACGCCGTCGTCGTCGCGGCCGTGTTCGGCGCCGTCTTCAGCGTCGGCGTCTGGGCGGGCGGCCGCGCGCTTTTCGAGTGGATGGGAGGCCGAGGCGAAGCGCTCGGCAACGCGATGCTGTACGCGGGCGTCGTCTTCGCCGCCGCGATCCCCGGCTGGATCGCCAACCTGCTCGCCGCCGCCCTCCGCGGCGCGGGCAACGTCCGCGTCCCCGCCCTGGTCACGGCGGGCGGCGCGATCGCGACGCTGGCGCTCTCGCCGCTCTTCATCTTCGGCTGGGCCTTCGTGCCCGCGTTCGGCGTCGCCGGCGCCGGTATCGCGCTGGTTTTCTTCAATGTCGGCTCCGCCGTCGCGCTGGCGCTGTACATGCGCTCGCCGCGATCGCCCCTGCGCCTGCGCCGCGCGCGGCTGCAATGGCACCTGTTCCTGGACATCCTCCGTGTCGGGTTGCTGTCCGCCATCGGCACCGTCGTGGCCAATCTCACCGTCGTCCTGACCACCGGGCTGGTGGGCGCGTTCGGCAGCGCTGCGATCGCCGGATACGGGCTCGCCTCGCGGCTCGACTACATCCTCATTCCCCTGTTGTTCGCGCTCGGAACGGCCTGCGTGACCATGGTCGGCACAAACGTGGGCGCAGGGCAGCATGCGCGCGCGCTCAAGATCGCCTGGACCGCCGCGGCGATCTCCGCGGCCGCGGTCGAGGCGATCGGCGTCGCCGCCGCGCTGTTTCCGCAGGCGTGGATGCATCTTTTCAGCCGGGACCCCGCAGTTGTCGGTGCCGGAATCAGCTACCTCGCGCGCGTCGCCCCGGCGTACGCGTTCTTCGGCGCGGGCATGGCGCTCTACTTCGCGAGCCAAGGCGCCGGCAGGATGGCCTGGCCCTTCGCCGCAGGTCTGGTCCGGCTCGGCATCATTTGGCTGGCGGGAGGGTACTGGGTCGGCGTCCTGCACGGATCCGTCGACGGACTGTTCTGGATCGTGACGGCCGGCTATGTGATGTTCGGCGGCATCAACATCTTTGCCATGGCGGGCGGCCTTTCATGGGGCCGCGCTGAGCCGCGCGCAGGCGCCGCCGACAAGCCTGCGATGGAACCGAGGTAGCGCCCGTCGCCTACGGCTTGGAGCGCCCGGACGTTTTGCGTTTGCTCCTCAGCCCGCGAAGCGCGGCTCGGGAACGCCGCGGATTCCGAGACCGGTGATGCGGAAGAGGCTCCCCGCGAGGAACTGCGGTTTCGCCTCCTTGGCGAAGCGGTCGTGCGCCGCGGGGTGCTTCACGCGCGCCATCGAGGTCACGTAGATCTCGTCGAGCTTTTCCCCGCCGAAGACGACGCTGGTGATGTTCCTCACCGGCATGCCGATGCGCCGCTCGACGCTCCCGTCGGGCGCATAGCGCACGAGGTCGCCCGAGATCAGCTGCGCGTTCCACACGCAGCCCTCCGCATCGACGGTCGAGCCGTCGGCGACACCCGCATCGCTCTTGAACGACGCGAAAAGCCGCTTGTTCGAGGGCGTGCCGGTCGCGAGGTCGTAGTCGTAGGCCCAGATCTCGCCCTGGAAGGTGTCGGCAAAGTAGAACGTCTTGTCGTCGGGGCTCCAGCACGGGCCGTTGGAGCAGATGATGCCGTCGTCAACCAGGGTGACGGAGAGATCGGGATCGAGGCGCCACAAGCCGCAGATCCTCAGCTCTTCCTTGTCGTCCATGCCGCCGGCGAAGAAGCGCCCGCTCCGGTCGCACTTGCCGTCGTTCAGGCGCGTGCGCGGCTGCCCTGCGTGGACGAGCTGGATCGCGTCGAGCTTGCCGGATTGGAGATCGAAGAAATAAAAACCGTCGTCGAGCGCGAGCACCG
>WNFC01008543.1_pt1 | contig 11295 bp, 8 predicted proteins | sample 5400541 | NCBI WGS metagenome assembly WNFC01 (sample SAMN13153342, study PRJNA577476) | soil metagenome | isolation source: 120 cm saprolite under Douglas fir tree site 2 hole 2 replicate 1 | place: USA:California | collected 2015-04-18
ATCGTGATGAGCGATGGGCGTTCGATTCGTCTACCTTCCGCCAAGTTTGCACAGGTGCGTGAGCCCGGCCGAAACGGACCGGCTGTAACCCGGTCTCCCCGTGTGGGACGCGGAGGTTCAAATCCTCCCCTGTGCACCAGAGTGCCAGCGTGTGCGAATTGGAATAGCAGCCTGTCTTAGAAACAGGTGTTTGAGAGTTCGAATCTCTCCGCTGGCACCAGATTTTCTCCGTAAGCCATTCTGTGGATAAAATGACTAAATGGTGGCCTCGTGCTAAACCCACCTCTGGCAATAATTTGAACGCCGAAATCGCGCCGTAAGAGGCCGCAAATCCCTGGTTGGACTTAATCCGCGTTTGAATCAGCGACTCCTTTATTCATCATCATCTGGCTGAGGCATGCCGTAAAAGTAAGGCGTCCGTCCAGTACGCGGGCGGCTCTGTGCTGCCAGCTCTGCCTGGGCGTAACGCTGTTTATTTTCGCGTACGCCAGTCGCGGCTTCTAGAAAGTACTCTGTCGCGTTTCGCACCTCGGCTCCCGAAGCTCGGCCGAAAGCATAGAGCCCCTTGGCATCCTCAACCAGTCGTTTGATATCAGCACCCGTAAAGCCCTCGCTGGCTGAAATCACGCGAGCAAGATCGCAGTTCGAAAGCTCGGCAGTAATCCCGCGCAAGTGATTTTCGAGAATTCGTTTCCGCGCCTCTGCGTCGGGTAGTTTCATTTCGAGCCACAGCTCGACTCGACCGCTTCTCACCAGAGCTGGCGGCAAATGCTGCAAGTTCATGGCGGTCATCATTACGCACACGCGAGCGGTGCCTTCGCTTTCGAGGCCGTCAAGCATGGTCAACAAATATCGGTACAAGCCGCGTTCCTCCCCGTCTTCGAAGATCGCGTCAGCATCATCAATGAAAATCACGGATGGAGAATTGTCCTTCGCTGTCTCGAAAACTTTATGGATACGTCCATAGAAGTTGTTTGTTCCTGCAATGAAGGTGCCGTCGATCAGAAAGAACTTCCCCCTTAACCGATGCGCGAGTGCGCGCCCAATGGTCGTCTTGCCAGAACCAGGCGGACCGTACAGTAGAACGCCGCTTGGGACGCAATCCGAGTTCTGCGGTTAAGGAGTCATTTGTGAGCGGAAGAACAATATGAATCTCCAGGCTACGCACAACATCATCGACGCCTTGGAGGTCATGAAGATCAACCTCCTGGATTTCGTCCAGATCGACATTACTCGCCAATCGTTGCGACCGGAGGTATTCGATGAACTGATCAGTGGAGAAGGGGCCAGACGGCTGCAGCCAGTCGCAGGTGGCACGAATCTGGTGGGCATTTAACTTTGGCGCGAAACGATAAATCTTCTCGGCATCGAGATTGGCGGCGCGCTCGTCGCCAAGGAAAATTCCGAGCAGAGCTGCGTAGTCCGCAACGGAGTACTTTCCGATAGAAGCGCTGAAGCTACGAGTCGCAAACGTCTGTGCAATCGCGCCATCCGTGGAGACGAGCAGTTTCTTCTTTTCGCGCAGTGCAGCATCACTGAGCTCGAGCAGGGCTGTCTCCACATATTGCCCGCGAGGATAGAAATGACAACTCGAAGTTGCATCGTGGATCAGATCGATATCATCCACGAAAACAATTTGATTCTCCTTCAACGATCCGATCACCGCTGAATACAGAGTCTCTTCTAGAGACAGCGGGTGCCGCGCAGCCGAAGTCTCGATGAAGTCTTTTCCGGTTACGAAACCGCCGCCCATTTCCGCGTGAAGTTTGCGCAGAACGGTTGTGCGGCCTCGTCCACATGGGCTGCTGAGTAGCATGAGACTGCCGGCGCTCGAGGCGTATTTCAGCACTCGGAAAGCGGATTCTTGAGCTGGAATGAGCTGGATCATAAGAATTTTTGTGCTCTCAATTTTGCAATATTCAAAGTCAAAGTGGAGGCAGGTCCCCCTGCATCAGGTAAAGCGTTAGTGATAGGGCAAGCAGCTTTCGCCTGCCCTATCCGGTTTAGTTCACCCATCCTGTCTGCTCCAACGCGCGAATGTACTCGATGACTGACTCGGACCAGCCATCAATGTGGGTCCACTTGCCGTAGCCGACACCGTTCTTGTAGCTGGCCACATTGATCACGTAGCCCTTGCCGTTTGGCGCGGGCGCTGTGTCATGCGCCTGCTCGTCGGTGATCACGATCAAGCGGTCGTACTTCTCCTTGCGGTTCAGTTCCTCGACCGCCTTCCCGAGATACGTCCCGTTGTGCCGCTGAGACGCGTCAATGGCATCGCGCAAAGCGAAACCACGACGCGCCGGCACTTCGACGAGATTGTCGGAGAAAGAGAATACGGCAACCTTCCCTCCGATCTCGCGCAGAAGCACCGCGAGCCCGTAAGCTGCATCCGTCCGCTGCATCTCCGAACGCCGAGACAGCGGCGCGGTCATCGAGCCGGAAACGTCGACCAGCACGATGGTCTTGCCCGACAGCTTTTCGGAAACCGCTACGGACTTCAGCATTGCCTGCTCGAGTGCCTCCTCCCACTGTGGAGCGTAACGCGCCGCAGCCAGGAAGCGGAACGGGAGCACACGTGCCGTGCTCATCTCGCGAAGCGCATTGAGCACAAGAGACTCGTCCACGCCGGCCTCACGCATGTTGCGCAGGTTACGAAGGAGAGCCAGCACACCCAGCTTCTGCTCGTGAAGTAGGCGCTCCCAGGCCTCGCCCTTATTGGCGCCAGATGAGAGGGCAACCTCCCAGGTATCTGGCGTGGTCAGGCGTCCCCAGATGAGCCGCTTCCACACTGCTGCCTGGTCCTCATCACGCGGCTTTGCATGGCAGAGGAAGAGCACGTCCCGCAATTTGATGGGCCCGCCGCGATCGTACTTGGCGAGCTGGTACTCATCAAACTTCGGAAACGCCGCTGCCAGTCCCTTCTTGACCTGGCCCGAGAGCGGTACACGCCCGTCCTTCCAGTAGATGGCGACAAACTCGGCGAGCTCGTCGGCACGCTGGATGACACGCGCAAGCGTCTCCGAAACCGGCGCACGGTGAGTCTTTTGGCGCGCCATCTCACGGACAAGCAGGAGCGGTGCATGACGCAGCTTCATCTGCTCACGAGCCTCGACGGCAAGCGCGGCCACCTTCTCGGCCGCGACCTTCGGTACTAGCTCGGCGATGCGACCGGCGATCTCGACTCCGTCTTCGTAGAACTGGCTCTCCCAGAGCAGGCACGCGAGCACCGAACGCCGCAGCTGCAACTCGCTCGAAATGTGCCGAGCGGCTGCGCCCTCGTGCGTGCGAGGTCCGAAGTTGAGATTGAGTGTGTTGAGTCTGGCCATTTTTGTCGCTCCTTTCTTAACATTCGCCGGGGAATTTGGCGACGACAGTAATTTCCGATGCTCTACCGCTGAGCTACATGACCGCAGCCATGGCAGGAGTCGAACCTGCGACCGTCGGATTACGAAGTAACCCTCGTCTTCACCACCGGCAAAACTCGTCCTACATCTCATCGCCGGGGTATAAGCGATGGGGTACCGGCATTGCTGCCTGCCGCAGACCGAAGTCCTACGGCCCGAAGTAACCGCGATCTATCGCCACCGGCGAAACTCTATTCCATACTTGCGATCAAGTCTTCCTCTTCCGAACCATTGCTGAAACCCACTCCGGAGAATCCCAGCTTCTTCCGCACGGGCTCAGTCGGGATGATCAGTGCGATCTTCTCCATCTGGTCACGTGTCGGCAGTGTGCGGTTCATATAGTCCGTGCAATCGCGGACGCGAAACGGCACCTTGCGCATTGGACCAAACATGCAGAAGATCGCTTCCTGGCTCTCACGGAACCCTTTTTGGGCGTGCGCCCAGTAGCAGGTCCGGCAGAGCGATTGGCCATCACCTGGTCTCGTGATCTCAATGAGCTTGCTCTCGTCCATATGACTTTGCCCTAACTGTGATGAGCGCCGTACTAACTTCTGCCCCACACGGCTGTCCTGTCCACACAAGCAATTGGCCGGGGAACAAGCGACAACGGAACATTAGGTGTCCTTCCCTTTAGACCACGCGGGCACAAAGTCCCGCGGCAGGACTCGAACCTGCATCTCCCGCGTTCGAGGCGAAGTAACCGTGGTCTTCACCACCGGCCAAAACTGCTATTTCAAAAACTCGCCGGGGAACCGACGAGAAGAGCCGACTCGGGGCGCGATTTCTTCTGGTACTTTGTGGTTCGAGGCTACGCCTCTGTCCCAGAAGCTCTGATCCCCGGCAGGGCCGCCGCCCTGCGCGTCGATTCGTTTGGCGCGAAGTATCTCTCCTCTTTCACCACCGGCGAAACTAACTGATGCCTAGTCCAAAAAAGCCACATTGCGCATGGCATGTGAAAGATTCTCGGTATTGCTAAGAACCTCGTGCCAGCCATCCAGCACGACAGTCTTGTGGTCGCGATGACGAACACGGCCGCGTACATACACTTTCGGGTTGCGTCGCATCACTCGCCAATTCCAGCGACTCCGTTCGCCATCCGAAAGAGCCCGATATTGCTCGTCCGTCAGGCCGTTCTGTGCGCCGGGGCTGACATAAACCGTCTCCCCACCAAAGCGATAAAGCTCCTCGCAGACGTGGGGTCTTCCTCCTCCACGCGCTATCGGTTCGTTGCGCAGAACGAGAAACTTCTCCACTTGGGCATCCGGCGCTGGTACAAAAAACCACTCCCCCTGTCGAATGCGCGCTGCGTTGCTGCGGCGGTCGCGATACTTCGCCCGAAGTCCGCGCTCGCTGCTTTGGACGAGATCGGGCTTGAGAGCTTGCTTAGCATCTCGAACGCGACTCACCGGCGCAGTTTCCGGAATGCCGGCAACAAACCAGTGGCGCTCATCATGGCCAAGCAGGAAACGGTGCTTCTCAGCACCACTGCGGCTCAGCAGCAGCAAGTGACGGTCGATCGGTTGAACATCCAGAACCACCAATTCAGTTGTGGACGCCGGCGCACGAGAAATCTGGAAGTATTCTCCGTGCTGGTCTCGACGCACATCGAGCGCCAGGTCCTCAGAAGCAATCCGGCCCGAGAACCTACTCCTCCTATTCACTTGGGCAAATTCAACTCGCGCTCCCATTCGTGCGAAAGCGCGTTCCAACACATTCATATTTCGTCCAATCTAAGGGCCATTGCCCGGCTTCTGGAGGGCTGGACAATAAAAGTACAGCCACACCAGCACTGCAAATTTAATGGTCAGGGAACATGCGGTTACGGCAGGGCTTTCGCCCAAGAGGATTCGAACCTCACAGCCCGAAGGCTGTTTCTACCAGAGAAGTATCCGTCACCAATCACCACTGACCGAGTAAGTCAGGCTGGGGGAATGAGCGGCAGCGGTGTAGTCGATTTGCAGTCGAAGGAACCGCGACCTGCGCCACCCAGCTAAGTTTTTGAATTGTGCGGAAAGAGCGCCGAAGATCGGTTAGCGCGACCGGAGCGACGCCCTATAGCAACTCAGTCGAGTTATCGGCTGATGTTGCCCGCTTAGCGTTTTGTCATTAAATTCCACCAATTTGGGCGTCCTTTCGTAAGAAGATGATTGAAGATGCCATGACTTCAATTTTTTTGCAATAGAAAAAATGTAGGCTTGCAAAATAATTTTGAGTTACTACACCTAATTACCGACATCAATTAATACAGATTACGTACTCACTACTGATAACTGCTATTAGTGGAGCATGGATTCCCTCATGGAGCCTCGGACGCTGCAGCAAGTCCACGACAAATATGGTCCGGGTGGCAGGAGTTGAACCTGCGTGGACATGTGCCCAAGACATGTGGGTGGCCGCTACCCTACACCCGGATCTGATGAGAGGGCCTTTCAAACCCTCTCCTGTTCAGCCCTTCACGCACACCACCTGGCGCAACGTGTGTACCACGTCCACCAAGTCGCGCTGCGCTTCCATCACGGCGTCAATGGACTTGTACGCCATCGGCGTTTCATCGATGACGTCCGCATCCTTACGGCACTCGACGCCCGCTGTTGCCTTGGCATGGTCATCCAGCGTGAAGCGGCGCTTCGCCTCCGTTCGCGACATCGCCCGTCCGGCTCCGTGGCTACAACTCATGAAGCTTTCCGGATTGCCCTTGCCGCGCACAATGTACGAACGCGCTCCCATGCTGCCGGGAATGATTCCCATGTCGCCTTCACGCGCACGCACCGCACCCTTACGCGTGATGAGCACGTTCTCACCATAGTGATGCTCCCATGTCACGTAGTTGTGATGGCAGCTCACGACTTCCACATTGGCTTCGAACGCGGGGACCTCTCCCGAGCCCTGCACCGCCGCGACCAGATTGCGCATCATCAGCTCGCGGTTGGCCAGAGCGTAGTCCTGCGCCCAGTGCACTGCGCGGACGTAGTCCTCGAAGTGCTCCGTGCCCTGCGGCAGGTAGGCGAGGTCCTTGTCCGGCAGGTTGATCATCCACTGGCGCATGTCGTTCTTCGCCAGCTCGATGAAAAACGTGCCGAAGCGATTGCCCACGCCGCGCGATCCCGAGTGCAACAGGAACCACACGTTCTCGTTCTCATCGAGGCAGACCTCGATGAAGTGGTTCCCGGTGCCGAGCGTCCCCATGTGATTGATGCGTTGCACATGGTTCAGCTTGGGATACTTCTCGACAATCGCCTTGTACGCCGGCTCCATCTTTGTCCACACGTCGAGATGATGTGCTGGCGCGTCCGACCACGCGCCGCGGTCGTTCTTGCCGCCGTTGTCGGTACGCCCGTGGGGCACCGCCTTCTCAACCGCCGTGCGAATGCCGTGCAGGTTGTCCGGCAGATGATTGGCGTGAAGAGAAGTTTGCAGTGCCATCATGCCGCAACCAATGTCCACGCCGACAGCCGCCGGAATGATCGCACCGCGGGTCGGAATCACGCTGCCTACAGTTGCGCCGATGCCCCAATGCACGTCCGGCATCGCCGCCACCCACTTGTAGATGAACGGCAACTGGGCGACATTCAAAAGCTGCTGGCGCGCCGCGTCCTCCAGCGGCACACCCTTTGTCCAAGCCTTGATGGGCACGCCGTTCTCCGGCTTCAATACGTTGTAAGTTGTGTCTGTCATCGTCTTTCCCTTCTTACAGCCAACGCTCGCCGTCACAAATCTGGTGGCTCGGCACGGAGTCGAACCGTGTCCACTGGCTTTTCAGACCAGCACTCTGCCGTCGAGTTCCCGAGCCAAGTCTGGTGGACGGTGCGAGACTCGAACTCGCATTGCACGGTTGCAGGCCGTGGGTAATCCCCTTATACGAACCGCCCAGTTGGGGCGAGATGAGAGAATCGAACTCTCGTAACTGGAGTCACAATCCAGCGCCTCAGCCATTCGGCCAATCCCGCCATCGAATTTGGAGCTGCCGGCTGGATTCCCACCAGCATCACCCTGCTTACAAGGCAGGCGCCTTTGTATGTCGGCCACGGCAGCAGAACTTTTGGAGCTGGCACGCAGCCTCGAACTGCGGTCGGGCGCTTACCGTGCGCCTGCTCTTCCGGTTGAGCTATACCAGCGGAGCTGGCGCGGCGATTCGAACGCCGATCACGGACTTACGAGGCCCGCGCTCTTCCCACTGAGCTACACCAGCACAAAACTTATCTCGACAATCTGGAGGCGGTGGGGAGAATTGCACTCCCGATGATCTGCTTTGCAGGCAGACGCCTTGCTGTCTTGGCTACACCGCCTCGAACTTACTTAATAAATCTGGAGCGGAAGGCGGGACTCGAACCCGCGCTCTCGACGTTGGCAACGTCGCGTCTTCGCCACTAGACGACTTCCGCTTGGAGCGAGCAGCGAGAGTTGAACTCGCGTCGTCAGCTTGGAAGGCTGAGGCACCAGCCGCTATACCATGCTCGCTCTTGGCGGGAGATGAAGGACTCGAACCCTCGTACCTGGATCTGGAGGCCAGTGTCCTAGCCGCTGGACGAATCTCCCGCAAACTTATGGCGGAGCTAACGGGAGTTGAACCCGTCCCTGCTGATAGACAGTCAGCCATCCTGCCGATAGACCATAGCTCCGGCTCCCTCCCGTGGACTCGAACCACGATTTCCGCGTTCAGAGCGCAGCGTCCTACCATTGGACGAAGAGGGAATTTCGAATTGTCAAAGAACTGGTTGCCGGGGAGCGATTCGAACGCCCGTACCCGGATTCAAAGTCCAGGGTCCTGCCACTAGACGACCCGGCATCACATCGCAAGTTGGTAGCGCATGACGGAATTGAACCGTCGTTTCCTGTTGGAAAGACAGGCGGCCTGCCACTAGCCGAATGCGCCCAAAAACACGAAAGCCCCCGATTTTTGTCGGAGGCTCAGAAAATTACGCGCTGCTGATTGCCCCCGTTACATGAACGTACCTTCCCCCGCACCTTGCCACGCAAAGGTGGCCGGTGTCGGGAAGCAATCGGTATGGGGCTTGCGCATCATTGCTTGTAGCTCATCTTCACTGTTGCATCATTTCCGAAATTCGTCAATACCCAAAAGTAGTGGGCGGATAACGAGATCACTCAGGCGCCCACTACCTAGCGGCTGGCACTCGATAGTCTTTTTGCCCGCAGCCAAAGTAAACATTCAACATCAAGTCGATGTCCAGCCCAATTTTTCCCTAGCTGCAACTAAATATTGTCAAAGGTCGAGCTGCGATACAAAATCTTCCATTCCGGCAGACCACCTTGACGAAGCGTCAGCCTGAAACGCTCCGGGGATTCCGCAGGCCGTTCTGCAAGCGGGAGCTCTGCAATCGTCACCCCATGCGGCATTCGGCATTGCAAACAATGGGCGGTGAAGTCCTCGACGAAGCAGCTGAGCCGGTCCAACATAAATTCGATGAACTTTACCGTCGGCTGGCCATCGATCAGAGGCTGTGTCGCTTCCACTCTCCCGTTGCGCACCTTATATTCGATGCGGGGCAGTGCCCATCCTTCGTGATCAATAGCATTGCGGGTCTGGATAAGACGTTGCGACCACGAAGTACGCGTTTCCCGCAGATAGTCTCCCAATTCAGGATCGGTGGCCTGGAGAACCTGCAGGTTCCGCTCATATGTTGCTTGCTTCTGGAACATAAAACCGGTGTCCTTGCCCATCTCTCGGCCAAACGTTTTCATGCCCTCCTTGAAGGCGCGGGCGGCCGAATACACAAAGCTTTCGACATCGCGCCGCAGATCACGGCTAAGATCCTCTTCGACGTAGATATTACCTCTCTCCAACCGTGCGATTTCACCGGATGCGACCTTGCAGCTATGCGCCTCCCATTTCTCGCTGATCTCTTTGGCCGTGGTTCGTGCGGCCATAAGGGCTGAATAGGTCTGGTCGAGTACCTTGTCGAACTTTAATCGTTCTTTCGGGTCGGTGTAGATCACACCCCGCAAGCGTATGAGACCCATATACATGCGAGCGATGAAGGGTGTGGACGTACCTTCATTCGCCATTTTCTGAATAGTCAGGCTCGGCTGGGTCGGCCGGACAGTCATGTTCGATTGCCGACTCAGTCGTGTAAGCGCTTCGATAAAATCTGCCTGCGTGATAGGTAGAACATAAGAAAGCTGGAAGCCTGGCGCCAACTTCGTGATGCCGCCCTTGCTGATCGCTTCCTTGCCAAGGAAAACTAAAATGCTTTCCAACGGCAGCTTGCCCCGCATGAGAACGACGCCGCCGTCCTGCCAAGGAATGAATTCTACGGTCGAGAGCAGCTCACCGCCCCTGTCTTCGATACGGATCGGCAACGGCGGAAGGTACCGATCCGCGTAGAACTGGCGCGGCACTGGCTTCAACTCGCCGGCCAAATTGTACTGATAGCCCCCAAGAGTGACCATGTTGGAGCAAACACCCTCAAGGAGCAGAGTGAAGTTCGGAACCTTTGCACCAGGCGAGAAAATCGCCGCATAGCCCGCGATGAAAGCGACTAGCTTGTTGAAGGTGCCTTCTACGGTTGGGCGCATCGTTGCGATGACGTACCAGGGCGCCAACGTTTTTAGCCCCTTTTCAGCGGGCGGAAAAATGTCGCCCAACTTGGGATGACCTGGAAACTGGCAGGCAAAGCTGATGACGCCCACCCCGGATAGTGCGATCATGTCCGGCCATTCTTCACCGGGTCGGCTCTCATTGAGGCGCTGAAGTTCTTCCGCCAAAACTTCGAGCGACACTGTGGCCCGTTGTGCAAAAATCACGGTCAACGTCAGGGTCGCGACGGCCGCCTTCTTAAGATCGGGTGCGGGCGACTTCTGCAAGCACTTGGCTTCCGCGATACGTTCATAGGCGGCGCGAAATTCGTCGACGCCCATGTTTTCGATCACGTCGATGACGACAGCCGCGTTGTTGGCTGGGATGACATCACTTGCACGGTCACCATTCGCGGCTGTATGCACCACGCAGGCGAAGTGCGCGGTCGTTTTGCCGACGTCATCTTGAACACGGCCGGCTGAAACCACAAAAGGCCAGCCAACAAACTCAGCGATGCCGGCATTGAGTTCTGGTCCGAGGTTTGCTCCGGCGGTGTCGTTAATTTGTTGCCCGACGATCCGCGCGCGGTCTGAAAGCGTCATGACTGAAAACCGTTGGTTCCTCTATGGTAAGTTATGCCGAGTACAGCTCTGGCGAGCACACTTCTAGTTAGTAGGCGATCCTAGGCTCCTGGGTTCGCGCTCCAAATCAAAACTGGTGCTGCCCGAAACTCTTCTGTAACTGGTGGGCGGGCCGGGAGTCAAACCCGGATTTGCAGCTTCGGACGCTGCCGTGTTGTTCGGTTACACTACCCACCCTTTGGAACTCGCGCCGGGAATCCAACCCGGATCTCTTCGTTAGGACCGAAGCGTCATGATGCCTTAGACCACGCGAGCCGAATTAATGTGGAGGGGATGCAGAGAATTGAACTCTGATCTCAAGGTTCGTAGCCTTGCGCCCTCGTCCGTTGGACCACATCCCCAGGTTGGAAGCGGCAGAGAGATTTGAACTCTCATCGTCCGAGGTAGAAGCTCGGCGCATTGTTCCGTTATGCTATGCCGCCTCGTTGCTAGCTCACTCTGGTGCGGGATGTGGGAATCGAACCCACTTCGTCTCGCTTAAAAGGCGAGTGCATATCCTTATCTGCCAATCCCGCAAACTCTGGTGGGTGACGCTGGAATCGAACCAGCCTGGTCTCGCTTAAGAGGCGAGTGCATCAGCCATCTCTGCCAGTCACCCACGCTTACAAAAACTTTGGTGCAGGATGTTGGAATCGAACCAACGCCTCGCGGTTATCGACCGCGGGCTCGACCTTCGAGCTAATCCTGCTTGGTGCGCCGTTCGGGAGTGGAACCC
>WNFC01008545.1_pt1 | contig 11295 bp, 11 predicted proteins | sample 5400541 | NCBI WGS metagenome assembly WNFC01 (sample SAMN13153342, study PRJNA577476) | soil metagenome | isolation source: 120 cm saprolite under Douglas fir tree site 2 hole 2 replicate 1 | place: USA:California | collected 2015-04-18
GTATCGCCCAGATGCACGTACGGCCCGGGCTCGTTGCGAAGTGAGCGCAGGAACGTAGTGATGTTGCGCTGTGAGGCTAGGATGGGGGCCTGGGCAAGCGATTCCAGATACTCTGCCGTTTCCTGCGTTAGCCTCTTCTTCGAAATCTTATTGGCAAACCACAAAGGATCCATGGTCATCAGTGCTCCTCGTTCGGCGGAAGTAATGGGGTGCGTTCTGCTCCTCGCCGGGGACGGCGCTCGGAGGGCGGACGCCCGGATTGGAGAATGAAATACGCGATCGGGCTCATGAAGAGAAGGCCGATCACGCCCAACACCAGGCCCCCGAACGTCAGGTGTTTACAAAGTTCCAAGATCAAGTCGTTTAAAACCACGAGCGCCAGAGCGGCAAACCCCAGCTTCAGCACATAAGTCATCAGTCGGGTCCGGATTGGGCATACGTCTCCCCTCGAATAGAGACTCCCGCTCGGGTTAAGCAAGGTGTCCTATTGGTTAAGACGACAGGAAAACTATTCTGCTGCGGGAAGAAGGAATCTACGGGCAGGAAGGGCAGCAAGAGAAGAGAGAAGATGCACGAACAGGGAGACGCGCGGCGGCGAGCGTTCTAGTTTATGCTGCGCCGCCGGGTTTCAAATATCCTATCGAACAATTCCGTGCCGAAATCGCTTACTTCCTCGACCGTCATGCCAAGCTCGACGGCCATTTCCTCGAAAGTCATCTGCCCTGCGAGACAGGCGAGGTATCGTTGTTCTTCGTCGGTGAATTGCATGGGTCGATGGCGTCGATCGCCAGGTCCTTCCCGAGTTCTCCGAGTTTCGTTTCATCGCAGATCGTGCAGCCCCTTTGCACTCTCACTTGGTGCATCCCAAGATATTGAAAGACAGGAGAGTCGTACGCAGTGACGTTGACGACCCACAAGGGACGCTCGCAGTCGATGAGCTGCGCGCGTTCGTTCTCCGGGTCGAGTAACCCCAGGGCAACCTGGAACAGAAAACCAGCAATGATCAAAATGTTCCCCCACAATCCTGCCTGGCCTGGAAGTTTTGTGGGATCGGAATCAAGAGCGGGATCGGTGTAGCGCCTGGGATCGTGCGGGATCTCGACCTCGTCGCGACGAAAGCCCGCGTAACACTCAAAACACGCCGTCCGTCCCGGCAACAAGAAGAAAATCTCGCCTAGCGTGGCCTCACCCCAACAACCGCCGAAGAGGGCGGAGACACCGTTCCGAAGCGCGTAGTCGTTCACCTTTGACTGACAGAAAAACGAATCCGTGAGCGAGATGACAAGATCGGGCTTCTCCGCAAAATCCTCAAACTTGCCGCGGACCGCTGTTACGTTCGCGTTGGGATTGAGCCCCTCGATAGCGGACTTCAACGCCTCTGCTTTAGATTTCCCAAGATCGCGCCGTGACAGCACGTGGCGGGCAAGGTTTTCGACCGCTACGCAGTCGGGATCAACGAGCGTGAGACGGGCGAGCCCGGAGCGTGCGGCAATATCGGCAAAAGCGCTCCCAAGACTGCCGCAGCCCACGATTGCAATGTGCTTCCTCGACAGCCGTTGGGCTTCCTTCAGGTTTCTCTGGAACATCGGATCGATCATTGCGTACCCCTTTTAGTCTCGCTTGCTGAATGATTGGAGAATTGGAGTCCACGATGTGGAGTTCCATGCGCCGTCCCCCAAGCCACTCACGAGTAAAGTGGTAGGGGTAGATGTCGATTGCTCCCCTGCTGCACTGCATTACACCGGCAATGAATTGTTCTGGATGCATGGTGTCATCGGTGCCCGTGAGGATCTCCCGTGCGCGCAATGGCGATGTTGCAACACCTATCCCGGACTACTGGGCAGACGGCGACTTGGCAATAGCCATCGGTGGCAATGGAAATGACTATCCGCGACCTAGATGATGCGCGGAGGGATACTGCACGTCAATCAGCGGTGGGCAATTGCGGGTAGTAGGCTGAGGCGAAAAGCAACCACTTGCAGTGCAGCGACCAGCAGCACCGTGCCGACGGCTGGCCAAACGCGGGCGCTGCTTTTCACCCTCCACGCTCCCGCCATCCCCACCAGAGAAGCTACGCCAACGATCACAGCCATGACGATTTCCGTTGGAGAAAAGGTTCCCGAAACAATCCGCGCCCAGCCGAGCAAGAAGAACCAAATGGCTGTCATTAGTATCAGCCAGAAGACAAAACATGGGAACGCTGCCCATTTGGCCCAATGAGATTGCCGTGCTCCGAGCACGATTGCGATCCACAGAGGCGATGTTTGCACAATATGCCGGATGACGCCAGATGACACCGCTCCGACGATGAGGAGGGCCGCTACTACGGCGAGGCAAGCGCCCACGAGGAGGCCGAAGCTGTGCTTCATCACGCGCCATCATAAACCTTTGGTGATTGTTGCTGTAATCGCAGGACGTTACACTCAGAACCATGAGTGGCCGGGGCCAAAGTCAAAACCACCGCCTTGCGCCGTCGCGGCAGTACGAGCAGCGCGTGCCGGGAGAGCTGTAGCGGGAGCGAATGAAGATTTCTACCCTAGCGCCAACCACGTGCTAACATCTGGGCGATTATGGGCGACGAAGTGGAAAATGTGCATATCGCATGCGCCTAGGCTAAGCAGCTTGTTGAAAAAACTACCCCCGCTCACTCCACGCAAATCCACTCGTAGAAGCGACCTCGCGTAAGCTCGGGCAAATGTCTTGAATCTGCTTGGTCTAATTGCAGTTCCACAGACGAGGAGGTCCGATGTCCGAACAATTAGATGCTCTACAACGGCGTGTTTCGGGTCTTGAGCGCAGGGTTGTCTTACTGGCGATGTGCTGTGCTGCCTTGACAATCTTTCTGCTGCTGTTTGCGGCCAGAGGCGTGGTGAAGGCAGCGGCACGACCCGAGATGCTGACGGTGAAACGGCTTGCGGTCGTAGACGAGAAGGGGACGGAGCGCGTGGTGATTGCGGCTCCTCTACCTGATCCAATCATCCAAGGAAAGCGCGTGAAGCGTGACGGTCCGGCATCGGGGATATTGATATTCGACCCCAAAGGGAATGAACGCGGCGGATACGTAACATCCGATACCGGGGATCTGGGAGCGTTCATAACTCTCGACTCGGAGCGTGACCAGGTCTTCACTGCGTATGCGAATGCGGACAGCGGCGCGACAGTCTGGGTGGCAAACGAGAAGCATGATGCCGTTGCCTTTAGTACACACAAGCAGGCGGTGTTGGAAATAATTCAGAACAAGAAAGTCATATACAAGAGGCCGCCTACCGCGCCCGATCTGCATCAATGACAGCTTGCGCGAACGTGTTCTCTGCCAACAAGTGCGATGGCGATGTTTTCGCCAACTACCCAAGCCAGGCCGAGTTTGTTTGAGCAAGAACCAGTGCGGGGTTCGTTCATCAGTTGAGGCGGCCTGTCTTCACAAGAGCCGAACCAACCTGTTAGATTACTGATAATCGACTGAAGGAATCGGAGGAATCGGACATGCGCCTGCAGACGGTTACATTACGAGCTGCGCTGATATTGTTGATCTCGGGCTCTGCCTTTGCGCAATCCAGAACGCACAGCCCGGATCACCTGTTAGCTCGACTCTCCTACAGTGGTGGTGGTGTTGTCGATTGGAGGCACGAACAAGGCAATCCCCAGATCTGCTTCGCGCTGTATCGCAGCGGCTACTACCGCGTATCAAGACTGACGGAGGGCTGCACGGAAACGCTGCAAGGAACATTGTCCGAGGATCAAGTCACACGTTTCCGCAGTATGCTGGAGAATCTCGATTTTCAATCCAGTGGAGGTGCTGTTACTCGCAATGGCGCGGACGTGCTTGTGGCAGAAGTTGTTCGTAAGGGCAAAACCACACATTACGTCTGGATTGATCCTGACCACGAGCGTCCGTTCCCGAGTTCGGCCATGAGCATAGTCAAGTGGTTGCAAGACTTCAAGCCTGAAGGCGGCTCGCCGCTCACGGTACGCGAACTGAGCGACCAGCCTTCCATTTGCCCCGTCGCATCAAAATCGGTGTTGCCGCTGCTCGCAAGTTTGCACCCCGCAGGCGTGGGTTCCACTTGTGAGCAACCGTAGCTGTCGTAACCAGGCCTTAGCGCTCAGAACCCGTCAATGAGCGCAATGGCGATTTTGCGACAATTATCCTAGACAGTACCTGCGGCGACGGAGGTACCGTCGGCTGGTCTGCACTCCAATTAAGTCCGCTACCGCCTCTTGTTTTCCTTCTGCGCTCCGGCTGGGGGTGGAATCGTGATATCCAGCGTGGTCACCGGGCCGAAAGATGACAGAGGCCGATCGAAGTCCGCCGCTTTCCCAACCACCAGCACCGCCAGTTTGTCCTTGTGGACATACTTCTGGGCTACGCGATCCACGTCTTGTTGTGTGACCTTTTCGATGCCTGTGCGGTATTTTTCCAGGAAGTCCTCGGGATAACTGTAGAACTCGTAAGCCATACGCTCGCGCAGGACTTTTTCCTTCGAGTCGAAGCGGAACACAAGCGAATTCAGGATAGCGCGCTTCGCCTTGGTCAATTCGTCGGGCGTGCTGGGATTGGTCTTGAGCGCATCCAGTTCTTCGTTGAAAGCGTCAATCGCCGCCGCGGTGGTGTGGCTCTTGGTTCCGAGGAAGAGTCCAAGCGTTCCCGGATGGTCGTAGTCAGCCTCGATCCCGCCGCCAACCGCGTAAGCGAGGCCTTTCTTCGAACGGATGTTGGAGAACAAGCGGGAATTGAACGATCCGCCGAAGAACTGGTTGAAGACTTCAATCGCGTAGTAGTCAGGATTGTCGCGCGTAATGCCGAGGTCCACCATCATCACCATGCTGGCGGTTACGTCGCCCTTTTCGGCGAAGTAGATGCCCGGTTTCGGCCCGTGAAAGGAAAGCTGCAGTCTCGAGGCCGCCGGACCTTTTGGCCAGGAATCAAAAGCCTGGTGCAGCTTGGCCTCCACTGAGCCGGAGTCGAAATCGCCGGAGATACCAAGAATGATGTTGTTGGGATGAACAAACCGGTGATGCCAGTTCACGAGATCGTCCCGCGTGACGCGCGCGACACTGGCGTACTCGGTCACCCGTGCGTAAGGAGAGTCCGCGCCATAAACCAGCTTGGAGCTTTCGCGAAAGGCGATGCGGAAAGGGTCGTCATTGCGCCGCGAGATGTTGGTATTGAGCTGATTCTTGGCCAGAACGATCTTGTCTTCGCGGAACTCGGGTTCGCGCAGGATCTCGAGGAAAATCTTGAGCACATCGTCCAGATTCTCCTTGAGGCAGTCCCAAGTTACCCGGTTTGAGTCGAGGCCGCCTGCTGTTTCCACCTTGGCGGCCCGTGCCTCCAGGTAATCGTCGAGTTGATCGCCGGTCCTTTGTTTAGTACCACCGGTACGCCATGCCTGGCCATAGATTTCCGTCAAACCCACTTTGTCGGCAGGCTCATCCCGCGACCCGCCGCGGATTTGCGCTGTGCCGCGGATGAGGGGCAGCTCGTGATCCTCCTGAAGAAAGATGACCATTCCGTTGGCCAGTTGAATGCGCTTGGGAAGTTGCGGATGGAAGGTGTGCAAGGGGGGCGGCTGAATCTGGTTCCAATCCGAGACCTGGCACAACGATGCAGGTGCGCAAGCTAGAAGAGAAAGCACGATGGAAGCGAAGATGAATTGGCGTAGGGAGTTCATTACTTCGTCTCCTTTCCAGCCGCGGGCGCCGTGGCAAGATGGGTGGATTCAATCATGGCGACGGTGCGGTTGGATTCGAGAAAGGTGGCATTGGCCACCCGCCGAATATCCGCTTTGCTTACTTTCTCTATTTCATCGACGTGGCGGAAGAGTTGCCGCCAGTCGCCGTAGAGCGACTGGGTAGTTCCCAACTGAAAGGCGAGCCCTTGGTTGTCTCCCAGCCGCCGCAGAAGGTCGGCCTTGGCTCGCGTCTTCACCATCTGAAGTTCTTCGTCTGAGATATCCTCATTTTTTAGGTGTTCGATCTCCGCGTGAATGGCGTCGCGGTTCTCTTGTGGTGTGTGCCCGGGCGTCGAGATGGAAAAGAACACAAACATATTGGGATACTTGGATCCCGGGAATCCGTTGAAGCCTCCGGTCTGGGCTGCAATCTTCTTGTCGCGCACCAGCGACCGGTACAGCCGGGACGTGCGGCCGTTCGACATCAGGTCCTGCAGCGCATCGTAGACGGCATCGTCCTTGTCCTTGGCGCTGGGCTTGTGATAGCCCTCAATGAAGATGGGCTGCGAGGTTTCGTGCAAGATCGCAATTCTCTCCGCATTCTGTGGGGGTTCGATAGTGCGAAGCGGTTCCGGCTTTGGCCCCGCGGGCAGCCGGCTGAAATATTTCTCGATGACCGGCATCACTTCGCTCGCCTTCACGTCGCCCACGAGGGTTACGATCATGCTCGCCGGCACATAGTATTTCTTGTAATAGGCCTGCGCATCGGTCACGGAAAAAGTCTCCAGGTCCGAAGGCCAACCCACAACGGGCTGTCCATAGGGATGCGCCACGTAGGAGGTGGCCATGAATTGTTCAAAGAGGCGCCCGAACGGATCGCTCTCCCCCAGACGTCGCTCTTCGTGGACCACTTCCCGCTCCTTGTAGAACTCCCGCAAGACAGGATGCAGAAAGCGCTCCGATTCCAGATATGCCCAGAGTTCGACTTGATTCGAGGGAAAGGAATAGTGATAACCAGTTTCTTCGTTATCCGTAAAGGCGTTCAGACCCGTGCCACCGTTTTGCTCCACGAGCTCGCCAAACTGGTTTTCGACAACATACTTCTGCGCCGCTGTCATGGCATCTTTCCAAGCCTTCTCCAGTTCAGCAAGTTTCTTCTCATCCCGGCCGACTTCCCCACGGCGCTCCTGGTCGTAGGCTTGATAGGCTTGTTCGACCTTTTCCAGAGCCCCTTTTTCGTCTGCGTAATCGTTCGTGCCAATCCTGTCCGTGCCTTTGAACGCCATATGCTCGAACATATGCGCCAGGCCCCTGATGCCAGGGACTTCCCGGTCCGATCCGACATCCACGTGAGTGAAGAAGGAGAAAACGGGCGCCTCCGGGCGCTCACACACAATGACGGTCAGACCGTTATCCAGAGTCTTGACCGTGATCCGCTTTTCGAACGAGGCCAGGTCCTGCGCTCCCAGGAAGGCCGTGCAGCCAATGAGGAGCGAGGCGAGCAAGAGAATATGCCACCGATTGTCTTTCATTGTGCTTCTACTCCTAATCGAGCGCGCTATGTGGCTGGTTCCGTCGAGAGTCGCAGCCCAGGTCAGTCTGAAACTGTTGAGTGGAGCGAGGAAGGTTCGGGACGAGAATTGCGTTATGCCGGCTCCACTCTGGCAAGGAAACATAACGGTATTCGCGCTACGGTGTCAAGGCGCGGGCGGGCCGCCGAGATTTGGCCTTTGCGGCGTTGCGTGACGGCCCGCGCGAGGAGCCCGTTGGATGGTTCCATTTCAGGGGAAGCCCGGATTGAGGGGGAATACTCAACTGATGCAACCAGGCGATAGCGCTCAGAACCCCGGTTGATGAGTGTTAAGGCGATTTGTCGCCAACTGGGGCTGGAGTAGAGAAAAATTGTCACGTAGTGGGGCAAGAACTGCTTTGAGCCTTTAATAACAAAATCTCCGATCCGGACATCTGGAGGAGCGCACCCCAGATGGTTGGAAAGCTCTGGACTTCTCTCATCTCAGACCCCCCGCACCAACTCAAGCACCGTAATCTCCGGCCTCGCGCCCAGGCGGATCGGAAAGCCAGTGGTGCCGATGCCGCGGTTGACATAAAGCTGCGCGCCAGATTTTTCGTACCATCCGCTGGTGTAATGCGTCACGATGAGGCCGAGGTTGAGGTCGCGATGAACCCAGTCGAGCGACAACTGACCGCCGTGAGTGTGGCCTGCCAAAGTTAGATCAACGCCAACGCCGAGTTCGGTGACGTAATCGAATACAGCAGGGTAATGAACCAGCAGAATGTTGACCGTACCCGGTATCACCAGCTCTTTGACCTGCTGCAGCCGGCGGTAGACATCACTCTCCCAGTCCGCGCCTCGTGCCTCGTCTATCCCGATCAAGTTAAGTGTTTCGTCGCTCAATCGGATGGCTGTGCGCTCTTGGCGCAGGATGCGGATACCCTGCGTGGCGAACAAGCGGGTGATGGAATCTTCGATTTCGCCCTCCTGCTCGTGATTACCAAGGCAGCCGAAAACGCCCTGCGGCGCGCGCAGTCCCGCCAGCACACGAACCGCCTCCCCTTCAGCCTTCGGATCCCAGCAAATGTAGTCTCCGGTCAACACGACTAAGTCAGCTTTCAATGCGTTAGTGATCGTGACGCAATGACGAATATAGTCCGCAGTAGTGAAGGGACCGATGTGAACATCAGAAAGCTGGGCGATGCGAAAGCCCTCGAAGACTTTGGGCAGGCGCGCCAGGCGGATACGTTGACGAACGACTTCCACATTCTGCCGACCGTAGAGAAGCCCGTAGCCGGCAGCCACGAACCCCGTGGCACTTACAAGCACTGCGGTCTGCTCAAGGAAGCAGCGGCGGGCAGGCGAGAGCGGGTTGAGCGTGCCTGGCTTGGGGGCACCACTGTGGCCTTGCATAGCCTTGCGTGCCTTACCATGCAACCACACCGTGGCACGGGCCGCGCGGTCTATCGTCCTGAAGACAATCACTAACAGAATGGCCACCTGCGATCCCACAAACCACCACCAGAATGCTGCTTCGATCAAAACCCTGCGCAGCCGATAGTCGGCGGCGCGGAAGATGTGAGCACTGGTCGATTCAATGCCGGGAAAGCTGTAGGTGAAGATGAACAAATAGACGAGGCCTGCGACGATCGCGAGCCAGGTGCGGCGGGGCTTACCGGGGATGAAGCTCTCCCCGAGATCGAGGATGCGGCCAATCCAGAAAAGCTGGCTAGCGATAACGATCAGGAACAGGGCAAAGATGAGCAAATCGAAGAAATCGGCTTGCGCGATCAGGAATGTGGCAAGAGCAAGGATCAGGAGCAAAATGATCGCGCGCCAATGAACGACGACGCGTCGGCAAACCAGGAGAAAACTGGAGGTCACGTTTGAGACAACTCCAATACCGTAATTTCCGGCCGCGCGCCAAGGCGGATCGGGGGGCCGGTGGTTCCGATGCCACGGTTGACGTACAGTTGGCTGCCGGCTTTCTCGTACCATCCGCTAACGTAGGGAGTTTCCGGAAATACAAGGGCGAGGCCCCGGTTGATGAACGAGAGCGCCAACTGGCCGCCGTGGCTGTGCCCGGCCAGCGTCAAGTCGATGCCCAACTCGGCGGCGCGATCAAAGCTGTTGGGGTTGTGGCTCAGAAGGATGTTGACCATGTCGGGCATCACCAGCTTTTCACTTCCCTCGAGATACCGGTCAACCAGGTGCCCGTCATGATCTCTGGAGAATCGCCTTTGCTGATAGTCAACGCCGATCAGGTTCACCACTTCGCCGTGCGATTGAATGAGTGCCCGCTCTTGACGGAGGATGCGAATCCCCACCGCGGCAAAGAGTCGTGTGATGGAATCCTCGGTTTCAGTATAGATCTCATGGTTGCCGCGGCAGCCGAAAACACCGTAGGGCGCACGAAGGCCCGCGAGCGCCTGGACCATTTCTCCTTGCGCTGCGGGATCGTCGGCGACGTAGTCGCCGGTCAGCGCCACTAGGTCAGCTTTCAACCCAGTGGCGATTGTGACGCAACGGCGAATCTCGTCGGCGGTCATGAAGGGGCTGATGTGAAAGTCCGAGAGCTGGTCGATGCGAAACCCCTCAAAGGCTTTGGGCAGGCGTGCGAGCGCAAGGCGCGGGCGAGTGACTTCCACGTCGAGCCGGCCGTATAGAAGCCCGTAGGCTGCGGCCACAAACGGCACGGCACTCACCGCGACGGCAGTCTGCTCGAGCAACCGGCGGCGGGCGGGCGAGGGCGGGTCAAGAGCTATGGCGCCAGGCATGGGAGCGGCGGCGTGGCCTGCCGCAGCCTTGCGCGCTTTGCGGTAAACCAACGCTGCGACGCGCCCTGCTCGGTCTACCGTCCAGAAAACCATCACCAGGCCAAAGCCCACCCACGATCCCACGAACCACCACCAGAAAGGCGCTTCAAACAGAACGTGGCGCAGCGTCAAATGGGTCGAATCGCCCCGCGGGATGTCCCAGGGGCCGATGTAGGGGCCAATGTTGTAAGCGAAGAAGAACAGACAGACAACACTCGCAATGGCCGTAAGCCAGGTGCGGCGCGGCTTCCCGGGGATGAATCGTTCCCCAAGGCCGACGATGCGACCAATCCAGAAAAGCTGGCCGCCAATCAGCATCACGAAGAGGACGAATGAGAGCAGGAAATAGAAGGGGCCGGCCTCGCTCCAACTGGGGTCAGCCAGAAGGCGCACAAGGCAACCAACGTGAAAGTGATCACGCGTTTGTGAGCCCTGAAGAAACCGATCATCCTTGTCATCTTCGTGCCGGAGAAGTTCAGCGACTCAATCATTTTCCACCCGAAACCGCAGGAAGTTAAGGAAACCTCAGGACCAAGTGGGCTCACTTTCCAGATTGGCAGGAACCGTCATCGGAAAAGGCTGGAAGTTTGCTATCGCTATATAACGGGAGCAGTGGCTTTTCTCACGTTACAAGACTCTCGCCCTCATGTCCTCTTCGGAACTGTCATCGTCAAGCATCTGCTGGATCTCATCTCTTCGTGTCCGCAGCCGGTCCAGTTCCTCTGATTCGACTTCGTGGACGCTTATCGCGGTCGGGCTATTCGGATCCAGAGTGGCGGGAACCAGCGGGTTTGTAATTTTCAAGATGTCCTGAAGCTCTTTTTTAAGCGCCCTCCTTCGTTCTGCATTCATTGGCGATTCTCCCTAAGCCCCATTGTGAAGCGGCGGCCGACAGCGACCAGCTTAGGTTGCCCTTTTTTCATTGCAGTGCGCCGATTCTCTGCCGGAGCTCGCTTTGTGTGCCGAGATACCGCACGATTAGATTTCGCCCAAGTTTCCAAGTCTTGGACTGCAACTCTGCGATGTCTCGCTCCAGACAGTCGTTGGCTGGAAGCCGGATCGCGTACACTTAAGCTGATTTGGGGCGCCGGAGCAGCCTACCAAATGCCCCGCAAGAAAGCTGCCTCGCTATGCAACCTTCCGTCAAATCAAAGGGCCCCGCTGACGCCTTCGGCAGGCCTCTCCTCAACCTGCGGATTTCGGTTACCGACCGTTGCAACCTGCGCTGCCGCTATTGCATGCCCGAGGAAGAGTACGGCTGGCTACCGCGCGATAAATTGTTGAGCTTCGAAGA
>WNFC01021052.1_pt1 | contig 11295 bp, 6 predicted proteins | sample 5400541 | NCBI WGS metagenome assembly WNFC01 (sample SAMN13153342, study PRJNA577476) | soil metagenome | isolation source: 120 cm saprolite under Douglas fir tree site 2 hole 2 replicate 1 | place: USA:California | collected 2015-04-18
TCAGCACCAGGGGATGCGGCGAGAGGATACAAACGGTCAGTTTCGTGGAAGTACGCTTCGTAGTCACTGTTCGACAGATTATTGAAAACTGGCCAAAGGGGCAAGTCCTTTGGTGTGTCTGTTCACGAATTGTTACTGACATCTACGATGCATGGCCCCAGGGTACTTCCTTCAATAGGATATCGACTATGCGCTTTGCAGTGTGGCCGTCCCAGAGGGGAGGAATGCGACCTGCTTTACCCTTTCCTGCCAGTGTATCACGAGCAGCCGCGATAATTTTGTCCTGATCGGTACCAACCAGCAGGTTTGTGCCTTGGGAGATGGTAATGGGGCGCTCCGTGTTCTCGCGTAGCGTAAGGCAGGGGACACCGAGAGCCGTGGTCTCTTCCTGGATGCCACCAGAATCGGTGAGGACGAGCTTTGCTTTGCTCAGGAGACAGAGAAAATCGAGGTACCCGACGGGCGGAATGAGGCGAAGCTGGGGGTGATGTTGGATACCGCTTTCGCTTTGCGTCAGGCGCTGCTGGGTGCGCGGATGCACCGGAAAAATGACGGGCATTTCGGCGGCAACGGCATCGATGGCTCCTAGAAGCTGGCTGAGCTTTTCCGTGGAATCGACGTTCGAAGGACGATGGAGGGTCAGAACACCGAAATGCCGCCAGCCCGCACCATTCTTCAATCCTAAATCATCGCCGATGCGGGAGTGCTGGGCGGTTGGCAAAAAGTGGAGCAAGGAATCGATCATCACATTGCCGACCATGAAGATGCTGCTCCGGGGCCGGCCTTCTTTCAGAAGGTGCTCGATGGCGCCCTCTTCGGTAACGAACAGGTAGTCGGCGAGAGCGTCGGTGAGGATGCGATTGATCTCCTCGGGCATAGTGCGGTCAAAGCTACGGAGCCCGGCCTCGACGTGAGCCACGTGGATGCCGAGTTTCGCGGCGGCGAGAGAAACAGCAATGGTGGAATTGACATCACCGACAACGAGAACCAGGTCTGGTTTGCGTTCGACAAGAACCGGCTCAATGCGTTTCAGAATTTCAGCGGTTTGCGATGCGTGGGAGCCAGAGCCGACTTCCAGGTTCACCTGGGGCGAGGGGATGCCCATCTGCCGGAAGAAAATATCGGAAAGTTTTTCGTCATAGTGCTGGCCGGTGTGAACAAGGATGGCCTCGATTTCCGGATGGCGCTGCATCTCGCGCATAAGCGGGGCGATTTTCGGGAGATTCGGGCGCGCCCCGACGATATTGAGAATTTTCAGGTGTTGGCTCATGGAGCGTTCGTCTCTCGCGTCCGAATGCAGTATAGCATCCGGGAATTGAGCGTTCGGTGCGGCCGATTCGCCATTCGGGCGAAAAAAGCACTAGTTCAATGCGTGGGGATAGGTATCCGCCGGGAAACCTGGTTAAAATAGAGATGTCCGGAAACGCCGGATTTCTTTGGTATTTCGACCATTTTGTCTGGCGAACCGGCAAGGAGTGCCACCTTCGAGCGGATGCGTAACCTGAACGAATCGGCGAGAGCCCTACGTGAGTTGCTTGCGGAAAGGATCCTCGTGCTTGACGGCGCGATGGGGACGATGCTGCAACAACGAAACCTGAATGCGGCGGATTTTGGCGGAGCTGCGCTCGAAGGATGCAATGAAAACCTGGTTCGAACGCGCCCGGATGTCGTTCTGGATATTCACAGGAAATACTTTGAGGCGGGCTCGGACCTCGTCGAAACGAACAGCTTCGGCGGGGCGCCGATCGTGCTCGCGGAGTATGGGCTGGCGGCAGACGCACATCTCCTGAACAAGCGCGCGGCCGAGCTGGCGCGGCAAGCGGCAGATGAATTCAGTACCCCTGGGAAGCCGCGGTTCGTAGCCGGCTCCGTGGGGCCAACAACCAAGGCGATTACGGTTACAGGCGGCGTGACGTTCAACGAACTGCGAGAGACCTACTACACGCAGGCAAAAGGCCTCGTTGAAGGCGGAGCGGATCTGCTGCTGGTCGAGACTTGCCAGGACACCCGGAATATCAAGGCGGCGATCCTCGCCATTCACAAACTTTCGAAGGAGATGGGGAGCGAAGTGCCGTTCATCGTATCGGTCACGATCGAGCCGATGGGAACGATGCTGGCTGGTCAGACTGTGGAAGCAATGTGGGCGTCGCTGCGGCATGCCAAGCCGCTGGCGTTGGGGATGAACTGCGCAACAGGACCGGAGTTCATGACCGACCACATTCGAACGCTAAGCCAGCTTACAGGCGAATTTGTGTCTTGCTATCCGAATGCGGGTCTGCCCGACGAAGAAGGAAAATATCTCGAAACTCCGACGACGCTGGCGGCACAGCTTGAGAAATTTGCGGATCACGGCTGGTTGAATTTCGTTGGGGGATGCTGCGGCACAACAGAAAAGCATATTCGCGCGATTGCGCAGATGGCGGAGGGTAAGAAACCACGGCAGCGGCCGGCGGAGACGCACCGGGCGGTGTATTCGGGGATTGAGACGATTGAAGCGGAGGAAAGCACGCGGCCGCTGCTCGTGGGGGAGCGGACGAACGTGATCGGTTCGCGATTGTTCAAGAACCTGGTGGCGGAGGAAAAGTGGGAAGAAGCGAGCGAGATTGCCCGGCGGCAAGTACGGGGCGGCGCGCACATCGTGGACGTGTGCCTGCAGAGCACGGAGCGCGATGAGAAGAAAGATATTCCGCCGTTCTACGAAAAGCTAATTCGAAAAGTGAAGGCACCGGTGATGATCGATACGACCGATCCGACGGCGATCGAGCTGGCGCTGACATATTGCCAGGGCAAGGCGATCATCAACTCGATCAATCTTGAGGACGGCGAGGAAAAATTCGAACGCGTGGTGCCGATTGCGCATGAGTTTGGCGCGGCAGTGGTGGTGGGCTGCATCGATGAGGACAAGCTGCAAGCGCAGGCGTTTACGCGCGAGCGGAAGCTGGCGATCGCGCAGCGTTCTTACAAGCTGCTGACGGAAGAATACGGGCTGGGGCCGGAGGACATCATTTTCGATCCTCTGGTTTTTCCTTGCGCGACAGGCGATGAGAATTATATCGGCGGCGCGGTCGAGACGATGGAAGGGATCCGCCTGATCAAGCAGGCGCTGCCGCACGTTCGAATGATCCTGGGTATTTCGAATGTTTCCTTCGGGCTGCCGGCGGGCGCGCGGGAAGTCGTGAATTCGGTTTTCCTGTATTACTGCACGAAGGCGGGGCTGGACCTCGCCATCGTCAATACGGAGAAGTTGGAGCGGTTTGCGTCAATCCCTGCGCAAGAGCGAAAACTCGCGGAAAACCTTCTGTTTTCACATCCGCCGAAAGATGTGCCTGCCGATCATTCGAATGCCGGGTTGTTGCGGGATGTTCCCGCCGACTGGCGCAAGCAGAGCAAGGAACAACGCGCGGCGGTCAATCAGCATTACATCGCAGCCATTGCCGAACACTTCCGGACGACAAAGAAGAAGGAAAAAGCTCGCGCGGCGGACGTGCCGCTGGATGAGCGGCTGGCGAACTACATCATCGAAGGCACAAGGGACGGTCTGATCGCGGATCTGGAGAAAAAGCGCGGGGAGGGTGCGGCGCCGCTGGACATCGTGAATGGACCGCTGATGGCGGGGATGGCGGAAGTCGGGCGGCTTTTCAATGCGAATGAATTAATCGTCGCGGAAGTGTTGCAGTCGGCGGAAGCCATGAAAGCGGCGGTGAGCCACCTCGAACAATTCATGGAGAAGGCGGACACGGCCAAGCGCGGAAAGGTCGTGCTGGCAACGGTGAAGGGCGACGTACACGACATTGGGAAGAACCTCGTCGAAATCATTTTGAAGAACAACGGCTACGACGTCGTCAATCTCGGCATCAAAGTGCCGCCGGAGGAGTTGATAAAGGCTTACCAGGAGCATAAACCGGATGCGATTGGATTGTCCGGGCTGCTGGTGAAGAGTGCGCAGCAGATGGTGATCACCGCGAATGACTTAAAGGATGCGGGGATCGAAATTCCCATGCTGGTGGGCGGCGCGGCGCTTTCGGCAAAGTTTACGCAGACGAAGATCGCCCCAAGTTATGGGAAAGCCGTGTGCTACGCGAAAGACGCGATGACCGGGCTGCGGCTGATGAACGAATTGATGGATCCGGCGACGCGCGAGACCGTGCTGCGGAATCACACGGCAAGCGGAAATGGCGCGAGCGTGTCCACGATCGTGACAGTGAAGGAGATCCCGGCGGTGACGCGCTCGCCGCGGGTTCGCGCGGACCTGCCGATTCCGGAGGTGAAATATCTGGACCGCAAAGTCCGGCTGGTGCCGGATTTGCGCGAAGTCTGGGGCTACGTCAATCCCTTCATGCTCTATGGGCGGCACATGGGCTTCCGGGGCGACTTTGAGAAGCGTTTGGCGGAACGCGATCCAAAGGCCGTCGAGCTATTCGAGAACATGGAAGAGGTGAAGAAGGAAGCAGCGGAGTTCATGAAGATCCGAGCCGTCTGGCAGTTCTTCGAAGCGGAAGCGGAAGGAGATTCCGTGCACCTATTTACGCCGGGAGCAACGGCGCCGTTGCATACGTTTCGGTTTGGGAGGCAACGGCAGGGCGATTTTCAGTGCCTAGCCGATTATGCCTTGCCGGCGCAAAGTGGGAAGCGCGATCACCTGGCATTGTTCGTGGTGACGGCCGGCGAAGGAATTCGTGGGCGGTCGGAAAAAGCGAAAAACGAGGGCTACTACTTCAAGTCCCACGGCCTCCAGGCGCTGGCAATCGAGACGGCGGAAGCGTGCGCGGAATGGCTGCACCGCCGTATCCGAGAGGATTGGGGCTTCCCCGATCCACCGGCGATGACCATGGCGCAGCGATTTACCTCCCGCTACCGCGGGAAGCGCTACAGCTTTGGTTATCCGGCGTGCCCCAACCTCGAGGATCAGGCAGGACTCTGGGCACTATTGAAGCCGGACGAGATCGGCGTGCAGCTTACGGAGGGCTTCATGATGGATCCGGAAGCGAGCGTGAGTGCATTGGTGTTTCACCATCCGGATTGCACTTACTTTTCCGTGGGGGATGCCGCAGAATCCTAGCCCAGGATGACGGTTGCCGAGCCTTTACCAGCCTGGTTCCCGTTCACCGCGATAAGGCACGAGGAGGCTCACTGCCCGCTGCACCTGATTATGAAGACGATCAACGAGTGGCACCCTCTTGGCGTCTGGCGAAGGATCTCAGCAAAGGAATCCGTGTCTTTGTTTCGTAATGCCGGTCTGCGCCATGCGTTTGCGCCGTGGCTTCGTTTCGTAATCGGAGATTAGCAGCGCCATGTTCAGCACGGCCCTGCCGCCTGGTTATTCGGCCTTGTCAGCTTGAGACGTACGCTGTCTCTTGCCCGGCGACTGTATCACGGGACGCTTCCAAAAACGCGACCTTTAATTCTTCGAAGCAGACCCCGTACAGGGTCAATACCTGTACTTAGATTGGCCTTCCAGGCAGTATTTCCAAATCCCACGCACGCGTATTCTGTACTACGGGAAGACTCTGGAGCTGCCTGGACCATGAGACTTGGATCGTCTGATCAGCGATTGAGCCAACCTAGTCACGCTCGGAAACTAAGTTCTCGCATGCGGCCCGCGTTCTTACTGACGGGAATGCTCGCCTCGATGGCCTTGTCTTGGGGTTGTTCTGGCGCTGTCAGCGGAAATTCATCCACCCAGCCGCCGCAAACGTACGACATCTCCGGGACAATCAGTCCGTCCGCGGGCGGAAACGGTGCGGCGGTCACGCTCAGTGGAGCAGCTAGCGCTACGGCAACGGCGAACAGCTCCGGCTCTTACACCTTCACTGGATTGGCAAACGGGACTTACGCGATTACTCCCAGCCACACCGGTTACACGTTCAGTCCGACCAGCCAAGCTGCAACGATAAACGCCGCCAACGTTCCCGGTGTGAATTTCACCGCAACGGTGCAGCAAGCGCATTCCGTAGCGCTGTCTTGGATCGCCAGCACTTCGACAGTGGCTGGATACAACGTGTATCGCAGCACTGCGAGTGGCGCTCAGTACGCCAAGTTGAATTCTTCGTTGGTGGGCGGCCTGGTTTATACTGATGGGACCGTGCTCGGCGGTACTCTCTATTACTACGTGACGACAGCGGTAGACGCCAGCGGTAACGAAAGCGCTCATTCCAACGAAGTGTCTGCCAACGTCCCATAACCGCGCGCGGAATAACTTAGCGAGTCATTTCGTCCTGCTTCTTTGCTGAACCGGCATTCCCTCGAAAAAGGGCTGTGAAGGGCCCTCTTCGGGTGGCATACACCCAAACAAAACATTGCGCCAGCAATGCGCCAAAGGCATCAATCGCTGCATCGCGCGGTGTCGCATGCCGTAGCAGAACGAATGACTGATGCCATTCGTCGAGCGCAGCATACAAAACCGCGATCACCAGGGTCGTAAGAGCCCAGTTGAATTTCCAACCAGACCTACCTGCACGGACGCCGCGAAACACCATAATACTGAAGATCCCAAACTCGGTGACGTGTGCCGTCTTGCGAATGCCGAGATGCATGAGATGCAGCATTCGGCTTGTGGCCCACGGGAAGAGCCAGTGTAAGACTGGGAGGATGACGCGGCCCGTCCGCTCAGCCGTAAACGATTGTGTTGAGAAGACCGAAATCAGGATGGCGACAAAAATCGCTGGAAACCAATAGCTCCATGGCGCTGTCCCGCGGGGTCGATCAGACATAGCTCACCCGAGATTGCCCATCTCCCGCAATTGCTTTAGGTAAGCCCTCAAGGCGTCACGCCAGGGCCTCATTCCCAGGCCGAGGGCGTTCAGGCTCGCAGGTGAAAGGACGGAGTAGGATGGGCGTCTTGCAGGACGGCGCGCCTCTGCAGTGGTGATCGGTGATACGCGAACGGAACCGCGGCCTGCCTGGCGCAGGGTTTCCTGCGCGAATTCAAACCAGGAGCAGGAGCCTGCATTCGTTACATTCAAGGTTCCTCGGGCATCCATGCGGACAAGATCGCGAATCATCCGCGCCAGGTCGCGCGTGAAGGTGGGAGATCCCACCTGATCGGCGACAACTGTGAGTTCCGGCCGTGTCTCAGCCGCACGAAGAATTTTCTCCGGAAAACAAGCACGCGCGGCGCCAAAAAGCCAGGACGTGCGTGCGATGCACCAGTCCGGATGGTGTTCGCGGATCGCTTTTTCGCCGGCCGCCTTGGATTGCCCGTATACATTGAGCGGTGCGATCGGATCGTCGGGCTCATAGGGCCGCGTGGAAGTTCCGTCGAAAAGATAGTCCGTACTCACGAAAAATAAGCGAGAGCCAACCTTTTTCGCTGCGCGAGCCACATTCTCGGTACCACTGGCGTTCACCGCGAAAGCGTTTTCTGGATTGCCCTCGCTCCCATCGACGTCGGTATACGCGGCCGTCAGCACGGTCCAGTCAGGACGCGTGCGAGCAAGTAGGCTGTGCACTTGCTCTGCGACCCGGATGTCGGCATCTCGCGAACTGGCGGGGATGAGCTCGTCAGTCTCCCATTCCTTTAGCAGGTCGGTACCGAGCATGCCCCGCGCACCGATGATCAAAACGCGCATTGGGCTTATTTGTGCTGCGTTTCCCAGTCGTAGGCAATGTTGGGGTCGTTGTAAGGCAGTCGGAGTTCGTCGGTTGGGTTATAGTGGCGGTCTGTCATATAAAGAAGCTGAATCGGTTCAACTCCTAAGGCCGGTTTGCTCTGAATGGTAGTGGATCGCCTTAATCGTGTTGGGATAAGTGAGCGTGAGGGAAATCTGAATCTTTCGTGTGCTGTCCGGCACCATATCGGTGGCGAGCCCTCGGCCAAGCCGCGCAATTTCGGTGAAAAAACCGCGGTCATCGGGATAGATCTGGAGCGGCTCGATTCGGATACCTTCAATAAGATCAGTCGAGTCCGGCTTGGCAATTATTTTGCCCAGCGATTTCTCGGTTCGCTTGAGAATTGCCAACTCAATGCCGTTCCGGTTGCCGAGGGAGACGATTCCTTCATCGCTTCTCTGCGTTGCGGACACTTCGGCCATCATTTTCATGCCTCTCCTCGATTAAATCAGAGATTCTTCTGGCGCGCACTGAGAAATTCGTCTAGGTACCGGTGTTCTGGCTCAGCGCCCCGCGCGCCTCGTTGGCAAGCGGCGATTTCGGGTCAAGGCTAATAGTCTTCTCGAACTCCGTGCGAGCCTTGGCAAAATCGTTGAGTTTTTGATAGGTCAAACCGAGATGGTAGTGATAAGTCAAGTTCCCTGGGGCTTTCTTGACGGCATCTTCGAAGAAGGGCGCGGCAACCGAGTATGCTCCGTTGTGGTAATACGCCCAGCCAAGCGTGTCTGCGGAATTCGGCAGGTTCGGCAGTCCGCGCCGAGCGGTCTGAGCGAGCGTAAGAGCTACATTCACACTTTCCCTGTGCTCGATCATGATGTAGGCCAGGTTGTTCGCTGCGAGCGCGTCTTCGGGTTGCATCGCCAACGCCTTCTGGTAAAGGGTCTGGGCTTGTTGCCAATTGCCCTGACGCTCATAGACGCCGCCCAACGCGACATAGAGCCGGACATCATTTGGCGCAACTCCAATGGCTCTTTGATAGGTTGCAATCGACTGATCAAACTTTCCGAGCGATGACTCTAATCCTCCGAGCAGGGCGAGTGCACTGACGTCTTGTCCGTCCAGTTCCACGGCCCGTTCGATGGAATGTGCGGCTTCTTCCGGCTGCTTGTTTTGAAGCAGTGCATTTCCCTGCATTAAATAGAGAGCTGCATTTTGCGGATTGGAATCGAGTTGCTCTCGAATGAGGCGCAACGCCTGGGCAGGTTTCTTGTTGAGGAGATCTAGGTCTACTAGTCCCGCGAGAGCCTCTAGAGAATGGGGATCTCGAGCAAGACCTTGGCGGTACATTTTTTCTGCCTCGTCCAGGCGCTTTTGTGCCACACGCAACTGGCCTAGCTTGACGTATCCAAGCGCGCTGTTTGGCGCGATCAGGAGCAGTTGATTCAAATCGGCTTCCGCGGCCAAGGCATCGCCTTGATTCATTCTAGCCGTTGCATGATACAGATAGCCCTCTGCGGAGCGCGGCGCGATTGTCTTGAGTTGATCAGCGATGGGTTCGAGCTCTCTCCAGTCTCCGTGTTGCAAAGCGTTGGCGCCGAGCGCGCGCCACGCTTCAGAAAGATTGGGACGCAATCGCGCCGCTTCGCGCCACTCGCTCTTCGCCTGCTGAGTGCTGCCCTTCTGCTGGAATGCGACACCCAGCTGGTAATGCCCCATGGCATTCTCGGGGGTGTACTTGAGCGCCTGCTCAAACGATTGAACGCTTTCATCCACTTTCCTCTGCCGAAGCTGAATCTGCCCCTTCAGGATCTGCGCCTCCGCATCCTGCGGTGTTTTCTTTAGAATCGCGTCATTGAGTTGGTTGGCTTCGTCGATTCTCTTATTGGAGATCAGGAGTTGAATGTAAGTCTTTCTTACGGTCAGATCATTCTGATGTACAGCAGAGAGGCTGCCGAATTCCGCGACGGCCTTGGCGTTTTCTCCGCGGCTCAGATAATAATCACCGAGCATGCGGTACGCCGCTGGATCATCGCTCAATTGTTGTTTAGCGTCTGTCAGAACCTTTTCCGCAAGCGACTCTTGCCCTTCAGAGAGATAGAGACCCGCTAGAGCGATACGTGGCATGGTTGACTTGGGTGCGAGGCTGATCGCTGCCTGAAATTCTTTCTCTGCGTCGGCCCACCGTCTCTGCAGCTCGTAGAGATTCGCTAAGGTCAACAGCGGAGTGACCGATAGAGGATCGAGGGATTTTGCTTTCTTGAGACTTGCCTCTGCGTCGTCAAAGGCCCTGGCTTTCGCCTGGATCAGACCCAAATTAATGAGACTTGCTGGACGATCCGGCGCCATCTCTGTGGCTTTTCTTGCTTCCTCGAGAGCGTCCTCCACATTCCCCAAGGCGGCATCCGCGTCGGACAAAAGTAATTGTGCGTCGGCGTGTTTTGGGTTGCCCTGAAGGATGAGAAGGGCGCGATCTTTGGTTTCCTGAGGTTTACCCCCGGCCAGCAAGAGTTGACCCAGGTCAAGCTGGGCCGGCCAGTTTTGCGGCTGCAGATCAACCGTGCGCGACAGCTCCTGGAAGGCCGCCGCCCAACTCCTCTGCTTGAGGAGGCACTCTGCGCGCTTGTAGTGAGCCTCGACAAAGCGCGGGTCGATCTGCAAGGCACGGCTGTAAGAGATGTTGGCCTCGGGATATTTACCCTGTTCGAAATAGAGGTCGCCCTGCTGCAGGTACTTCAGTTTGCGCACATTGGAATTGCGCGAGCAGCCAGCTACGAGGGCGGCCAGGAGCAGGAAAAGCCCGTAAGACAGAACCAAACTCGTTTTGCACCTGATAGGCGTCCATTTGTATTTATACACAGATCACCACCTCTCTCCGCAAGTACGCATGCAATTTTACGCCCTGAGAAAGTGCACCCGGAGTGCAGTCTCGGATTTTCTGTAAGTTTTTCATTACAAAGGTTTTCTATTCCTTTGCCATGGGGATCTGCATATCTTTGAGCCGGGCTTTGAGTCAATTTATCGCCAGGTGAAACTCAGGTGAGGGGAATTAAGCGGGTATTATGGGTAGAATACTTCCACTTCCTGTGCTCGAACGACGAGACGGATTAGCCCCACTGCGAAAAGCGCTCTATCTGTCTTTCGTAAGCGTATGATACTAAATAACTTAAATGCGACAGAGCTAGGGCGAAAGGCTGTGCCAGCTGGCATAGCCCGTGCTTCCAAAATGTTGATGCAGGAGCCTGCCTGCGCCGCAGTAGTGATTGGCGATCTCCAGGATTGTTGAATCCGGCGACAAAGCCGCTGCGGGGCTATGGGCAGAGTTAGGAAGAGGTCATCATGGTCCAGAATGGCGAAATTGGCTTAGCAGAAGCGCAACGCACGTTGCGACGCTACTGGTGGATCCTCCCGCTCTCCACGTTGATTCTAGGAGGGATGGGCCTGGGTGCCACCTTTGTGCTTCACAAGCGATTTACATCGCAGACTATGGTGCTAGTTGTGCAGCCTACGGTGGGTCCAGACTACGTGAAGCCGGTCGTCACCGAAGACTTGAATCACCGCCTTGCATCCATGAAAGAGCAGATCCTCAGCCGGACACGCTTGCAGCCTATCGTTGAGAAATTCGGACTGTACGCTGAGGTCCGAGGCCAGGTTCACATAGAAGATCTTGTCGAACGGTTGCGAACTGCGGTGGAAATCAAGCCACTGGAGCCGACGCCTGGTACGCAGAGCCGGCAACTTCCGGGTTTC